>Ga0068864_100000152_pt1 | contig 64211 bp, 56 predicted proteins | sample KBSSwiS72_FD_66586 | JGI IMG/M metagenome (GOLD analysis project Ga0068864, IMG submission 66586) | Switchgrass rhizosphere microbial communities from Kellogg Biological Station, Michigan, USA - KBS Switchgrass S7-2 | ecosystem: Host-associated > Plants > Roots > Rhizosphere > Soil ...
GGCACTGACAATCAGCGATCACGACGCGGAAGAGAAGGCGGCTTGATCGGAGACCGTTGACCAAGCCGCCCTCAAGCAGACTCGCCGTCTCCCCAGCGCGACGAGTTTCGGCGTGAACCTTAGCAGAAAAGCAGTCCGTTCCGACAAAAATGTCACCCGGCCGAAGCGGGTGGAAAGCGGACGTGCGCGAAAAGGGGCACCGAGCGAACCCGATGCCCCTCGATGCTCTTCAACTGCCTCAGTGGGGCTGATTGGCGCAGGCAACGTCGTATTGCGACACCGACGCGGTGTTGCGCGAGTTCTGCGGCTTCTCACCAGCATATTGCGTCCCGGCCTTGCCGTCGGGATTGAAAGCCGAGCCCGGCGCAGTCGCGGAATTGCCTGGCCGCGAACCCGTGGTTTCACAGGATTGACTGGGCTGGCCGGTCGCATGGGTCGGCCCATTCTGGTGGTCCCATCCGGCGCCATTGGTTGAGCCTTGGCTCGTGTGAGTTGTCAGTTGGCTCATCGAGCTCTTGCCCATGGAAGCACTCGGACCTGCCCCACCGCCTTGGCCGGGGTGCGCGAGAATTATGGCAGGCGAAACGGTCAGAGCGCCCGCCGCCATTAAGAGCGTGGTCGTCCTCATTTTTTGCTCCTTTTGAGTCGCGCGAAATACAGCGCGACCCTTCGATGCCCCGTTTTTCTAACCCCCAAGCGCAAGCAACGTCTCGGGTCAGGACTCGTTGCTCGTCCGACGCGATTTCGCACCCATTCGGCGCAATTAACGGACGGGCCGCTTTGGGCGGAAAGCGGACATTAACTGGGGTCAGTCGCGACTATCCGGACGGATATCAATATACCCACCGGCGTTGCGCCGGGCCCGCTTCTACTTGCCCCTGAGACGGCTTGACCGACTCGCCCGCGCCGGAGCACAGCGCCCGCGTCATTCCCCAGCGACGCGGAGGCAATCATGGTCGACACACCCCACATCGTTCTCGTTCATGGCGCGTTTGTCGACGGCTCGGGCTGGGAGGGCGTCTACCGCGCGCTCTCCGCCAAGGGTTACAAGGTCACGGTCACCCAGCATCCAACCGCGTCGCTGCCCGGCGACGTCGGCTACGTCCACCACGCGGTCGAGGCCCACAACGGCCCCGCGATCCTCGTCGGCCATTCCTATGGCGGGGTGGTGATCACCGAGGCCGGGCGGCACCCGCAGGTCAAGGCCCTTGTCTATGTGGCCGCTTGGGTTCCGGATGCTGGTGAATCGGTCAATGCGCTCATCGCCAAGCTGCCGCCCGACGGGCCGCAACCACCGCTCGCACCGCGCGACGGCTTCCTGTTCGTCGACCCCACCAAATTCCCCGATGCTTTCGCCCAGGACGTCGACCGGGCGACCGCGGAGTTTCAGGCGATTGCCCAGCTCCCGTGGGCGTTCGAGGCGGCAGGCGGAACCGTCGGTGAGCCGGCGTGGAAGACGAAACCGAGCTGGTATCTGGTTTCCGCCGATGACCGCATGATCCCGCCCCCGGCGCAGCGCGACATGGCCGCGCATGCTGGGGCCAAGATCGCCGAAAGCCCGGGCAGCCACTCGATCTTCGTATCGCATCCAGATGCGGTGGCGAAGCTCGTCGAGGAAGCAGCAGCGTCAGTTTTCGAAACGGCAGCTTGAGCGCCATCTACGTTCCCCCTGCAACGCCATGGGGAGAGGAACCAGGTGCAGATGGTGGAGCGGTGTTGTCTCCACCTCAATCGTCACGCCGCACCTGATCGAGAGGGTATAGTGCGATCTGTTAGATTTAAATCGCCTCTGGCGGTCGCAGGCGGAGCGTCGAACGACATCAAATCTTCGAAGTAAGTTGTCGGCGGCCGGCCAACGATGAACTGATCGACGTCAGCAACAAACTCCGGATTGAAGCCGACGCGGCCAATAGTGCTCCACCAGTGCCGTGTGCGCGGTATGCCGAGGTGTAGAGAGACTATCCCGAAATACGCCTTCGCAACGCTCTCCTCGATCACGCCATCTTTATGCTGAAACCACTCTTACTCACGCTGTCGCATGGCCGCGATAAGGAAGAAGTGCAGTTTGCCTTGCTCCTCCCGAGAAAGCTCCGTGGTCTTCACGAAGCACTCTCGCAGGTTCGCGTCGTTCGCCAGCGTATAAAGTTCCTCGTTTGTCTGCTCGACCATCCGCTGTCGAGCGTGGGCTTCTAGCAGGTTACCCTGCTTCACTTGACGGGAGAGATAGTCGTTACGCCTGTTAGGCGTGCGAGTCCTTGATGTGGGTTGGGAACTGCCCCTAGCGCGCCTCGCCTCGGGGTGGGGGTGTTTAAAGCGGGCGCTAAGGTCAGTGTGGGTCACAACCAACGCACAGCGCTTCGGTTCCAACAACAAAGCGGCCCGGCGCTTGGCAAGCAACCGGGCCGGTCTGATCCAGCACTGGAACTCGTGAGACTCGCTGTTCCTGGGCTTTTGCCGAGCCAGCGCGGCGAGTCTCATGTCAGAGTATGCTGAGGGTCGAACGTCCGCAATGGGTCGATGGCTGTCACAGCAGCTTTGGGTCGAAAGCGGACATTAAAGTGGTGAAAGAACGTGCTGGGTAATCTCACCTTGGAGGCCAGGCGCATGATTAAGAACCGGCATCCCCGGTCAATACAAGCCCGGCTTTAACGGGCGGGACTTGGGACTCTTGGCGTATCGCGCGCATTCTTGGAAGCGCGCAGGGTGCCGCACACGAAAGCGGTCCTGCTCATCGAGAGGATCGGACGGGGCCACGACTAGGTGCCGTCCCCTGAAGCGCCAACGTTGTATCGGGCGCCCCGCATTCATTTCCGCCACCGGATTGTTGCGGGGAACCCAGCAGATTTCGTCAAACCCGACCTGCATGTCGATGACCAGCAGCGCCTCGCCCGATCCGGCCAGCCTGCTATCCTTGACACATTTCGCCATGGTCCCGATTATAATTCCGGGAAAGGCCCGCAGCCATGAACAAGGCGCCTGTTAGGCACTCAAAACGGCTAAATTTCGCTTGAATGATAGGCAAAACGAAAGACCGCGGGACGCCATCGACGAACGGTTGATTGCGTTTCTCAAAACCGATGCGCGGATGAAATTGACCGCCTTGGCGCGGGCCGTGTCCCTGTCACGTACGGCTGTCCAGGCCCGGATTGCACGGCTCGAGCGGGATAAGGTCATCCTCGGTTATTGCGCGGTGATCCGGGACGCGGGAGACGAAGAAGGGCTTCGCGCGATCTTGTCGCTCGTGTTCAGTGAACGTCCATGCCATCCGGTCGTGAGGAAGTTTCGAAGGTGGCCGGAGATCGTCAATTATTATTCCGTGACAGGTCCGGTGGACGGCTATGCGCTTGTGAAAGTAAAAGACGCGGAGGCGCTTGCCGAACTGGTCGACCGTTTTTCCGGGCTGACGGGCGTCGCGAGTGCCTCGTCAGCGGTGATGCTGCGAGGCGATTGAGAATCCGCGGCGGCTGGCATTGTTGGAGAGGGCATGGCGTGAAGGGGAAATGCTTCACGGCGTTCACGCCCTCTCCTCTCCGGTTCCCGGGTTCAGTGCGATCGAGGGTCCACTCGAACCTGAGCTCGGGGTCAGTGCTGATACATCTCGCCGCCGGCGCGATGGTTGCGTTATCAACCTGACGGGAGTCCCTTCATCAGGATCTAGAAGTCGATGGTCACACCAGCGAACAGGAACCGACCCAGCGCGTCATAGACCTGCGGGTAAGTATTGCCGTTACTGAAGCCGCCGAGCGATTCTCCACCCGCGACGGGCGGATCCGAGTCGAAGATGTTGTTCGCGCCGAGTCGGAAGTTGAACTTATCCGCCACCCGCGCCGACAAGGTCAGATCGAAGTAGCTCTGGGCATTGAGTTTCGCCGAACCCGGGTTCGAATGCGACCCAAGCAGGAAGTTCAAGTCCGGATCTCCGCTGAGCGTGTCGTTCTTGACCGCGGAGAAGTAGCGCCACTGACCCGAGATCCCCAGGCCGTTCGGCATGGTGAAGCCGAGCCGCGCCTTATGCCTCCACTTTGGGCTCGGAACGCCGGCGACGGTGTTGCTGCAAGTGGCGCCGTAGCGGCCGGCACACTCATACTTGCCGTCGAGACCGCCAGTCCCCGGGTTGAGCCCGGTGTCGAAGGTAAGGTTCTTCAGGTAAGTGCCGACAATGCTGGCGTTCAAGGTGCCCAACCCGCCGATGCGGTGCGAGTAGGAGCCATTGATGTCGATACCCTTGGTCCTGAGGCTACCGAGATTGGTGTTAAGCGTTGTCGCCGACCCAGACGGCAGGTTGAACAGAGAGCCGGTAACGTCACGATTGATGAGGTTACAGAAGGTCGGATCCCCGGTGACCGCACAGTTCGCGACCAGACCCGTGAACGGGAAGGTCGTGACGAGGTTCTGCACCTTGATGTCGAAATAATCGACAGTGAAGGCGAGACCGGGAATGAACCGCGGCTGGAGCACGAGACCGACCGTATAGGTGTCGGCTGTTTCCGGCGTCAGGGTCGGGGTTCCGCCGAGCTGCACGTTGTACTGGAACGCCGGGTTTGAATCGATGCCCGCATTGATTGCAGCCGTCGCGGTCGCAACGGTGAAGTTGCCTGCGGCAATCTGGGTTGCGAACGTGTTCAGGCACTGCGCCGTCGTAAGACCGGTATGAGCCGGACCATTGGAACCTGTGTTGGCCGCGCACAGATCAATACCCGCCGCCAGGCCGTTACCCACCGGACCGAACAGTTCGACGATGTTCGGCGCCCGGACCGCGCGGTTGTAGCTCGCGCGTGCCCGGATATCGTGGATCGGCGCGAACTCGAGCGATAGCTTGTACGTGTCGGTGTTGAAGTGGTGATCGTTCACCTTGTAGTCCGAGTAACGATAGCCCGCGCTCAGTGTCAGCTCCTCGAAGAAGCTGTGGCTGACGATCGGCACCTGGAGTTCGGCAAAGCCTTCACGGACGTTGAAGTCGCCCGAATTCGGCAGCGTCGGTCCACCGCGGCCTGCCAGATCGCCGCTCTGCAGCTCGACATCAGTCTGGAAGTCGAGCGACTCCTTGCGATACTCGCCACCGACGTTGAGGCCGATACCGCGGTCGGACCACGGAGTCTGGAGGCCGTACTCGCCACCATCGAGGGTGAAGTTGGCGTCGGCGATGGTTTCGTCGACGTGACCGCGCTCGAAACCGGGGGTTTGCAGGTAATTGAGTGCCGCGGCCGAAACACCTCCCGGGGAGAAAATGTCCCACGGTACGCAGTTCGGATCCGTGTTGTTCACAACGGAGCGGCAAACTGGATTTCCTGTGCCGTCATCAATGACATCGATCGCACGCTGCATGCGCGTGATCGAAAAGTCGTTGAGGTAGGTCTCCGACAGGCGCGTCGTGCCGAACTGGTAGTAAGCGTCGTACGACAGGCCTTTGAGCAGGTCGCCCTTCACGCCGCCGACAATCCGCCACGACGTATGCTCGAGATCGTCGTCGCGGCCGCCGCCCTCAAGGTTGCGCCGTCCGATGAGAACGAACGCCGTGTCCGATGGCAGGCCCGTGACCGGATTGATCGGACGGAGGCCGGGGTCGGTATTGAGGAAGCCCGGCTGGCAGATGATCGCCAGCTGCTGCGCGGACAACAACGGGTTATCGCAGTTCAGGTAGGTCGTGTTGCTGAAGTTGCCCGACGGAGCGATCTGCGCATCCGAATGGTCGTTCATGAACATTGCTTCGACGTACGGATGGGCGCCGGGGCTGATCTCATAATCAGCGAAAAAGCCGAGCGTGTAACGCTCGTCCGGCCGCTGGTAGTAGTTGTACGGCGCGAAGTTGAAGAGTGGGTTCGGGGCAGAATCAAGGGTGTGGGCGCCCGCGTTCAAGTGACCGTCAAACAAACGCGCGCCGGTAGTCGGGTTGAATACTCGCACGCGCCCTTCAGCCGAGGTCGGCGAGCCGCCGCAATAAAACGGGCCAGTGTCGGGAATGGGCTCGGCGTAAGTGCCGAGGGCGCAGAAGGAATAGTCGCGCGTCGACTGGAGCACCGAGTCCTGCTTCCGATAGGTCGCATAGGCCATGATGCTGCCGCGGTTGTCATCGAACCCGGCACCGAACGCCACCGAGATGTCCTGGGCGCCTCCATTCACGCTTTTGCCGTGCGGCGGCTGGAAGCCGAGCGCCTCGTTCGGGCCGATAATCTTATCGGACGCATTGTTGTAATGCATGAACGTCGACGCTTGTGCATCGAGGCGCAGACCGCGGAAGCCGGTGTCGATGATGAAGTTTACGACGCCGGCGACTGCATCGGCGCCATAGACCGACGATGCGCCGCCGGTCAGCACGTCGACCCGCTTCACCAGCGAAGCCGGGACGAAGTTGATGTCGGCCGTCGGATTGCGCGGATCGCCCGGCTGCAGCCGGCGGCCGTTGATCAGCACCAGGGTGCGGGCCGAACCGATGCCGCGAAGGTTGGCTTGGGCGGTACCCGTCGCACCGTTCGACACGGTCGAACCCTGCGCCGCGAACGATTGCGGCAGCGAGTTGAGCAAGTCTTCAGTGCGGGTCGTGCCCGACAACTTGATGTCCTGGCTCGACAGCACGGTGATCGGGCTGGCCGAGGTCAGGTTCGGCTGCGGAATACGCGAACCGGTGATGACGATGTCGCCCGCAGCGGCCGGAGCGGCCTGCGCGTTCGTCGGGGCAGCCGGGCCCTGGCTCAGGGGTTGCGGGTCACCCGCGTTCGTATCCGGAGACGGCTGCACTCCTGCGTCAGCCTGCGCGAAAGCCGGCGAGCTTAGACCCAGGACAGTCGTGGCGAGTAGCGAAATGAGTGCGCGGCTAGTCATATAATCCTCTCCCCTGCAAAGCGGGTATTTGGTGCGTATAGTACTAAATAGGGGAGCGATTACCGCAGGCAATCTGATTTTGGTACGAATCGTACTTTAAGCGCGAATTGTGGCAGAACCGCAACAATTGGCGGGCGTCGCCAGAAGGCCGAATCAGTCGCGGGAAACGGCTGCCTCCAGACGATCGAGCCACTCGAGCCGAACTCTGAGCGAGCCGATAGCGTTGTCGTGAACCAACTCTTTGTAGGGAACAGTCACTTCCGCTCCATAACTTTCCACTTCAGCGAGCTTCGCGCGGAGCGCCGTTCTTGCGTGAGCGATCCATGCCCGCCGCTCCTCACCGCTCAGCAGCTCAAAGGATTGCACCTTGGTTCGAAGGGGATCCTCAAGCAGCAGGTGGCTTGCACGGATATCCATGACCCAGCGCCGGACGGCGTCGCGCCCGCGGCTGGTCGCACTAAGTTGCTCGCTGCCGCGTCCGTCATCTTGCACCAGCGACGATTCGACGAGACCGTGTTCTTTCAGGCGGCGGATAAGCGGATAGATCTTGCCCTTGCTCGTGCCGAAGTTGCTGACCGGGGAATCGATGTAGACCTTGGAAAGCTGATAAGCGGTTGCCGGCTCCAGACGCACCAGCAGCGAGAGGAAAGTGCCTTCGTCGTCCGTCAAGCGCACGTCGGGATTGGTCAATGGGAATACCGCAATAAAGTTGTCTCGGCACTGCCTATCAGCAGGCTTGTCCGAGTGAAACCCGATCATATTGAATCTGTATGGAGCCGACGCGGCCGCCTTCGGTGGGGCCGATGTCCTCTGGTTACGATCCGACCGTTCCGCCTGATTGCGTCTGTGCCAAGGCCTGCGCGTCCTTGCTGCAGCGGGTTGGGGCCTTAATGTCCGCAATGGGTCGAAACCGGACGCTGACGACCGCTATGGGAACATCACGACACGATCCTGTGACCGAACGCTGGCGCGGCCCCGGGAGCAGCGTCGCTGGTGTTGACGACCACGACTGACGGAGCTGGGACTGGCGCCGGAAGCGGCTGCGAAGTTTCGCTGGTGGTAACGACGCTGGTGACATCATCGTCTTCGCCAGCAACGATGATCGTCTCCTGACCGTCGGCGCCCCGCAAGCGCAAGATGCGGCGGTTCTGAACGCTTCGCCATCCGACCGCGACGATGACCGCGAAGACGGCGAGGCCAAAGATGACGGCAGTCATGCTTGAAGCTGAGTTTGTCATTGAATTTCCCTTTTGGAATGGCGCGGCGGCAACCAAGGGCTTCAAACGTTAAGATGCTGGCCGATCTAGGGGCGTAATGTCCGCAATGGGTCAAAGCGGACTCTTCGTTTGAGTCAGCTTTGGCGGAAAGCGGACACCCTATGACATTAGAACCAAGATCCGATCACGAATGCGAGAAAGAGCGCGGAGGCGGCGAACATGACGACGGTTGCGGTCCAACCGAGAACCATCGTGCTCTTGGATACCGTAAGCTGCCCCATCGCCCGTGGATTGCGAACGATGAGCATCATCACCGCCATTAGCGGCGCGGCGAGGATGCCGTTGACGACAGCGGCCCAATACAGCGCGCGCGCGGGATCGATGCCGACCGAGCTGAGTGAGGCGCCGGCCAAGGTGGTGACCGCGATCGTTGCGTAGAATATGCGCGCATCGAGCGGCTTGGCGTCGAGGCTGCCCGAAAGCCCGGCCATTTCGGACACTGCATATGCCGCCGATCCGGCGAGTACGGGCACGGCGAGTAGCCCCGTGCCGATGATCCCGATGGCGAACATTGCAAAGGCGAATTGGCCCGCAATGGGTCGCAGTGCTTCAGCAGCTTGCTGCGATGTCGCAATGTCATGCACCCCGTTGGCATGCAATGTCGCGGCCGTCGCGAACACAATCGCAAGGCTGACGATGGTGCTGAAAGCCATGCCAGTGAGAGTATCAAGGCGGATGCGCTTCAGTTCCGGGCCAGCCTCGTGCGGCGTCAGGCAAAGGGGCTTGGCGTGGCCGCGATGCTGCTCCTCGATTTCCTGACTGGCCTGCCAGAAAAATAGGTAGGGGCTGATCGTCGTGCCGAGGATCGCTACCAGAGCGGTGGCATATGCGACATTCCATTGCAGTTCGGGCACGACAAGCGAACGAAGCGCGTGCGGCCATGGCACGTGCGCTACCATCACCACCCCGACGTACGTAAACAGCGACAGCGTCGTCCATTTCAATACGGCTGCATAGCGCGGATAACTAAGCCCCACTTCGAGGACGATGCAGACGATGCCAAACAGCAGCGTGTAGAGGCCGGCGTTACCACCAGCCAGCAGCGCCAGCGCCGCGCCCATCGCGCTCAGGTCGGCGCCCAAATTGACCACGTTCGCGATCAGCAGCAGTGAGACCATTAGCCACAATATGAGCCGCGGATAATGGCGCTTCAGATTGCGCGCGATGCCTGCGCCCGTAACTCGTCCGATTTGGGCAGCGACTTCCTGAATGACGACCATCAGCGGAAAGCTGAGAACGAAGGTCCAGGCGAGGCCATAGCCGAACTCGGCGCCAATCTGGCTGTGTGTGCCGATGCCGCTGGGATCGTCATCGGCCGCGCCGGTGATTAGGCCCGGGCCGAGCGCCTTTAAAAACGCACTCAGTCCACGCTTACCGGATTTTGATTGTCCCACCGCGCTCATTACTGACTTCTGACGACCGCACGTCGTCAGAGCAACTCTGGCTAGCGATTCCTGAAATTGTCTGTCGCTTGCGGCAGCAATGGGTCGAAAGCGGACATAAACATCCCGATGCAACCCCATAACCAGAGTTTCCTCGGAGACTTCTACGTACGTTTCACGTACGGCCGCTTGGGGAGCTAGATAAGTCATTGAGAAGACTGGTGGAGCTGAGGGGAATCGAACCCCTGACCTCTGCAGTGCGATTGCAGCGCTCTCCCATCTGAGCTACAGCCCCGCGCCCCAGCCTGGGCCGTCGAGCCCGATGGGATCGGGCTGCGGAAGGCGGCTCCACTAGCCGCGATTCCGACCCCTTGCAATCGCTTGTCCCGGCAGAGCTTCGGCCCGCCGCTTTGATGTGCTGAACGGCTCTTCGCCGAGGAACGGCATTGATCCGGCGATCGTTTTTTGCCCGCAACCTGAGAAGGTCAGCTGAGCCTCCCGACGAGTGGAGGCTTCACCAGGCCCGGCGGCGCTCCCCCTCGCCGCCGGGCCTTTCTTCGCTTATGCGCAGGGCTTGAGCAGGAGGACGTGAATGGCCCGCGCCTGGCATTTGACGAGCCGCCCGCAAGGGCTCCCGACCGACGAACATTGCGCGCTAAAAGACGTCGACCTGCCGCCCTTGGCGGACGGTCAGATGCGGGTGCGCAACCTATGGCTGTCGGTCGACCCCTACATGCGCGGCCGCATGAACGACGTGAAAAGCTATGTCCCGCCGTTCGCGCTGAACGAGCCGATGGATGGCGGGGCGATTGGCGAGGTGGTCGAAAGCAAGGCCGAGGGCTTCGCGGTCGGCGACCTCGTCCAGCACATGGCCGGTTGGCGCGACGAGGCCGTGATCGCGGCGCGAATGGCGCAGAAGCTGCCCGATCTCGGCGCCCCACCCGAGCAGTTCCTCGGAGTCCTCGGGGTCACGGGGATGACCGCTTACTTCGGTCTACTTGACGCCGCGTCGGCGAAGGAAGGCGACGTAGTCTTCGTCTCCGCGGCCGCGGGGGCCGTCGGCTCGGTGGTCGTGCAGATCGCCAAGGCCAAAGGCATGATCGTGATCGGCTCGGCCGGCGGAGCAGAGAAATGCGAATACGTCCGCTCGCTCGGCGCCGATCATGTGATCGACTACAAAGCCGGTTCGGTGCTCAAGGGGCTCGCCGCGGCGGCACCCGAGGGGATCGATGTGTATTTCGACAATGTCGGCGGCGACCATCTCGACGCGGCGTTCGCGCTGGCCCGCCAGAATGCGCGGTTCGCGATCTGCGGGATGATCGGCGGTTACAACGATCCGACGCCGCCGACCTTCCGCTTCATCGCCCGGGTCATCGCCATGCGCATCCGCCTCAAAGGCTTCATCGTGTTCGATTATTTCCCGCGCATGGCCGAATTCCATCAGGAGATGGCGGCGTGGATCGCCAACGGGACTGTGACGTCGCGTGAAACGGTCGTCGAGGGGCTGGAAAACACGCACAGCGCTTTCCTCGGCCTGTTCGAGGGCGCCAACACCGGCAAGATGCTGGTCCGGCTCTAGAGCGCCTTGCAGGCGGCCAGGTTGCCCGCCTTCAAGCCCGTTTGAAGTGCCGCGATGCGTTGCGCCGAACTCCCGTGCGTGAAGCTGTCGGGAACGACCACCCCCTGCGCCTGCTTCTGGAGCGTGTCATCGCCGACCGCTTCGGCCGCACGCATCGCTTCCTCGACATCGCCGGGCTCGAGGATCGAGCCTTTCTCGTCACGCGCATTCGCCGCCCACACCCCGGCGTAGCAATCGGCCTGGAGCTCGACCTTCACCTGGACAGCATTACCCTCGGTCTCGCTGGCGCGGGCCTGCAGCTGATGCGCCTGGCCCAGGATGCCCTGAAGATCCTGGACATGGTGTCCAACCTCATGCGCAATCACATAGGCCATGGCCGCGTCGCCCGGGGCGCCGAAGCGCTGCGACAGCTCGTTGGCGAAGCTCGGGTCGATATAGACCTTGCCGTCGTTGGGGCAATAGAACGGGCCAGCCGCGGCCTGACCGAAGCCGCATGCGGTCTGCGTGCCGCCCGAATAAGCGACCATCGTCGTCGGCTCGTAGCGCGCGCCACTCTTGGCAAAAATCTCTGTCCACGTCTGTTCGGTCGAGCCCAGCACCCGAACGAGGAAATCCTTGGTCTTCGGGTCGAGCGTCGATTGCCCAGCCGGAGATGCGTGTTGCGGTGCATTGCTCGGCAGCAGTCCGCCGCCGCCACCCAGGCCGCCAAGCGAACTCAACAGAAAATAGCCGATGACCAGAACCACCACGCCGCCGAGGCCAAAGCGGCTCATCACCAGCGGCAGCAGGCAGCCGAGCGCGTTGCCGCCCCCGCCCAGTCCGCCAAAGCCCGAGCTCGACTGCCCGGTTCGGTCCTCGAAATTGCTGCTTTCGGGTTCGCCACCAAGCCGCATGCCATTCTCCCTCGGCCGCACAATGCGCGATCCCGCACGGCGGTTGCAATAAGCCGCTCGCCGCGCTTAGCGCCGGGGCGAAGGAGACACCATGATTCTTGAAGGCAAAGTCGCGCTCGTGACAGGCTCCACCTCGGGCATCGGTCTGGCCATCGCCAAGGCGTTCGCCGCCGAGGGTGCGAAGCTGATGATCAACGGGTTCGGCGATCCCGCGGACATCGACCGCGAGTGCGCGGAACTGGGCGCGATCCACGACGGCGCCGATTTGTCCGACCCGGCGGCGATCGAACGCATGCTGCGGCGCTGCGCCGACGAACTCGGCGGGCCCCACATATTGGTCAACAATGCCGGCATCCAGCACGTCGCGCCGGTCGAGGATTTTCCGCCGGCAAAGTGGGACGCGATCATCGCCATCAACCTGTCGGCCACGTTCCACACGACGCGCCTTGCGTTGCCGGGGATGAAGGCCAAAGGCTGGGGGCGGATCATCAACACCGCCAGCGCCCACAGCCTCGTCGCCAGCCCCAACAAGTCAGCCTATGTCGCCGCCAAGCATGGTGTCGCCGGCTTCACCAAGACCGTCGCGCTCGAAGCGGCGCGCGACGGGGTCACGGCCAATTGCATTTCGCCGGGTTACGTCTGGACCACCCTGGTCGAAAACCAAATCCCCGATACGATGAAGGCGCGTGGACTGACCCGCGAGCAGGTGATGAACGACGTCCTGCTCGCCGCGCAGCCGACCAAGCGCTTCGTCACCCCCGAGGAAGTCGCCGCTTTGGCGCTGTTCCTGTGCCGCGACGAAGCCGCGTCGATCACCGGCGCCAATCTCAGCATGGACGGAGGCTGGACTGCCGCCTAGGCTGGGCGCGATGCGCTCCCTGATCCTGCTGTCTCTTCTCACTTTGTCGGCCTGCGGCACCGTTCGCCAGTCGGCCGGCATGGTCCCGCAATGGAGCAACGACTGGCGCCGGGTCGCGACTGACAATGACCGCAAGCGCCTGCGCGATTGGCGCAAGGCGTTCGTCGACGGGCTCGATGGCGCGCGTAAGGCGGGGCATGGCGCGGACATCACTCGCGAAGGCGTCCTGCTCGATCCCGATGCGGCGCTGACTGGCGACGCGATCCCTAACGGCAACTACGCCTGCCGGGTGATTAAGCTCGGCGCCAAGTCGGCCGGCATGCTCGACTATGTCAGCTATCCCGCGTTCGCCTGCCGCATCGACCAGGAGCGTGACCTTCAGGGCTTCGCCAAGCTGTCCGGCTCGCAGCGCCCGGTCGGGCTGATTTTCGCCAATGACGCGCTCCGCCAAGTGTTTCTCGGCACGCTCGTGCTCGGCGACGAGCGCGAGGCCCGGCAATATGGCCAGGACGAAACCCGCGACATCGCCGCGTTCGTCGAGCGGATCGGCCCCAGCCGCTGGCGCATGGTCATGCCGCGCCCGGCGTTCGAGTCGCAGGTCGACGTGGTCGAGCTGGTGCCCGCCGCAGGAGACGGACGCTGATGAAGAGGTTTCTGTTGCTGGCGGCGGCGATGACGCTGCCCAGCCCGGCGTCCGCCGCGGCTTTGTCCGACGCGATCCGTGCCGACATGCCGCAGCTGATGACGATCTACCGCGACCTCCACGCCCATCCCGAACTGTCGATGCAGGAAATCCGCACGCCGGCCACGCTCGCGCCGATGATGCGCAAGCTCGGCTTCGAGGTGACCGAGCATGTTGGCAAGACCGGCGCGGTCGCAGTGCTGAAGAATGGCCCCGGCCCGGTGCTGATGCTGCGCGCCGACATGGACGCACTGCCGGTCAAGGAAGCGACCGGCCTGCCCTTTGCCTCGACGGTCATCGGCAAGATGCGCGACGGCACGCCGACGCCGGTGATGCACGCGTGCGGGCACGACACCCATCTCGCCAGCTTCATCGGCACGGCGCGGCGGTTGGTGGCGATGAAGGACCAATGGTCGGGGACCTTGGTGATGATCCTGCAGTCGGGCGAGGAAACCGGCGAGGGCGCCAAAGCGATGCTCGACGACGGGCTTTATACCCGATTCCCCAAGCCGAGCACGGTGTTCGCCTTCCACGATTCGGCGATGCTGCCGGCGGGCGTGATCGGCGTGACGCCCGGCTATACGACGGCGAATGTCGACAGCGTCGATATCCTCGTGCGCGGCGTCGGCGGCCACGGCGCGGTGCCCCAGGCGACCAAAGACCCGATCGTCCTCGCCTCGCGCATCGTGCTTACGCTGCAGACACTGGTCAGCCGCGAGAAAAACCCGCTCGACCCCGCGGTGGTCACGGTCGGCAGCTTCCAGGGCGGCACCAAGAACAACGTCATTCCCGACGACGTGAAGCTCCAGCTCACCGTCCGCAGCTACAAGCCCGAAGTGCGCAAGCTGCTACTCGACGGCATCGCGCGGATCGCGCGCGGCGAGGCAATTGCGGCGGGCGTCCCCGACGACCGCATGCCGGTCGTCACCGTCCTCACCAACCAGGCCACGCCCGCGACGTTCAATACCGAAAAGCTCGCCAACCATGCGCTCGACCTGTTCCGTGGCCATTTCGGCGCCAACCGGACCACGATCCTGCCACCCCTGATGGTCGGCGAAGATGTCGGCCGCTACTGGCTCGACGATCCTTCCGTTGAAGGCACCTTGTTCTGGGTTGGCGGCGTGCCCAAAGCCAAGTGGGATGCGGTCAGTGGCGACACGACCAAGTTGCCGTCGCTGCACAGCGCCTTGTGGGCGCCGGATGCAGAAACAGTGATCGCCACCGCGACTGAAGCGATGACGGCCGTAGCCCTGGATGCGCTGAAGAAGAGTTAGGCCGGCGCCACGAGCGCGCCGACTGGGCGAGGTGAGGCGGCGTCTTCACGACGCATCTGCGCGCGAACCGTCGCCGCATCCAGCACCTTGCCACCAACCGCCCAGTGATCGACCTCATTGAGCCGGACCCAGACAACCTGCCGCATGGCTTCGCCTTCGACCGAGAGCATCGCCTCGGTCACCCGCTCGATCATCGCCTGCTTCTGCTCGGGTGTGAAAACATCCTTGACCACGTCAATCGTAACCAGCGCCATTCACGTCGCTCCATCTGTTTTCGTCGGGAGCGGCGGCTAACCCTAGGCCGCGGATGCCGCCAATGAATTGGCGGGCGGCGGTCATAAGCGGGGTTGATGACCGCGCCGAACTAAGCGCCCGCCGTCTCCAAATCCGCGCTGGCCGCGTCGAGCCGGTCAAGCTGGTCCGGCGTCAGTGTTAGACGCATCGCCGCAGCCAATTCATTGAGCTGACCAACACTGGTCGCGCTGGCGAGCGCGGCGACGATCCCTGGCTGGGCCATGATCCAGGCGAGCGCGATGGTCGCCAGCGCCGCACCCGTCTCGGCGGCGATCGCATCCAGTTCCGCGAGCACCCGCGGGCCCTTGCCCTCGAGAAAGGCCGCGCTGCGCGAGCCGCGCGTACTTTTGTCGAGGTCGGCCTGGGTCCGGTACTTGCCCGAGAGGAAGCCGTTGGCGAGGCTGTAGAATGGAAAGACGCCGAGGCCGTTGGCCAGCGCCGTGTCGCGCAACTCGCCCTCGAATTTCTCGCGCTCGACGAGATTGTACCAGGTCTGCAGACAACACGGCTTGAGCATTCCGCCGGCCACTGCGGTGTCCATCGCCTGCTGGAGCCGCGGCGCGGTGAATTGCGACAGGCCGATGGCGCGAATCTTGCCCGCCTTGGCGAGCTTGTCGAACTCGCCGAGGCTGTCGGCGAGCGGCACGCTCTCGTCGTCCTTGTGCTGGTAATAGAGGTCAATCCGGTCAATCCCGAGCCGCCGCAGCGACGCGTCGCAGGCCGGCGCGATCGTCTCCGGCGCGAGCCCGGCCATGAACCCGACCTTGGTCGCGATGACGATCCGGTCGCGCTTGGCTGGGTCGCGCTTGAGCCAGCGGCCGATCAGTTCCTCGCTCTCGCCGCCTTTGTGCCCCGGCGCCCAGGCCGAATAGACATCGGCGGTGTCGATCATCATGCCCCCGGCATCGACGAACGCGTCGAGCACCGCGAAACTGGCCGCTTCGTCCGCAGTCCAGTCGAACACGTTACCGCCGAGTGCGAGCGGCGTGATCGAGATTCCGCTGTCGCCGATTGGACGTTTTTCGACCATTTTCACTCTCCTGCCAGGATGCGGCGCTGCTGCTCCCAATGACTTTCCTACGCAAGCGTTCACCACTTATTTGTAAAGTTTAGCGACACCCGTCGCCATGTCGGCTGATTTGACAGTGGTGCGCTCGTGCAAGGCCTGATCGGCTTCTGGAGCTATGCGCTCGCGGCGTGCGCCTTCGCGTCGGTCGTGTTGTGGCGCGCCCGCTCGCACAGCGACCGTTCGGAAAAGCTGCTGCTGACGGCCTGCGCCGGCACCGCCGTGTGGGCGATGGTCGCCGCGGTCTGGGGCCGCACCGACCCAATGACCATGACCGGCGGCACACTCCGCAACCTACTGTGGGTCATGCTGCTGTACGACATGTCGAGCGGCATTCGCGGATCCGCGGGCGGCGGGCTGCGCCTGGTGTTCGCGGCAGTCGCGCTGTCGCTCGGGCTGCACTTCGCGCTGAGCGCCTTGGTGTTTCTTGTCCCGCTGACCGCGGAGCAGTTCAACGATGTGTTGTCGACCGCCAGCCTGCTGCGGGTGACGACCACGGCCGGCGCGTTGGTTCTGGTCCACAACATTTACGGCCAGGCGGCGCCGCAAAGCCGGATCCGAATTCGTGGTCCGATGCTCGGCCTGACCCTGATGTGGGGCTACGACCTCAACCTCGCGACGCTTTCTTATTTGCAGGGCGCGTCGGCGGCGAGCGTCGATCAGTTGTTCCAGCTGCGCGGAATCTTCATGGCGTTGACCGCGCCATTGTTCGGCGCGACCGCCAGTCTCAAGAGCTCGCTCCGGGTCAAATTGTCGCGTGCGGCGACCTTCCAGTCGCTCTCGCTGCTCGGCATCTGCATCTATCTCGCGACCATGGCCGCGCTCGCCGCGGCGTTCCGGCGCAGCCACTGGGAGTGGGCAACCGCCAGCACGGCGGGATTGCTGATTACCATGATCGCCGGGGCAGGCGGACTGGCAATGTCCCGCGCGGCGCGCAGCTGGATCAAGGTCAAGCTGGCCAAACATCTGTTCGAGCATCGCTACGATTACCGCACCGAATGGCTGCGCTTTACCAATACGCTGGGCCGCGCCGGCACCGACGCGCCACCGCTAGGCGATCGCATCGTCAAGGCCTTCGCCGACATCGTCGAAGCGCCGGGTGGAGTCCTGCTGGTGGCCGAAGCCGGCGGCGCGATCACCACGGCGGCCTCGTGGAACTGGCCCGGCCCCAACCCGCCGCAGGGCGAGCTTGAGCAAGATGCGCACTTCTGGTCCGAAGTCGAAAGCCGCGGCCGGATCATCGAGTTCGAGGCGCTCCGCAACGGCTGGGGCGCCGAACAGGATCGCTCGCTGCCGGTACTGCACTGGATGCTCGACGAAAGCTGCGTCTGGGCGGGCATTCCGTTGATTCACCACGAGCGGCTGGTTGGCATCGTCCTGCTCGCCGCACCCGAATACCGCCGTCCGCTCGACTGGGAAGATTTCGACCTGCTGCGCACCGCCGGCCGCCAGGCGGCGAGTTCGCTGGCCGAGGCGAACAGCCAGGACGCTTTGTCCAACGCGCAAAGGTTCGAGGAATTCAACCGCCGCTTCGCCTTCATCCTGCACGACGTGAAAAATCTGGTCAGCCAGCTGTCGCTGCTGTCGCGCAACGCCGAGCGCCACGCCGACAATCCCGAGTTCCGCGCCGACATGGTCGAAACGCTGAAATCCTCGGTCGGCAAGATGAACGAGTTGCTCGCCCGGCTGTCACCGCATTCGGGGGCACGGGTCCAGCGGATGGACGCGCAGCCGCTGCGGCCGATCCTGACCGCGGCGATCGCGGCCAAGCGCGGCGATCACGAGGTGCGACTGCTGGGCGACACCAATTTGTGGACCAACGCCGATGGCGCCGCGCTTGAGCAGGCGATCGGCCATTTGATCCAGAACGCGGTCGAAGCCTGCTCACCGGCCAATCCGATTGCCGTCCGCGCCGCGGCCAATGACGGAACCATCGCCATCAGCATCGCCGACAAGGGCGTCGGCATGGATCCCGACTTCGTCCGCAACCAGCTGTTCCAGCCGTTCTCGTCGAGCAAGCCCGGCGGTTTCGGGATCGGCGCATTCGAGGCGCGCTCGCTGATCGTCGCGATGGGCGGTCGTCTCGGCGTCGACAGCCGCCCGGGCAAGGGCACCACCTTCACCATCCTCCTCCCGGCCGCCGAACCGGTGCTTGAACCGACAAAGAAACGCGCATGACCGACAAGCTGAAACCCACGGGTGAGCTTCCCGTACTGCTCGTCGTCGAGGACGATGAGGGCCTGCAGCGCCAGCTCAAATGGGCCTATGACGGCTATCGGGTGGTCTGCGCCGGCAGTCGCGGCGAAGCGATTGAGGCGCTGCGCGTCCACGAGCCCGCGGTAGTAACACTCGATCTCGGCTTGCCGCCGGATCCCGACGGCACCGCCGAAGGCTTCGCCACGCTCGAGGAGATCCTTCGCCTCAAGCCCGACACCAAGGTCATCGTCGCCACCGGCCACGGCGCCCGCGAAAGCGCGTTGAAGGCGATCTCGCTCGGCGCCTACGACTTCTACAAGAAGCCGGTCGACATCGACGATCTCGGATTGATCGTCGCGCGCGCCTTTCACCTGCACGAGATCGAGGCCGAGAACCGCCGGCTCGACGGCGACGGCACGAGCACCGTGCTGGGATCGATCATCACGGCAGCGCCCGAAATGCTCAAGGTCGGCAAAACCATCGAGCGCGTGGCATCCGCCGATGTCTCGGTCATGCTGCTCGGCGCCAGCGGCACCGGCAAGGAATTGCTCGCCCGCGCGGTCCACGAGAAAAGCAATCGCAAGGGCGAGTTCATCGCCATCAACTGCGCGGCGATCCCCGAAAATCTGCTCGAGGCCGAGCTGTTCGGGTATGAGCGTGGGGCGTTTACCGGGGCGGTCAAATCCAACGTCGGCAAAATCGAGCTGGCCGAGGGTGGGACTTTGTTCCTCGACGAAGTCGGTGACATCCCGCTGCCGCTCCAGGTCAAGCTACTGCGCTTTCTGCAGGAACGGGTGATCGAACGGATCGGCGGACGCAGCCCGATCGCGGTCGACACGCGGATCGTTTGCGCGACCCACCAGGACCTGGACGCGATGATCGCCGACGGCCGGTTCCGCGAGGACCTTTATTATCGGCTGGCCGAAATCGTCGTGAAAATCCCGTCGCTGGCCGAGCGCGCCGGCGATGCGAGCCTGCTCGCCCGCCATTTCGTCAACCGTTATGCGCGCGAGCTCAATCCCAAGGTCCAGTCGCTGTCGGCGGACGCGCTCGCCGCGATCGACGCCTACGCCTGGCCGGGCAACGTCCGCGAGCTCGAAAACCGCCTCAAGCGCGCGGTCATCATGGCCGACGGGCGCAGCGTCGGTGCCGACGACCTCGAGCTGCCTGGGACCGCCGCCGAGCCAGTCGCGATCAACCTCCGCTCGGCGCGCGAAGTCGCCGATCGCCGCGCGATCCGCCAGGCGATGGTCCGCACCGACAACAATATCTCGGGCGCGGCCAAGTTGCTCGGGATCAGCCGCCCGACGCTCTACGACTTGCTCAAGCAATATCGTCTGCAAGCGTAACGCTCCCTTCGACGAGCGGATTTGCGGGCGCGGCGTGCGGCGCTAGGAAGGCTGCGACCTTCGCAAATCAGGGACTTCGAGACATGGATAGACGCGCGTTCCTCGCCACCGGCGCCACCGTTGCGCTGCTTCCGCTCACCGAAACCGGCGCGATTGCGGCTGTCGCCAAGCCCGGCAGCAACGACGCCCGGCTCAATCAGCTGTTCGAGGACATCTTCCGGGAGCGCGTGCGCACCTCGCCCGAGCTCGCCACGTCGCTCGGCCTCGACAAGGGTCCCAACGCCGCGCTCAAGTCGAAGCTCGATACGCGCCCATTGCCGGTCGCGCGCCAGGAGGAACTGGCGCGCAACTGCCGCGCCATCGCCAAGCTGCGCGCGATCGCCCCCGCGACGCTGAGCGAACCGGCCCGACTCAATCGCGAGGTCGTGCTCTATGCGCTCGATACCGCCACCCAGGCGGCCGCGCGCTGGGACATTGATAGCGCGCAGCGCCCCTATCCGATCTTCCAGCAGGGCGGCGCCTATTTCGAGACGCCGGATTTCCTCAACACCGCGCACACGATCGACAGTGCGGATGATGCGGAAGCGTATCTATCGCGCCTCCAGCAGTTCGCGACGACCCTAGATAACGACACCGCCGAACAGCGCGCGCAGGCCGGGCGCAGCTTCCTCGCGCCGGTCTGGTCGATCGACCTGACGCTCGGCCAGATGCGCAAACTGCGCGATGTCGCCCCTGACAAGAGCACGATGGTCGAATCGGTGGTCAAACGCACCGGCGCGAAGAGCATCGGCGGCGACTGGCAGAAGCGGGCCGAGACCATCGTCGCGGGCAGCGTTTACCCGGCGCTCGACCGACAGATCGCGGCGATGGAGAAATTGAAACCGACCACCCGCTCGGGCGACGGCGCGTGGCGGCTGACCAATGGCGAGGCGATCTATGCCGAGGCCCTGCGCCAGGCGACGACGACCAATTTCTCGCCCACCGAAGTCCACCAGATAGGCCTGTCGCAAGTCGCCGAGATCAGCGGCCAGATCGACGCCATCCTCAAGACCCAGGGCTACAGCCAGGGCAGCGTCGGCGAACGCCTGGCTGCGCTCAACAAGGATCCGAAGCAGCTCTACGCGAATACCGACGCCGGCCGCGCCGAACTCATCGCCGGCCTCAACGCGGGCGTGAAGGACATGTACGGCCGCCTGCCGCGCGACTTCGCCACCGTCCCCTCCGCCCCGCTCGAAATCCGCGCGGTCCCGGTCGAAATCCAGGACGGCGCGTCCAACGGTTACTACCGCCGCGCCTCGCTCGACGGCACCCGGCCCGCGATCTACTTCATCAACCTCAAGGACGTCGGCGACTGGCCGAAATATTCGCTGCCGACGCTGACCTATCACGAGGGCGTCCCCGGCCATCATTTGCAGATCAGCCTCGCGCAGGAATCCAAGGACATCCCGACGCTGCGCAAGCTCGGTTTCTTCTCGGCTTATTCCGAAGGCTGGGCGCTGTACGCCGAGCAAGTCGCGGACGAGCTTGGCGTCTATGCAAACGACCCGCTCGGCCGCGTCGGCTTCCTCCAGTCGTTCCTGTTCCGCGCCGCGCGGCTGGTGGTCGACACCGGGCTACACAGCAAACGCTGGAGCCGCGAGCAGGCGACCGATTACATGGTCGCGACCACCGGCTACGCCCGGCCGCGCTCGCAGCGCGAGGTCGAGCGCTACTGCACCCAGATCGGCCAGGCGTGCAGCTACAAGGTTGGCCACACCGCCTGGGTCCGTGCCCGCACCGCCGCGCAGCGGACGCTCGGCGACCGGTTCGACATCAAGCAGTTCCACGAAGTGCTCAAGGAAGGCGCAATGCCGCTGTCGATCCTCGAACGGCGGATCAAGGAGCTGGCGGTCGCGGAAGCTGGCGGCGCGACGGTTCGATCCGAGCGCGGCTAGCGTCCGCTCTGGGTGGAAAGCGGACATAGCGCGCGATTTCGGCACCGAACTTCTTTCGATTATCGCTACCGCAATGACTGAGCGGTACAACGGCCTACCTATCCTGAGATTCGTCGATGTGAGGGGCTTCGAAGACTGGCTTGATAAGCAGCCAGCCAATGCGACCGGGGCATGGCTCAAGCTCGCGAAGAAAGCAGCTAAGAGTGCGACGCTAACAAAAGCCGAGGCGATCGACGCGGCTCTTTGTTACGGCTGGATCGACGGTCAGCTCGACAAGTATGACGATGGGCATTGGTTGATCCGATTCACCCCGCGAAAGGCTCGCAGCAAATGGTCTCAGAAGAACAAGGATCGAGCCTCAGCGCTTATGGCTGAAGGTCGGATAAGGAGGTCAGGCGTAGTTCAAATCGAGGCCTCCAAGGCGGATGGTCGATGGGCCGCGGCATATGCGCCTGCGAGTTCCGCACAGGTGCCGTCCGATCTCCAGCAGGCGTTCGATGTTAATCCGGAGGCAGCGAAATTCTTTGCGACGCTGAAGGGTGCGAACCGATACGCGATCCTTTACCGAATCGGCTCTGTTAAGCGACCGGAGACGCGGGCCAGGAAGATCGCCGAGTACCTCGCCATGCTAGAGCGCGGCGAGACCATTCACGGCTGACCTCTCAACTTCCGAATAGTGACTAGCATCCGTTGCGGGTCGAAAGCGGACGTTAGCGCGCCAGCGCCTCGACCTTTTCGGCAACCTCGAGCCAGCGCAGCTCGACAGCTTCGATTTCGGCGCGGTTGCGGGCTATGCGTTCGGTTAGCGTGGCGAAGGCGTCAGGATCGCGGGTGTAGAGGTCGGGGTCGTGGAGCGCCGCTTCGTCCGCCGCCACCACGGCCTCCAGCCGCTCGATCTCGCCCGGCAGGCGGTCGTAATCGCGCTGGTCTTTATAAGTAAGCTTCCGGTTCCCCTGCGAAGGCAGGGGTCCAGACTCTTCTCTCTTGAGCGCTGCGCGCGTCTGAGCTCCCGCCTTCGCAGGAGCACGGGCGACCTCATACCGCTTGCGCACCCAATCCTCATACCCCCCGGCGACCACGTCGACCTTGCCCGATCCGTCGAGACCGAGCGTGATGGTCACCGTGCGGTCGAGGAAATCGCGGTCGTGGCTGACGATCAGCACCGTCCCGTCATAATCCGCGATCACTTCCTGGAGCAGGTCGAGCGTCTCGAGGTCGAGATCGTTGGTCGGCTCGTCGAGCACCAGCAAGTTTGCCTCGCGCGCGAATTCCCGCGCCAGCAGCAGCCGCGACCGCTCGCCCCCCGACAGCGAGCCGATCGGCGCTTCGGCGAGCGCCGGGTCGAACAGGAATTCCTTCAGATAGCCCTTGATGTGCTTCTTGTGGCCGCGGACGTCGATCCAGTCGCCGCCATTGGCGAGCACGTCCTTCACGCGTTTGGCCGGGTCCATCAGCTTGCGTTGCTGGTCGATCACGATCCCTGACAGCGTCTTCGCCCGGGTAACGGTCCCGCTGTCGGGTTCGAGTTCTCCGGTCAGCAGCTTGAGCAATGTCGTCTTGCCCGCGCCATTGGGACCGACGATGCCGATCCGGTCGCCGCGCTGGATGCGCAGGGTGAAGTCGCGGATGATCGGCCGCTCGCCGTAGCTCTTGGCGACCTCGACCGCGTCGATCACCGTTTTCGAGCGGACGTCGTCCTTGGCCAGCGCCAGCTTCGCGGTCCCGGCCGCGCCGAGCATCGCCGCGCGCTGCGCCCGCATTTCGTGCAATTTGGCCAGCCGCCCCTGGTTGCGCCGCCGCCGCGCGGTCACCCCGCGCTGCAGCCAGTGCAATTCGAGCTTCAATTTGGCGTCTAGCTTCTCCGCCGCCCGCGCTTCCTCGTCGTAAACCCGCTCGGTCCACGCATCGAACCCGCCGAAGCCGATCTCAGCCCGGCGCAGCTGGCCGCGGTCGAGCCACAGGCAGCTGCTGGTTAGCCGCGTCAGGAACGTACGGTCGTGGCTGATGGCGATGAACGCGCCCTTGAAGCGTTTGAGCCAATCCTCGAGCCATTCGATCGCGCCGAGGTCGAGATGGTTGGTCGGCTCGTCGAGGAACAACACATCGGGATCCTGGGCCAGCGCCCGGCCGATTGCCGCCCGCCGCCGTTCGCCGCCGCTCGCGGTCGCGACCGGCCGCGCGAGGTCGATCCCGAGCTGGTCGGCGATTGCCGCCGCCTCATGCGGTTCCGGGGCATCGGGGGCGTGCAGCACCCAATCCCCCAGCGTGGCATGGCCGGCCATCGCCGGGTCCTGATCGAGCAGCACGACATGGGTGCCCGGAACGATCGTCCGCTTGCCCTCGTCGGTCTCAATCAGGTCGGCAAGGCATTTGAACAAGGTCGTCTTGCCGGCGCCGTTGCGGCCGATCAGGGCGAGCCGGTCGCGCGCGCCGACATAGACGTCGAGCCCACGAAACAGCCAGCCTTCACCCTGGATCAGTCCCAGGCCTTCGTAAGAGAGGATTGGCGGTGGCATGGCCGGCGCTCTAGGGGCAAGCCGCGGCCCCGTCACGCGGTGGCGTCGCACCGCGGCTGTGGGAGGCCGTTTAACTTCCGATGATCTGGCGCTGGAGGCAGTTTCACGGCACAACCGCGCCTGAACGGGGGCGTTCGGGTACATTCATTATGCATTCAATGGCTTGTGCTAGAAGTGCGCCCGAAGTGATGATTTGATGACCTTGTACCGTACCCTTTTAGCGGCCGCTGTGGCCGTCTCCGTGACCGGCGCACCCGCGCTGGCCGATGGGCCGCGCGATACCGACCGGGCATTTCGCGAGACCCAGCAGGGCCGGTCGATGCCGCTGCCCAAGATCGAACAGCGCGTGATGCCTTTCATGGGCGGGGCCGACTATCTCGGACCTGAATTGAACGGCGGCACCTATCGCATGAAGTTCATGCAGAATGGCCGCGTGATCTGGGTCGACGTCGATCCGCAGACCGGCCGCATCCTCCGCCGCTCGAAGCCATAAAAATGGGAGGCGGCCGAAGCCGCCTCCCGCCCCCCGTAGTCCGTCGAATTCGGCTCAGCCGCCCATCAGCGACCAGCCCATCAGCTGATCTGGCGAGTAGCCGAGCAGGACGATGCTGTCCTCATTGGCGGTGATCACCGTGTCCATGTGGCCGTCATGGTTGTAATCGTTCGCCGAGATCGTGAACTGCGCGGTCCCGGTCGAATTCGAGAAGCTCAAGCCATCGTACAACTTGCCCAGGTACAGGATGTCGGAATAGCTTCCGAAATCGAGCATCACCTTATCGCCCGCGGCCGGGTTGAAGTCGGTCACGACGTCGTGACCGCCGCCGGCACGCAGCACGAACGTGTCCGCGCCGTCACCGCCGGTGAGCGTGTCATTGCCGGCCCCGCCATCGAGAAAATCATTCCCGCGACCGCCCTCGACGGTATCGACCGACGCGGTGCCGGCCAGGTGATCGGCCTTGTTGGTGCCTTTGATTCGCATAGTCTTTGCCCCCTCAGGATGGGGCGGTAAATGCGCCATTAGGTGTTCCCGGACGGTTCATCGACGAGGTGAACGAAATCTTGAGCCTGCCGCGAAACTTCCCGCACACCGGCAAAATTCGCCTTGCGGTTAACCGCACAAACGGGTCATCGACGCGCGATTGACATTTGGCCGCCAGGCCCCAGCTTTGTTCCGGCCAAGCAACCGTTCAGCTTTGCGCGTGTTTGAACTGAGAATTGCTCATTAGGGGACACGCATGCGCGTTCTGATCGTTGAAGACGAACCCAATCTCGGGCGGCAACTGCGCTCGACGCTTGAAGGCGCGGGCTATGCCGTCGATCTCGCGACCGACGGCGAGGATGGCCATTATCTTGGCTCGACCGAAAGCTATGACGCGGTGATCCTCGATCTCGGTCTGCCCGAGATCGACGGCCTGACCGTGCTCGACCGTTGGCGCAAGGAAGCACGCAAGATGCCGGTGCTGGTGCTGACCGCGCGCGACAGCTGGTCGGACAAAGTTGCCGGGCTCGATGCCGGCGCCGACGATTACCTCGCCAAGCCGTTTCAGACCGAAGAACTGATCGCCCGGCTGCGCGCGCTGATCCGCCGTTCGTCCGGCAACGCCTCTTCAGAGCTCAATTCGGGCGATATCCGCCTCGACACCCGCTCGGGCAAGGTGACCAAGGGGGGCGAACCGGTGAAGCTCACCGCGCAGGAATATAAGCTCCTCTCTTACCTCATGCACCACAAGGGCAAGGTGGTCAGCCGGACCGAATTGATCGAGCACATTTACGATCAGGACTTCGATCGCGATTCGAACACCATCGAAGTGTTCGTGACCCGCATCCGCAAGAAGCTCGGGCCGGACGTTATCACCACTATCCGCGGCCTTGGCTACAGCCTGGAGGAACCGGTCGCTTGAACGATGCAGCCGCCCCGGTAACGGCGGCGGCCGAGGCTCCACCGGCCGCCGCGAAGAAGGCGCGCGGCCCGCGGACCGGTTCGCTCACCCGGCGCATCGTCGGCGTCGCTGCGCTGTGGATCGTGGCGCTGCTGTTCATCGGCGGCTTCGCGCTCGATCGCGTGCTCAGCCGCTCGATCGTCGACAATTTCGACACCCAGCTGGTGCGCGTGCTCAATTCGATGATCGGCGCATCGGAAATCGGGCCCGACGGCGAGGTCCGCTTCACCCGTCCACCTGCCGACCAGCAATTCATCGAGCCCTATTCGGGCCTCTACTTCCAGATCAGCGGAGTTGGCGCCGACACCTTCGCGTCACGCTCGCTGTGGGACCGGCGCCTGCGCGTCACCGGCGACCATCTCGACGTGAAGCCGCATTTGTTCGACAGCAATGAATTCTCGAGCCCCGACCATGCCGAGCCACTGCGTATCGTCGAGCGCGACGCGATCTTGCCCGGATCGACCATCCGCTGGCGCTTCCAGGTCGCCCAGTCGCGCAGCACCATCGACGATCAGATCCACCGCCTCCGTTCGACCCTGTTCTGGAGCTTCCTCGCGCTCGGCGTTGGGCTGTTTGCGCTGGGCGCGCTGCAGACGCTCTATGGCCTGTGGCCGCTGCGCCGCGTGCGGCGCGAGGTCGCGTCGATCCGCTCCGGCGCCAAGACCCGCGTCAGTCGCGATTTCCCGGTCGAAATCCGCCCGCTGACCGAAGAGATCAACCAACTGCTCGCCCACAATGAGGCGCAAGCCGAGGAGGCCCGCCGCCACGCCGGCAATCTCGCCCACGCGCTGAAGACACCGCTGACGGTGATTACCAACGCCGCCACCGCGCGCGACCCCGACCTTGCCAGCACCGTGTGCCGCGAGGCGTTGATCATGCGCCGCCAGGTCGATCACCATCTCGCCCGGGCGCGGGCGATTGGCCGTCGGGCTTCGGCCCAGTCGCGCGCCCGCGTCTGGGAAAGTCTCGAAGCGGTGCAGCGAGCGGTCGACCGCCTGCACGAAAATGTCACGGTCGACATCGCCGGCGATCACCACGCCGAAGTCCGGGTCGAGCGCCAGGACCTCGACGAAATGCTCGGCAACCTCGTCGACAATGCCGCGAAATATGGCGGCGGGCGGGTGTTCGTCACCGTCGAGCGCAGGAAGTCGACGGTCGATATCCTGATCGAGGACGACGGCCCGGGAATCCCGCAAGAAGATCGCGGCGAGCTGTTCACCCGCGGCGCGCGGCTCGATACGACCGGCAAGCCCGGTACCGGCCTTGGCCTCGCCATCGTGCGCGACGTTGCCGAGATCTACGGCGGCACGATCCGCCTCGAGGAGAGCGAGGATCTCGGCGGATTGCTCGCGCGGCTGACCCTGCCGGCGGGTTGATTGCCGTTCACCGAGCGCCGTTTGTCGAAAAGTTTTGACGAATCGGTCGTCTTCGGGCATGCCCGCGCGCCTACCGGAGGGGTAAGGAAATCCATGAATAACAAGATCTTGGCGCTCGCATCAGCGAGCCTTCTGGCAATTGCATTGCCGGGTTCCGCCAGTGCGCAAAAGCCTTTCTACGGCAGCTGGGGATATGATGCCGCGGCGATGGACAAGTCGGTCAAGCCCGGCGACGATTTCTGGGCTTACGTCAACGGCACCTGGGATAAGACCACGCCGATCGCGCCCGATCGCGCGTCTGCCGGGCCGTTCATCACTTTGTCCGACAAGTCCGAGAAGGATGTGCGCGAGATCGTCGATAATCTTGCCAAGGATCCCAACCGGACGGTGCTCGGCCAGCAGGTCGGCGATTTCTACGGCAGCTACATGGACGAAGCGGCGATCGAAGCTGCGGGCACCGTGCCTCTCAAGCCCTACCTCGCCAAGATCGCCGCGGTGAAGACCCGCGACCAGCTGCTCGGCCTGTTCGTGAAGCCTGGTTACGCGAGCCCGGTCGACGTCGAGATCATTCCCGAACTCAAGAATCCCGACATTTATTCGGCAGTCGCCAGCCAGGCGACGCTCGGGCTACCGAGCCGCGAATACTATCTGTCGAACGACGCCAAGATGACGGCGCATCGCGCGGCCTATCGCAATTACATCGTGACCGTCGAACGGCTCGCCGGACTGCCCGGTGGCGAGGCTGCGGCGGATCGCATCATTGCGCTCGAGACGGCTCTTTCCAAGGCGCAGTGGGCGGCCGCCGAGCGCCGCGACATCGACAAAATCTACAACCCGATGACCCGTGCGCAGCTGGTCAAGCTGGCGCCGCAATTCGCGTGGAACGCGACACTCGCCAAGGCCGGTCTCGGGACCGCCAAGCAAGTCATCGTGACCGAGCCGTCGGCGGTTGCCGGTGCCGGGAAGATTCTGGCGTCGGTCCCGCTGTCGACGTGGAAGGAATGGCTCGCGTTCCGCTTCGTTTCCGATCACGCGAGCTTCCTCCCCAAGGCGCTCGATGACGCCCGCTTCGCTTTCTACAACAAGGAGTTGAGCGGCGTTCAGCAGCAGCGCGAGCGATGGAAGCGCGGCGTGCGGCTGGTCAACGGCGCGCTCGGCGAGGCGGTCGGCGAAATCTATGTGAAATCGCACTACCCGGCCGAGAGCGAACGGCAGATGGGCGAGCTCATCAGCAATCTGCGCGATGCCTATCGGGAGCGGATCGAAGGCAATAGCTGGATGGACGCGGCGACGCGCAAGGAAGCGCTTGCCAAGCTGGCGGCCTTCGAGCCGCGCATCGGCCACCCGGTCAAATATATCGATTATTCGTCGCTCAAGGTGGTCAAGGGCGACCCGCTCGGCAACGCCATCCGCGCCGGCGAATTCCAGTGGAATCTGGATTTGTCGCGCTTCCCCAAGCCGGTCGATCGGACCTTGTGGGAAATGACCCCGCAGACGATCAACGCTTACTACAATCCGCTGGCCAACCAGATCACCTTCCCGGCGGCGATCCTCCAGCCGCCGTTCTTCGATCCGTACGCCGACGCGGCGGTCAATTACGGCGCGATCGGCGCGGTCATCGGCCACGAAATGGGCCACGGCTTCGACGATCAGGGCCGCAAATTCGGGCCGACCGGCAAACTCCACGAATGGTGGACCCCGGCGGCGGCCAAGGGCTATGCCACGCGGACTGACGCACTGTCCAAGCAGTATAGTGGATTCAGCCCCTACCCAGGCGTCACCGTCAACGGCAAGCTGACGCTGGGCGAGAATCTCGGCGACCTGAGCGGTATCGAGGCGGCCTATGCGGCGTATAAGAAATACACTGCCAAGCACGGCGAACCGCCGGTTATCGACGGCCTGACCGGCGACCAGCGCTTCTTCCTTGCTTACGGACAGGCGTGGCAGGGCAAGGATCGTGAAGATGCCGAGCGTCAGCAGATTCTGACCGACCCGCACAGCCCCGACAAATATCGGGTCAACGGCATCGTCCGGAACGTCGACGCCTGGTACAAAGCGTTCAACGTGCAGCCCGGCGACAAGCTCTATTTGCCGCCCGAGCAGCGGATCCACATCTGGTAGTCAATGCGAGGGGCGCTGCGTTGCGGCGCCCCTCGTTCCATTGAGACGGGGAAATCGAATGAAGAGCAGAGCGCTGATCCTCGCCGCCGCGAGCCTGATCGCCTTGAGCGGCGCCGCCGCCGCGCAGACCGCCAAGCCCGCCTTCGGCACCTGGGGCTATGAGCCGACCGCGATGGATACGGGCGTCAAGCCGGGCGACGATTTCTTCGAGTACGTCAACGGTGCCTGGAACAAGCGTACCGAGATCGCTCCGGACCGCACCTTCGCCGGCATCGATTCCGTGCTCAACGACCAGATCGAGCGCGACGTCCGCGCAATCGTCGAGGACAGCGCCAAGAATCCCGCGGCGAACGGCCGCCTCGGCCAGCAGATCGGCGACCTCTACGCGAGCTGGATGGACGAAGCGAAGGTCGAGCAACTCGGCACCGCCCCGCTCCAGCCCTATCTCGGCAAGATCGCAGCCGCCAAGACGCGCAGCGACCTGGTCGATCTGTTCAGCCAGCCGGGTTACGATTCCCCGGTCGGCATCTACATCTATCCCGATCTCAAGGACCCGACGCGCTATTCGGTCTATGGTTCGCAGGGCGGCCTCGGCCTCCCCAACCGCGATTATTACCTGCTCAAGGGCGCCAAGTACGACGCTTATCGCAAGGCCTATCGCGACTATCTGATTAAGCTTCAATGGCTTGCCGGGATCAGCACGCCCGAAGCCCGCGCCGACCGCGTCATCGCCCTCGAGACCCAGATTGCGAAGATCCACTGGACGCCCGAGCAAAGCCGCGACGTCGTCAAGCTCTACAACCCGATGACCAGAGCCCAGTTGCGCGCATTCGCGCCGCAGCTGCAGTGGGACCGCGCGCTGACCAACCTTGGGCTGGGCAACATCACCAAGTTCGTCGTGGGCGAAAAGAGCGCCATCCTGGCCGAGGGCAGACTGTTCGCGGCGACGCCGCTGCAGACCTGGAAGGATTGGACAGCGGTCCACTTCATCAGCGATCATGCGCAATATCTGCCCAAGGCGTTCGACGAGGCGAACTTCGATTTCTACTCGAAGACGCTGCGTGACGTACCGTCGCAACGGGCGCGCTGGAAACGCGGTGTCGGCCTTGTCGATGGCGCGCTCGGCGAAGGCGTCGGCCAGATCTACGTCCAGCGCCATTATCCGCCGGAAAGCGACCGGCAGATGCACGAATTGATCGACAACATTCTCGCGGCGCTCAAGGACAAGATCCAGGGCAACAGCTGGATGGATGCGGCCACCAAGCAGCGCGCGGTGGAAAAGCTCGCGACCTTCGACCCGCGCATCGGTCACCCGACGAAGTACATCGATTATTCGACGCTCGAGGTGAAGCGCGACGATTTGCTCGGCAACGCCATGCGCTCACAGGATTTCGACTGGAAGTTGTTGTTGTCGCGCTATCCCAAGCCGGTCGACCGCGGCCTGTGGGATATGCTGCCGCAGACCAACAACGCTTATTACGACCCCACCCAGAACCAGATCACCTTCCCCGCGGCGATCCTTCAGCCGCCCTATTTCGATCCCAATGCCGACCCCGCGTCCAACTACGGCAGCATCGGCGCGACCATCGGCCACGAAATCGGCCACGGCTTCGACGATCAGGGCCGCAAGTTCGATGCGCACGGCCGCCTGACCGACTGGTGGACCCCGGCGACGGCCAAGCTTTACACTACCCACGCCGACGCGCTGGTCGCCCAATATAATGGCTACGAGCCGATCCCCGGCGTCCACATCAAGGGGCAACTGACGCTCGGCGAAAATCTCGGGGACCTCGGCGGGCTGGAAGTCGCTTACGCCGCCTATCGCAAATATGTCGCCCAGCACGGCGAGCCTACGGTGATCGACGGCCTGACCGGCGACCAGCGCTTCTTCATCGCCTACGGCTACAGCTGGGAAACCAAGCAGCGCGAAGGCGCATTACGCGCCCAGCTGCTGACCAACGAGCACAGCCCGGCGAAGTATCGCGTCAACGGCGTCGTCCGCAATATCGACGCCTGGTACAAGGCGTTCAACGTCCAGCCTGGCGACAAAATGTACCTGCCGCCCGACCAACGCGTCCACGTCTGGTAGGCGGCTAGGAAAAACGGCGCTGTCCGGCTAGGGCGGCGCCGTGTCCGCTACCGTCCACCCGCTTCACAGCAAAAGTGAGCCGTCGCTCGAACCGATGATGGCGCTCGTCGCCGCCGACATGAACGGCGTCAACGCGGTCATCCTCGAGCGGATGCAGAGCAAGGTCGCGCTGATCCCCGAACTGGCCGGTCATTTGATCGCCGGCGGCGGAAAGCGGATGCGGCCGATGCTGACCTTGGCCTGCGCCAGCCTGCTCGATTACCCGGGCACGCGCCATCACAAACTCGCCGCCGCGGTCGAGTTCATCCACACCGCGACCCTGCTTCATGACGACGTCGTCGACGGCTCGGGCATGCGTCGCGGCAAGCAGACGGCGAACCTCATCTGGGGCAATCCGGCGAGCGTCCTGGTCGGCGATTTCCTGTTCTCCCGCGCGTTCGAACTGATGGTTGAGGACGGCAGCCTCAAGGTCCTGCGCATCCTCAGCCATGCCTCGGCGGTCATCGCCGAAGGCGAGGTCGAGCAATTGACCGCGCAGCGCCGGATCGAGACCGACGAAGAGCAATATCTGAACATCATCAGCGCCAAGACCGCGGCTCTGTTTGCCGCCGCGTGCCGGGTGTCGCCGGTGGTCGCCGAGGCCGAAGAGGATGCCGAGGTCGCGCTCGAAAGCTTCGGCCGGCATCTCGGCATCGCCTTCCAGCTGACCGACGACGTGATCGACTATGCGTCCGACGCCGCGACGATGGGCAAGGGCGTCGGCGACGATTTTCGCGATGGCAAAATGACCTTGCCGGTGATTCTCGCTTACGCCCGCGGCAGCGAATCCGACCGTGCCTTCTGGCGCGCCGCGATCACCGGCGAGCGAGTCGCCGACGAGGATCTGGCGCACGCGGTTGCGCTGCTGCGCGACAGCGGCGCGCTCGCCGACACGATCGAGCGCGCCCGCCATTACGGCCGCCGCGCGATCGACGCGCTGGCGATGTTCCCGGCGAGCAAGGCCAAGGCCGCGCTGACCGAAGCGGTCGAGTTCGCCATCGCCCGCGCCTACTAACGCGCAATTGCTTGATTTGACCGGGGCAGTTTGCCACGGACATTTCTCATGAGCGTTGCGCGCATTTCCGAGATCGATCGCCGGACGACCCAGTCGGGCAAGGCCCATGAAGGCCGCTGGCTGCTCGAATTCGAACGCCAGCAGGCCCTCCGGCCCGATCCGCTGACCGGCTGGAACGGCTCGGGCGACACCCGGACGCAGCTGCGGCTGCCCTTCCCGACCAAAGACGCGGCGATCGCTTATTGCGACAAGCACGGCCTCGCTTACCACGTCATTCCAGCGCCGCCGGTCCGCCTCAAGCTCCAGGCCTACGCCGACAACTTCCGTTAGGTTGCACTAGCTCCCTAGTGGAGGCACATTCCTCCAGCCGAGCTAGGGGGAAAACTGCGTCCTGCAGATATCCAGCTGGTCATCGGCACGCGGCCCGAGGCGATCAAGCTTGCCCCCGTCGCCCATGCCCTCGCCGCGCGCGGTCTCCGGCCGAGCCTGATCGTGACCGGCCAGCATCCGGCGCTCGATCCCGGCGCCTATGGATTCGGTGAGCTTCGCACGGCGAGTCGCTGCGGCGATGGCACCTCTGATGGATCCACCGCCTCACCTGCTGGTGGTCCAGGGCGACACGTCGAGTGCGCTCGGCGGGGCCCGCGCAGGCTTTGCCTCGAAGGTGCCGGGCGCGCATGTCGAAGCTGGCCTCAGGACCCACGACCCGCTCCTGCCCTGGCCCGAAGAGCGCTACCGGACGCTGATCGATGCCCGTGCGGATTTGTTGTTCGCGCCAACCGACGGCGCAGCGGCGAACCTCCGCGGGGAAGGCGTGTCAGGCGCGATCCGTGTCACAGGTAATACTGCGATCGATGCCCTGCTCGACGTCGTCGCCGATCTACCATCTCCAGGCGTCAGGGAATCCAGGCGAGTCTTGGTCACTTGCCATCGCCGTGAGAATTGGGGCGAAGGCCTCCGCTCCGTTGCCAATGCCTTTCGAACTCGCTGCCGACGGCCTAACGGCAATCGATGTCGTTCTTCCGCCCAACGCGCATGTCGCGACAACCCTCACAAGTCTGTTCGGCCGCATTCCGAATATCACCCTCCTGCAACCGTGCAGCCATCGCGATCTCGTCGAACGAATGCGCAGTGCCGGGCTGGTGTTGAGCGATTCCGGTGGCATGCAGGAGGAGGCCCCGGCGCTAGGCATCCCGATGCTTATTTTGCGCGACAAGACCGAGCGGCCCGAAGCATCGCAAGCGGCAACATGCGGCTGGTCGGGACAGCAACCGAAACGATCGTCGCCGAAGCGCGCCGCCTGCTCACCGATCCCCTCGCCTACGCCGCGATGTCGCGGCCGGCATTCCCTTATGGCGATGGCCGCGCCGCCCCCCGGATCGCGGCGATCATCGAGCAATGGCTGGACGGGCAAGACCCGACGGTTACTCGAGAATCGGCGCCAGAGTTTCGACCGTAAGCCGGCTCGGCTCGTCGGCGCCGCCAAACACCTCTTTGACATCGGCATCCGCGAGCAATGCACGAATCCCTTCGGGAAATTGGCCCGTGGTCAAAGTGCCGGCCGCGAAGTCGCTCCAATTGGTCGCCAGGTAATCCGCCAGGATCGGCCAGCGCAATTCAATGATTGTCCACCGCGCCAGCGCCTCGACCGCCACCGTGCGGCCCTCGAGGAAGGCGCGCGCGTGGTTGAGGCCGTAGGCGTTGACCAACCGCTTCATCGAACGTGGATTGGGTTCAAGCAGCCCAGCGAGCGGCTGCAGTCGGTGTTCGGCGGCACGGATGGCCTCGGGGCTGGTGATCTGTTTGGCCGCCGCGGCGCGGATCGTCTCGCGCTCAAGACTGCCTTCCTCGGTGCGATCGATTTCCTTCTGGATGTCTTCGTGACTGGTCTTTCCCGCGAGATCGCGTTCGGCCTTCACTTCAAGCCGATGCATCTGTTCGCGCGTCTCGTCCGCATCCTGTCCGGTTTCGAGCAGGCGCTTCCAATAAGCCGCCTGGCGCAACGTCGAGAGCCGCGGGATCGCGGTCGACAGCTGGAACACCTTGTCCAGGAACAGATAGCCGAGCGGCCTACCCGGCATGCCGATATCGCCGCAAAAATCGACGTACCTTTTCTCGAAGCTCGAGCAGATCCACTTGCGGTCTCCGGCGACGACATAAACCACGGGCGCGGTCCGAAGCAGCGTCTGGATGCCTTCGAGCAGGTCGATCACATAGCTGCTATCGCAGCGGTCGATGTCGTCGATGAACACGGCGACGGGACTGTCGATTGCGCGGATCAGCCGCTCATAGAGTCTAATGATCGGCCGATACGGCTCGGCGCTCGACTGAACGTAGAGTTCGGCGGCGCTCTTCGATCCCAACATGAGGTTGCGGGTGCCCGTCCACACGAGCCCAGCGAGACCGCCCAGTCCGAGCGCGATCTTCGCGAGCTGGTCGAGCCCCTCCGGGAGCTTCTCAGTCGCATAGGTGGTCCAGACCAAGGCACCCAAGGCGAGCAGGCTGAGCGTGCTCACGACTAACGGCACCCAGCGCATGCGCATGTTCCACCGCATCCACACCAGGCGCGCCTTGGGAAACTTCAACCAGCTCTGGCGCTGCACCGTTGTCCAGACGTGCGAAATGATCGGCCACCAGGCCGGCGAGCGCTGCTGATTGCGCCAGGCGTTGAACTCGACGATCAGCCATTGCGGCTGCGAATGCTCGAGATTCTCCTTGAGGAAGTTGAGGATCGACGATTTGCCCGACCCCCACGGCCCATCGATGTGCAGGATGAAGGCGGAATCGGTGCCGAGCTTGCCCGATCGCAGCGTTTCGTAAACCTGCTTGACGCGCGTCGCGAGCACCTCGGCAAACGCCTGCCGGCCGAGCGCGTCGACCAGCGCCGGTGCGTCGGAGAGGGTGCCGACCGATTCCACTGGCGCCGGTTCGGCAACGAGGGAGCGCCACGCTTCGAGTTCCTCATTCGCTTCGTGACTGCGCTCCAGGCGCCCCACGACATATTCATTGAATGACCGCAGTCCGTCGGCCGCGAAAATTTCCTGGAACGGTCCCGGGGTTTGAGGCGCGGCTTGCGCCAGTGCGACCAGGAGGTGCCGCGCGTCGGCTCGCTCCTTCCGGACGGTGCGCATGGCCATGGTGACGGCGGCTGGAAGAATTTGGTTTGCCAGCGACCCGGAAGGCGTGGCCTCAATGGACGCCGCGCTTTCCAATCCGGCAAATGACTCGTTGCCTCCCCCGAGCTTTTCCGGACTGGCACCACGAGTTCTGAGCCAGTCGACCAACCAGACCGCCGACGATTCGCCCTTTCCAAGTCGCAATCCGACTTGAGCGAACGCCCGAAGAAGATGCGTCTCATCAACTTCTAGTTTGATGGACGATCCGGGCGACAGGGCTCGCACGCGTTTGACCGAGGGATCATCAGGCGCCGAATCGTTGCGAATGGTCGCTGATAGCGCGTTGTTCAGCGCCGCTTCGAGCACCTGCGACGTCGTCCCGTAGAAATTGAGAAATGGCTGAAATTCAGCGAAGCCGTAAGAAATGACGTCGGCGGATGACTGAACGTCAGTCAACTTAACGCCCCGCGCGGGAAGTCGACCTCATGCGCATTCGACGCATTAGCCTTGCACCACAACTTCCCCGGCAATGACGAGCTTGTCGAACTCGACCCCGCTCGCCTTGGTGATTTCCGCCAGCGACGTCCGGTATTTTTCAAAGCGCCCCGGGGCGAATTCGATTCCGAACTTCTGGAGCAAATCGTCCTGGCTGAGGATGAACCCATAAGTGTCCACCCCGCCCTTCTTGCCGTCCGTCGACTTGACCACCACCACCTTCCAGAACCGCCGCGGGACCAGCACCGGGCCCTTGCCGAGATCGACCTCGAGGTCGTCGTCGGCGAGGATCGGTCCGGCCAGGAGGCAGGCGCGGGTGTCGCCGTGCAGAAGCTGGCCCTGGGTGTACATTTCAAACCCGCCCCACAAGCCTTCCTTCAGCTGATATTTGCTCGGCGCCGAGGCGCGGTTGAACGCGGCATGCTGGGGCGTGCAATTGGTCCAGTGGAAGGTGTCGGAATTGGCGAATTCGACTTCGGTTTCGGTATCGCCCCAGGCGCTGTCCTGGCGGCGGACAATGTGGCCGCGATCGGATTGCCGCGCCGGCTCGTAGAACTGATCGCCGAGTTGAACCTTCTTGGGGATGCGCGGGTCGAACACCCATTTGTCGCTGCCGAAGCCGGCCCGGGCCCCGCCGGCCGCGCGCCGCGCCGGGCTGTAATCGACATTCGCCGCGGTCCACATCGGCAACCGCCGCTTGGCATTCATCGCCAGGCTGTAATGATGATAATCGAGTACCCAGACCGCGCCATCCTTGAGCAGCATGTCGGCCTTGCGGCCCGCGCTCGTCGTCGGCGCCGGCACGCTCAGCCCGGCACCGAGGAAATCGGGCTTGTAGCCCTCGCGATCGTCGTAATTGGGATCGAACTGGATTGTCCGTTCGAACGCCTGCCCCAACCCGGCCACCGCGTCGGCACCGCCGCCGACGACGACGGTGACCGGCCCGGTGAACACCAATTGGCGATCCCCGGCGTTGATGACTGCCGCGGCGTCGGATGGGATCGCGGCGGATCCCCCGCTTGGACTATCGAGCAGTTTCTTGACCTCTTCGACCGGGTCGCCGGTGCCCGCAAGCAAGGCGTCGAGCACGCTTTGCTGGCGCGGATCGTCGAGCTTGGTCTCGGACAAAGCGCGGACAATGGCGCTGGTCCGCGCGCCTTCGTTGGCGATCCAGTGGACCTTGTCGTCGCCCATGTCCTCGTCCCACACCGAGCCGTCGACCGCGACGATCTTGCCGTCGTGCATTTCGGGGACGCCTGAATGGTGCAGCCCCACCAGCTCCCATGATGCGCTGAACACCGGCGATCCCGACGAACCTTGGAGCGTGTCGGCGGTATATTGGAGGAAACCCTCCTCCGAGATGTCGATCAGGCGGTTGTCGGTCATTGTCACCCAGGTCTTGGGTCCGCCGTCGGGATGCTGGATGATATCGACCGGCTGGCCGACGAGGATCTTGGCCGGCGAACTGGTCATGGCGACCGGGTCGACGTCGGCCAGCGTTTTGCCGGTGGCCGACGTGGGTTTGATCCCGACCAGCGCGAAATCGAGCCGTTCGTTGGACAGGAAGAAATAATCGGGATCGATCTCGAACGTGTCGCCGACCGCGACCCCCGTTTCGTTCCGCTCATGGAAGAAATTGGCACCATTGCCCCTGGCCGACGCAACGTCGTTGAACACGTGCCAGTTGGTCAGCAGCAGTTGCGGGGCGACCAGAAACCCGGTCGCCATGCCGACCGCTTCGACGTTCGGATCGCAGCTGGTGACGATCCGAGTGACCGGCCGCCCGGCCTTGCGCGCGGCTTCGCTTGGCGGGAGTTCGATGAAGTCGAGGGTCGGCCCGATCTTGCGTTCGAGCCCAATCGGCAGCTTGCCCATGGCGCGCAACTCGGCGGCGCGCTGCAAGACCGTTTCGCGCTCGCTGAACTGCTGCTGGCGAAGTGGTGTGTCGAGGCCCGCGGAACCCCCGAGCGCCGCGAGCTGGTCGAGGACTTTTTGCCCGCGCGCGCTCTTCTGCCAGCGCTTGCCGGCCTCGTTCATGATGTGGCGCCGGCGATCCTGAAGCGGTGTGAGTTTGGCCATGGTCGAAATCACCCCGCCTTTTTTGCCGGCTTTTTGCCGCGTGCTGTTTTCTTCGCCGCTTTGGACACGGGCGCCGGAGCGCCCTTGCCCGATTGCTGATTGCGGCAGCTGTGGAGGGCGTAGACTTCGGCGCCCGCGGTCGCGGCATATTCGCGCTGGCGCATCAGGCGCGTCTCGCTTTTGATATATTTGGCGATGACGTAGCGGACCTCACCGAGGGCGCCGATGATGATCGTCGATCCACCGCGATAACGAAACGCCGGATAGCCGCCGCCGCCGGCAACGTAGCGCCGCTGGATCACCTCGGCGACGAGGCCGAACGCCAGCTGACCGTCGGGGCCGACGCGGCGCAGTGTGCGGACCGATTCGACGACCGGCGGGTCGACCTTGTCCGGAGCGAAATAGGGGTCCTTGGGGTCGGCCAGTCCGAAGATCTTGAGATTGTCCGGCAGGCACACCGTTTCGCCGATCAGCCGCGCCTGGCGCAGCACCTCGTCGGCGTCGGCGGCGCAGCCCGGATCGGCTGAGAAACGCAGGTCGCCGAAATTGAGTCCGGGGATGACGATCGGCTGGTCCGGCTGCTCCCACACCAGCGCGTCTTCGCTCAGCGCCGGGACGCCCTCGGGAAAAATGTGGCGCTTGCGAAAGGCGTCGATCAGCGCCTCGCGGTACGACCACGGATCGTCGGGCACGAGGTCGAAATCGGCGGTGATCAGCGCCCGCAGATACTCGCCCAAAGTGATGTCGACCGGCGGGCAATAATCGATCGCCCGGATGCACATGTTAAGCAGGTGCGTCGACAGCCGCGAGGCGATGTGAGTCAGCTGCGTAATGAGGTCGGCCGACATCGCCTCGCCCTCGTCGAGCTTCTTGCGGCCGCCGGTGGCGAGGCGGATGATCGGGCTCGCCTTGTGGGTGTAGATGGTGACAAACGCATCGAGGATCGCCGACACCAGGATCGTGCCTAGGTCATGCTCTTCGGCGGTCGCGCTGTAGCGGTGCACGCCTTCGAGATCGATTTCGCGCAGCGACGTGTCGCCCTTGCCGCGGGCCATTTCGAACACCAGCCGCGTCCAGTCGCCCTCGCGGGTCAAATCGCCCTGAGTGTTGAGGATGATGCTGCGGACCACCATCCGGTACGAGAAGCGCTGAAGCAAGGCGACGAGGTCGGCGAAGCCTTCGTGGAACGCGCCGACGTCGGGGTTCGAGGCCCGGTCGAACCGCACCCGCAAGCCGTCGAGCAACGCGTGGGTCAGCTCGTGCGCGATTACGTCGTGCGACAGGCAGGAGAAAATGTACGCGCCGCCGGGCATGTCGACCTGGTTGCTCGCCTCGACCTTGTACCAACCGAATTCGAGCGATTCCCGGTCGCGGATATATTGCGCATTGGCGTCCTGGAACGCGTGCGGGACGAGGTTCAGCTTGGCGCCCGGGAACCCCCAACTCACTTCTCGCCCGAGCGCCGAGCGGAAGATCGCATAGGTCGTCATCGCCACCGCGTAGACCATCTGGTGGTGGAACACCGGGTCAGTCGGGGCCGGCGACCGACCATTGGTGATCAGCAACCGAGTCTCGTTGAGGTCGACCTCGTCATACTCATCGAGCGGCCAGTCACCCGATTTGACCAAGCGGAAGCGACAGCCGTTGGGACCCTTACGCAAGCGTTCGTAGGGGACGTTGATTTCGGCCGTCTGGCCTTCGCGCCGCCGTCGCGACGGATCGATCGTGTAGATCTGCAACGGCCGGTAAACGGGATCGCCCAGCTTGCGCTCGTAACGCGGGGTTTGCGCCGCCCAGCGCAGCCGGTCGCCAAGCCGGAACTGGATCGGAACGGCGGGCTCCGCGCTGCTCGCGGGATCCTGCTGTGGATCGGCGGCAGGCGGACTGCCGCCACCCTGGCTTTGCGCGGTCGCGGCCGTCGCCGGGGGCGTGTCCGGGACGCTCGCTTCATCGGGCGGCGGGGCGATCCGCTCTTCCATGAGGCCTAGGCCGGGTCGACCAGCGCGGCGGCGCCGAGCGGCGGGCCATAGACCATCCGCGCGCCCTTGCGGTCGAGGTCGGTGATCTGGAGGTCGTGGCTGCCGACCCCGCCGCAGAAATAGTGCATTACCGATTTGGGGTCGTAGGCGCTGAGCACCTGCGTATCCCACAACGGCTCATTCGGGCACACCGGCGGCGCTTCATTGCGAATATGCTCGTGGCGGAAGCCGAGGATGTGACCCAACTCGTGGCGAAATACCCCAACCTTGTCGAAGGTGGTGGTGAAATAGGTCGGGTCGATCAACAAGTGGCGCCGGTCGGGCGGGTCGCTGGGAAAGAAGGACGACGCGATCACGCTGCCGCCGGCGTCGAACAGATAAGCGACGAACACGCAGCCATTGGGGTCGGTGCCGGCGATCCCATCGAGGTCGGCCTTGTGCTGGAAATCGATACCGCAGGTCGCCTCCCACGCGCCGGTGGCGGCTTTGAGATTGTCGACCACCAGCTGATAGTACGCCTGGCTCGGAAAGCTCGACAGGACCACGCGGTAGGTGAGCACCGTCCCCGGGCGCCAGCGGATCACCTGGCCGTCCTTGGTCATGGCGACCAGCCCGTGACTGACTTCGAGCTTCGACGAGCCGAAGCCCTTGGCGTCGGCGTCCTTGGCCGCCGCGCGCGCCGCATTCTCCTTCTCGCGCACGTCGGCGTAGATCTTCAATTGTTCGTCATCGAGCAACGTGTCGCCCTCGGCGATGTACAGCGTCTTGCCGTTGACCTCGATCTTGTTGAGCTTTTCCTTGAGGACCGAATACAGGTTCCCCATCACTTGTCTCCCTTGTGAAAATCGATTGCGACGCCCTCGACGTCGGACGGCAGCGGCTGCGCGGCGGACGCTTTGCGGAGCTCGTCATCCGCGACCAGATGGCACTCGGCGGCGAAGGTCAGCATGGCTTCGGCTCGGCTCGCGAAGCGATCGCCAAGGACGAACATCGTCCGCCCGTCGACCTCCACCGTGCGCTGTCCCTTAAGCCACGCATCAACCCCGGACTCCTCGAGCTTGCGCTGGAGGCCCGGGATCGACGCGATGATGGCTTGATGCTGGTCCATCGCTCATTCGGGTACTTTATCTTCGACCGGCGGGCAGGCGGCATCCGATCCCTCGACCTCCGAGTGATCCGGAATCGTCTTTCCTTCGTAGTCCTTGAGATCGACCTCCTCAGGGAAGCTCTCGCGCAGCTCCTGCATCGCCGGATCGGCAAAGCCCGCCTGGTTCGGATTGAAGGCGAGCACGAAGGTCGCCTCCTGCTCGGTATAGCCGGGGTCCCAGTGAATGTTCTCGGGCACCTGCGAGTGGCCGTAATGGCCGCCGAACCCGTTCCAGATTTCGGCGCTGCGATTGTGTCCGCCCGGATCCTGGCCGTTGATCGCCTGTTTCGGAAATCCGGCCGGCCAGGCCTGCGGAATCCCGTGGGTCTGCTCGAGCCAGCGGCACAAGGTAGCGACATTCTGCAACGTCGGACCGGACTTCTGCGCGCCGGCGAACCCGACGACTTCGATCTGGATCGCCGAATAGCGGTTGGTCTGGACGCCGCCCTCGAGGTTGCGCAGCGCGCGCGCCGCCTGCGAAGTGTCGATATGCTGGTAGATGCCGCTGTCATCGACCGTGAAGTGCGGGTCCGAGCGATGCGCCCGGAACGCCGAGAAGGCCGCGGCTGCAGTGCTACCCTCGGTCGTGTGGTGGATAATCCGGAACGGACCGCCGACGAAGGTCCCGCACGATCCTGAAATGGGCATCCACCGGGCGAATGGGCATATGGCCATGATCTCTCTCCCTGGGTCTATTGGTTAAGGTTGCTGGGCTCGAACTGCTGGCTGGTCCGCTGCTGGAAGCGGCCGTGGGGTGAGGCGAAATAGAGCGTGTCGCTATCGAGGTTGCTGCGGTCGTCCGCCCGGAACAGAAAGTAGGTTACGCCAGCCCCGCCGCTATAGGTGAGGCCGTCGCGGCCGAAGAGGGTGTTGAAGATCCATTTCCGCATCCGGTAGCTGCCGCCCGAAAAGGCGATCTCGACCAGCAGGAGGGCGCGGCCCGCGGTCGCGCTCGCGGCGATCCCGTCGGCGAGCAGCAATTGCTGCGCGAGTGGAATTCCGGAGGCCGATGTCTCCGTTCCGAAAGCCAGCTTGATCAAATTCTCGACCGCACTGCTGATCGGCTGCAGCGCGAGCGGGTCGACCCGTAGCCGTTGCAACTCGCCGCACCGTCCGCGCAGTTGGAGGAGACGCCCGAGCAAGCCGCGCGGATCGGTCGTCGGCAGGCCGTGCTCGGGAAGGTCGACGCGCAGGCCCCGCGCCGCGAGATGCTTGGCCAGCGCGGCGTCCAGCACATTCTGCCGGACGCTGTCCTTCTTGCCGGTGTAAGCGGTGGTGCTGGCGAAGACGCTGATCGCCGACGCCGCGCTCTTGAGCACGCGCTGCGCGGTGTCGACGACCTTGAACGGGAGATCGGTGAACGCGCTGACGTCGGCGGTCTCGACCGACTTCGGCACGGCGGCGGGAGCCAGCTGCTCGGCCATCGCCTGGAGCGACCGGACTTCGGCGACCAACGCCGCATGAAGCCTTAAGGCGGCGAGCATCATCGGGCTGATCACGGTAACCGCCTTGATCTTGGCCGGGACCGCTTTGCCGGCCACCCGCGCGGCAATCGCCGCCGCCACCCGATCGACCGCCTCGGCCGACAGGATATTGACCTCGATCTGCATCGATTCCGCGCCGGTCAGCTGGCCGCCGGACTGATCCCACCCACTGGTATCGGCCGGCATCGGCGGCAACGTCACCTGGCCCGGCGCAATCGAGGGCGCGGCTGCTCCAGCGGGCGGAAGCGGCGGCGCCGTTACGACTGACGGCGGCAACACCGGCGGCGGAGACGTTGACGGCGTGTCGCCCATCGGGGCTTCGCCGCCCTCCTGGTTCTCGACGTCCGCCATTCCAGCCTTGATGCCGCGCGTTGGCTTTCGGCTCACATGTCCCTCCCCGTCCACAGTCGCCAAAGCGGGCGTCCAATCGCGTAGACCAGTGCCGCGATCAGCGCGGCGATCAGCGGGTTGGCCATCAGCGTCGCCCACAGGGCCGCCGGCCGCGCCTGGCCATCCTTGAGCACGAACCCACTGCCCTCGAGCGCCAGGCCGACCTTGCGCGGTGCGATCGCGATGTCGGTCGCGAACAGATGGTCGTCCTTCTGCTCCGCCGCGAGGTGGCATTCGCCGGGCCGCGGATACAAATGGGTGAAGAGCAGCTTCCCCGATCGGGCCGCGCACACGCCCTGGATCACCGATTGCAGCCGCGGATAAGCATTGTTCCCGCCCAGTCGGCCGACCTCGGCCCGGCCGACTGGCAAAGCGGTCGCGCTGCCGCCGGTTTCGAGCAGTTCGCCAAGGCGAAAGGTCGCTTCGGTCAACGCCTGTTCGTTGTCGAACGTCAGGTTCATCGACTCGCCGGGCGGAATTTCGATCTGGATCGGGGCGAAGGCCAGTGCGGCGTCGCTGAAATTGACGTCGCCGAACTTGAACTCGGGCGCCGCCGCCGGATCTCCGCCTTGCGAAACCATGTCGATCTGCGCCGTCAGCACCGTCTGCACCGCGCGGATGTTGAGTTCGGCGAGGTGACCGCTGCCGGTCGCCTGGAGCATGATCCCGGCGTCGGGGCTCTGTCGCTGATTGCCGATCTTGACCGAAATCCGGCCGTTGGCCGGCGGCCGCGCCTGCCATTGCAAATGCGCGCCGCGGACGTTTGGGACCTTCACGCCAAGGCCCAGCAGATTGTTGCGCGTGCTGTTCGAAATCCGCCCGGTCGAAACGCTGACCCGCAGCCCGGCACCGAGCGCGCCGTCATATTGCAAGACCGGCGCGGCGCGCAGATCGTACAGCGCGAGCGTGCGGGTGCTGGTGGCACTGAGCGCATCATCGCCGGTCTGCAGCGTTTCGGCCGCCGGCATCCGCTGGATCACGAAAATGCCGACGCCGAGGGCCAGTGCCGCCGCGGTCGCGGTCAGCCGCAGCCGCCATTTGTGGCTCGCCTCCGGCGGCGCCTCGAGCGTGGTCACGGTCATTGGAACACCAGGTCCGGAGCCAGCGCCGCGACCCAGCTGCGGTCGTCGGTGGTGAACCAGCCGGTGACTTGCAAACGATGCATGCCCCGCGATTGCCCGGGCGATCCGGCGGCCGTGCCCGGCCAATCGCCGGTCTGCCGGCCCACCGACAGGTTCGATTTGCGGGCATCGAAGATCGGCACGATTTCGCTCTTGGCGCCGGCGCGTCGGAATTGCTGCACCTCGGCCCGGACCTGGCTGAATTCCGATTTGGCGACATAACTGAAGCGCGCACCGACGCTGGCCCGCGAAAAGGCGAGCTGTTCGATCGTAACCGAGCCGACCGCGCGCGGCCCGCCGCCGATGCCGAAGACTTGCAAGGGCGCGGCGCGCACTGCCGCCGGACGATCGGTATCGAGCGCGGCGATCGGCATCGACGAGATCAAATAGGTTGCCGGGGTCGCGACCGGCGTACCGCCGGCGGGCATTTCGACCTTGACCAACTGCCGGCCGCGCGAACCGTCGGGATCGAGGATGATCGTCCGCTTGGTCGGGCCGTCGCTGGCCGCGACGGTCACTTCGAGCTGCGTGACGGTGCCGGGTTGCGGCGCGAAATCGACCACCACCGGCCAACCGTCGCGGGTAAAGCCGCGGACCGCAAAGCTGCCGTCGGGGTAGCTGTCGGGAAGCTCGGGCCCGTTGGCGAGCAGCGCGTGGCCGCGCGGCGGCTCATTGCCCGACGGGAAACGAGTTTGGCTCGACAGATAGCCGGTCACTCCCGCGACGGCGATCGCGACCCCGACTTTCCAGCTGTCGCTGCGGCACTTGGCTTTGACCTGATCGCAGTCGGCGACTGTGTCGGCGATCGTTGCGCGACGCTGGCAGGCGTAAGGCTGCGGTCCCGGTGCGGCCGCATAGGCCGCCGAAGCGCGCGTCGGTTGGTCTAACGCAGCGGCCCACGCCGCGTTGGCGGCGATGCTTCCGGAAGTCAGAGCCGCCGGGCATGCGATGCTGAAAAACACGGCACGCCGACCGCGAAAGAACATCCTCATCTTCCGCCCCGCGTCGAATCGGCACGACTTGGGAAAGTATCACAACCGTTCCTTTCGACAAGGCGGACGACTCCGACAGTCATCTCAGAGATCGGATGAGCGTCGCTCTACTTAGGTCAACGACAGGTTATCCAGTCGTTTGCTGGCGTGGAATCCAGGCTGACTCGCAAGAGCCCTATTGATTGAATATAGTCGCAGTGCAGGTCGAGTCGTCGACTTACCCGCAGAACCAATCGGTCTCTGCGGTAAAGGGGGTGTACTCGATTGTATTTGAGCTTCTTTCGCTCTTCGCGGAGTATTAACTTCGTGGGAACGAATAAGTGTGCTCAAAAAAATTAACGAGGGGGCGCTGATGACGGGTACGCGCGACGCCGCAGATCTGACCGCCAGTCTGGTCGATTGGGTACGCAGCGTTCGGCCCGATGCCACTGTCCATGTCGCCCCGGGACGAGACCAATCGAAGAATCCCGGGAAGGGCCCCTCGGACAAGGACATTACGGTTCGGCTAGTCCGTATCGAGGGGTCCGCCGGGCCGCGTTCCGCCAACGCGGTGTCGCGCAAGCTGCAGCTCGAATATCGCTTCGAAGCCGCGTTCGCCGATCCTGTCGAAGAACATCAGGCGATCGCCGACCTCGCCTTCGCGATGCTTGAGCGCAACGATCTCGGCGAATGCAACGATGTCGTGCGCGGCGAGAATTGCACGCTTGGCGCGACCTTCGTGCTGCAGCGGCAGCGCGATGTGCCGCGGGCCGAGCCGGTCCGCGAGGCTGTGATCGACATTCATTCGCAGGCCCGGGTCGCCGGGTTCGTCCGCGCCCAGAACGGCTTCCCGATCGCCCGCGCCCGGCTGCAGGTGCACGACAGCGGCCGGCTGATCGTTACCGGCAATGACGGCGGCTTTGCGTTTGCCGCACCCGACGGGATGGCCGTCCGCGCAACCGTCAGCGCCAAGGGCAAAACCGCCGACGTCGAGCTGAAGCCCGGCGATCCCAACCTCATCACTCTGACGATGGAGCTCTGACCATGCCTCCGTATCAAACACCTGGCGTCTTCATCGAAGAACAGGACACCGGCGCGCACCCGATCCTCGCCGTCGGCACCTCGACCGCCGGCTTCGTCGGCACCGCGCCGATCGCCGATGCCGGCAAGGGCGAAGCCGTTCCGGTCGATAATTGGGGTCAGTTCTACAAGACGTTCGTCGGCGACAAGGGCAAGACGACCGACCTCGCCAACGCCGTTCAGGGCTTTTTCGCCAATGGCGGGTCGCGCTGTTACATCGCCAATATCGGCGCCGATGAGGCGGTCAGCGTCGGGCTCGACGCGCTCAACCTGATCGACGAAATCGCGATCATCGCCGCCCCCGGCCGGTGCGATCAGCAATCCTATAACGCGCTGCTCGACACGGCCGAGTTGATGAAGGACCGGGTGGCGATCCTCGACGGTCCACCAACGGTCGACGACGCCGATCAGCTGACCCGGGTCGGCGGCGGGGATAACAGTGGCGGTGGCACGGCCAAGACCAAGGCGCCGAAGCCCGGGATGAAACCCCGCGTCAGCAAATATGGTGCGTTCTACGTCCCCTATCTGCGGGTGCCCGATGCGATCAATCCCAGCGTCATCGTATCGGCGCCGCCGTCGGGCCACATGGCCGGCCTGTGGGCGCAGACCGATGCGACGCGCGGTGTGCACAAGGCGCCAGCCAACATGTCGGTGCGCGGCGCGGTCGGGCTGACCAAGATCTTTTCGTCGGCCGAACAGGGCCCGCTCAACGACGCCGGCGTCAACGTCATCCGCTTCTTCACCCGCGAAGGCATTCGCGTGTGGGGCGCGCGCACGCTCGATCCGACCGGCAACTGGAAGTATCTCAACGTCCGCCGGCTGTTCACGATGATCGAGGAATCGATCGGAATCAGCACGCGCTGGGTGATCTTCGAACCCAACGACAAGCCGCTGTGGAACGACATCAAGCGCGACATCGGCAACTTCCTGCGCGTGCTCCACAGCCAGGGTGCGCTGGCCGGCGACCGGCCGGAGCAGGCGTTCTTCGTCAAATGCGACCGCGAGACCAATCCGCCCGAAACCATTGATCTCGGGCAGGTCGTCGTCGTGGTCGGCATCGCCCCGGTGAAACCCGCCGAATTCCTCATCATCCGCATCGGTCAGTCCCAGGGTGGGACGTCCGTCGAAACCGCTTGAACCAAGGGAGTTAGACCATGGCCAGCGCCGCCCCTCCTGCACCGCCTCCGGCCGGGGACGCCCCCGCCGCGGGTCCGCTCGTGCAGTCGGAAATGTACCGCAATTACAACTTCCTGCTTCGGGTCGATTCGACCGAGGTGAAGTTCACCGAATGCCTTGGCCTCGGCGTGCGGATCGAGCCGATCCGCTATCGCGAGTCCGGCACGCCCGACGTGGTCCGCGCGCTGCCCGGACCGGTCGCTTATTCCGAAGTCATCCTGCGCTACGGCGTGACCGACTCGCTCGATCTGTGGAACTGGGTCAAGGAAACCTCCGAAGGCCGCGTCCTGCGCAAGGCGGTGACCATCGTCCAGTTGGGCAACAATGGCCGCGACCAGAAGATCAATTGGAACCTCGCCGGCGCCTGGCCCTGCCAATGGAGCGCGGTGCCGTTCGATGCGCTGGGCCGGGAGGCGGCGATCGAGGAATTGCGACTCGCCTTTGATCACCTGGCGCGTGCTGCATGAGAGTGGTGCGCGCGATCCTCGGCAGGTTCGCGCGATTTCTCGTGCGGATCGCGCGCACCCTCGATCCAGCGTCGGCGACCGCGCCTCACTGGGTCATGCCCGAACGCATGGCGGCGCTACGCCAGCGCTACCCCGGCGCACCCGAACATTGGCTCGAGTTCGTCGCCCGGCGCACCCCGGGTGGCGAACCAACCGAACCGCACGCGCCGTCGCCCGAACCGGACCCGCCGATTGAGGCGCAAACCCGCTCACGGCCGCGCGATACGCAGCGAAATTGGCTCGGCGTGCGCGCTCGTCCGGTGGTCGTTTTCCCGCGCACCGATCCACGTCCGAATGCGCGGCCAAACGCGCCCCTCGCCGCCACCCGCGCAGCGCCTCGCCCGGGACTGACGTTCAGCACACAATCAGTCCGCAACCCGATCGCCAATTTGCTGCGGATCGGACGCCGGGAACGCCATTCGCCCGTCCTCCAGTTTCACGCCGATGCCCCTGTCCAGGGCGATGGTCGGGACGCGCCCGAGCCCGTCGATTTGGCCCGCCACGAGCATCAGACGTTCTTCCCGAATCTCGCCGCGCGTCCAACGCATCGCCCGGACATGATTGGCGCGAACGACGCGCATCGCGACGTGCCCGCCGTCCATCCTGACCCACGCTGGCCCGCCCGGCCGGATCGCGCCGCGATCGACGCCGCGCGGACCAATGAACCGGCGCGCGCGGTGCGTCCCGATCCGGGCTTTGGCGCATACGATCCGCGCTGGCCCGAACTTCCCCGACTAGCGGTCGAATACGGTCCTGCCGCCGCGCCGTCGCTCGACGAAGCGATCCTTCTCGCTGAGCAAATCGGTGGCGCATGGAGCGGGTGACTTTCCTCGTCGAGCGCACGGGCGATCGCATCCCGTGCCTGCTGAACCCCGAAGCGCTTGAGGTCCGGCGGTCGGCCGGGATCGTGCGCCGCCGCAGCGCCGGCGGCGCGATCATCGGCAACCCCCGCACCGACGATCCGCTGGTCGCGACGGGCGGCGGCGTGACCGAATATGAGCTCAAGTTGCTGTTCGATGTCGACGTGCTCGCCGCCCAGTCAGGCTCGGGCGTGCTCGCGCCGGCCGCAGCCGTGGTGCGCGCGCCGGTCGACAGCTTGTTGGCGGGACTGGCTGAGGGAGAGGAAGCCGCGGAAGGTGCGGAAACCGCTCCGACGGCCGAGGTGCCGGCACCGCTGGCGCCCGCGCCCGAGCCGCCGTCGATCGACGTGCGCACCCTGACCCAGCCCTTGTGGTCGCTGGCCGAGAATGGCGAGCCCGTGGCCGGGCTGCTCGCGCCGCAACGCATTCGCTTCATCTGGGGCTGTTCGTGGAACGTCCCGGGCGTGATCGTGTCGGTCGCCGAGCGGCTCGAATGTTTCGATCCGCTAGGCGTGCCCAAGCGCTCATGGCTGAGCATGCTGCTGCGCCGGGTGGAAGAGGAGATCGAGGGCGGCAGCGCACCGCCCGCGCCGACCTCGCCCCAGTTCGAAGTCACCAGGCCCGACGCCGCGACCGGCGATTCCGGCGACGACAGTGTGATCGTTCCGGTCGACGATGAAGGCATCGCGCTGACTCCGCTCCACGTCATCGCCGCCGAGCGTTACGGCGATCCGGGCTACAACCGCGCGATCGCCGAATATAACGATCTCGACGATCTGCTCGAGCTTGGGGAAGGCCAGCCGATCCGGCTGCCTCCCGCGAGCGCCGTGGCCGGGGCGAGCTGAGCGTGGGCGGGGTCTCGCTTGAGCTGCACGGCGCCGCGCCCGACGCGGCGCTCGCGGAATGCCTGAGCGAGGTCGAAGTCCGCCAGGCGCTGAACGCGCCGTCGCTGGCGATACTGACGTTCCACGATCCACCGGCCCCGGCGACCGGGAGCATCGCGATGGGCGTCACCTTGGCCCTGCGCGCGCCTGACGGAACCCAATTGTTCAACGGCGAGATTACCGCGATCCGCCGCCGCATCCTGGGCACGCGCGAACGGGCGCTGGAAATCCGCGCCTACGATCGCCTCCACCGCCTGCGCAAACGCCAGAACCTCCGCCAGCTGGCCGACATCGGCGTGGCCGATTTCGCGACGACCGTCGCCGGCGATTTGGGCCTGAGCGCCGACACTGCGGGTGATGCGCCCTCGGTCCGGCCGGTCGTCATCCAGCATCACCAGAGCGACTTCGACCTGCTGACGCAAATGGCCGATGCCGCCGGCCTCTGCTTCTGGCTCGATGGCGACACGCTCCAGCTGGTGTCGCTCGGCGGCGACGGCGACGATGAAGTCCGGCTGACCGTCGGCGACACGATCCTCGAAGCCACGTCCGACGTCAGCGCCGAGCCCATGCGCAAAAGCAGCCAGGCGATCGGCTGGGACCTCGCCGCCAATGAAGTCAAAACCGAGCGCGCCGGAATGGCCGCGCAGGACTCGCTCGAGATGCGGCTCGACGCCGTCGCCGCGTTCGACGGCCTCGGCGACCGGACCTTGGTCAACCGATTGTCCGACGCCAGCGATTCCTTGCAGCGCCTCGCCCAGTCCGACATCGACCGCGCCACAGCGCGCGGCCTCATCCTCGACCTGCTGTGTGAAGGCGATGCGGCGCTGCGCCCGGCGCGCGTGATCCGGGTCGAAGGCATCGGCGCGGAAGCCGACGGCCCATTCGTGGTGTCGCGAACCATCCACCGGTTCGACGGCGACTCAGGCTACACGACCCGCATCCACACCGACCCGCCGGCGCGGCAGTCCGGCGGCGACGGCATCGCCGCGACGCTCGGCGTGGTCATCGATACCGACGATCCCGAGCAGCGCTATCGGGTGAAGGCGCGCTTCCCCGTGCTCGGCGACACCCACAGCGCGTGGATGCCGGTGCTGAGCCTCGGCGCGGGCGCTTCCAAAGGATTCTCCGTCGTCCCCGAACCCGACGACGAAGTGCTGGTGCTGTTTCCCGACGGCGATCCGGCGCGCGGAATCGTGCTCGGAGGCTTGTACGGCGCCCGGACCGCTCCGGGCGAACGCGCGCCCGACGGCCCCCGCGCCTTCGTGATTCAGTCCCCGTCGGGACCGCGGGTCACGCTCGACGGCTGCAAGGCGCTGATCCGGCTCGAATCCGGCGCCGGCGACCTGATCGAGATGACGCCCGACGCGACCTTGTTCCGGGCCAAGCAGGACATGACGATCGAGGCCCCGGGGCGGATGATCAAGATCCGCGCGGCCCATGTGGAGTTCGAAAAGGCATGATGCCGTGGCTGACCATCGATGCCCGGCTCGCCTGCGATCACGGCGGCAACGTGAAGAACAAGAACAGCCAGGACTGGGTGACGATCGAAGATCGCGTCGTTCTGGTCAGCACCGACCCCGAAGGCCGCAGCATCAACGGCTGTCCCAACGCCGACGTGATGATGGGCATGCGGCCGTGCAAGACCTGCCTCAAGGTCACCGTCGGTTATTCCGATTTCGTTCGCATCGGCGGCTGCAAGGTGTGCCTGTCGACCGTCCAGGGGCTGACCGATGGCACCCCGCCCGGGCTGGTCACCTACAAGGTGCTGAGCCCGGGCCAGGCGCTGTTGGTGGCGGGGAGCTGACGATGCGCGCGAGCAGCTCGATTCTGTTCTCCGGCGCCGGCCTGGGCGCGCAACTCGGCGGCATGCAAACCGGCCCGATGCCCTCGGCCGCCGGCGGCCTCCAACTGGTTCAGGGCGACGCCGCCATCCGCCAGTCGATCATGCTGCTGCTGACGACCATTCCGGGCGAGCGTGTGATGCGTCCCGATTATGGCTGCCCGCTCCATCGCCTCATTTTCTGGCCCAACGACGCGACCACCGCCGGCCTCGCGATCCACTACGTGCGCCAGGCGATTCGCCGCTTCGAACCGCGCGTCCAGATCACCCGGCTCGACGCCGGCGCCCATCGCGACGATCCATCGGTGTTGCTGATCACGCTCGAATATCGCGTGCGCGAAACCGGGACGCTCGACATGATCGACGCGTCGCTGACGCTCCAGGCGGGATCCGCCTGATGCCGATCATCCTGCCCCGCCTCGACGACCGCCGCTTCGACGATCTGGTGCGCGACGGAATCGCCCATGCCAAAGAGACCTGCCCCGAGTGGACCGATTTCAATCCCGGCGATCCCGGCGTCACGCTGATCGAAGTTTTCGCCTTCCTCACCGACGCGTTGCTCTATCGCCTCAACCGGGTGCCACCGAAGCTTCAGCTGGCCTTGCTCAATCTCGTCGGAGTTGACCTCCAGCCGCCGTCCGCGGCCAGCGTCGATCTCGTCTTCACCCGCGCCGATGGCGGCGATCCCAAGCAAGCGATCACCATCCCCGCCGGGACGACCGTAGCGACCGGCGACGGCAGCGTCGAATTCGTACTGCCGATCGCGGTCACGCTAGCGGCGGATGCATCACAAGCCACCGCGCGGGCGCTGCAATGTCAGCTGATCGAAGCCGAAGCGCTGGGCAAAAGCAGCGGCGTTCCGGGCCAGTCCTTCACCGTGCAGCGTCCACCGGTTATCGCCCACTCGCCCGACGGTCTCGACTTCATGCTCGGCGTCGAAGCCGAGAAAGGCGGCGCCGGCCAGACCATTCGCGAGGTCGAGGGCAGTGCCTACGAGACCTGGACCGAAGTCGCGAATTTCGCCGACAGCCCGGCCGGCGCGAAGATCTACACGCTCGACCGTGCGACCGGCCGCTTGCAATTCTCCCCGTCCGCAAGCCTGGGCGGCGGCGGCGCGGTTCCACCCGCCGACAAGGTCATTCGCGCCTGGTATAGCCGCGGGGGCGGCAAGGCTGGCAACGTCGCCGCCGGCAGCCTGACCCAGCTCAAGCCGAACATCCCGGGCATCCAGGTGACCAATCCGGAACGCGCCGCCGGCGGCAGCGACGCCGAGACCCTTGACGGCCTGATCCGCCGCGCCCCGTCGTGCCTCTATTCGCTCAGGATCGCGGTCACCGCGCGCGATTACGAGCAGGTCGTCTGGTTGGTCGGCGGGATCGCGCGCAGCTCGGCGGTCGCCGATGCCGAGCTGTGGAAGCATGCTCGTCCGGGCGTCGTGGCGGTCCGGATCATGCCGGAAATCGACCCCAGCGGCCTCGACCATGGCGCGGTCACCGAAGCGATCGTCCGCGACCACCGCGTGGTCGCGCTCAAGGAACGCGCCGAGGCCGCGCTCGAGGAAAAGCGCCCGCTCGGAATCCTCACCCGCGTCGACTGGATCAAGGTGCGCTCGGTGCTGGTCGATGCCCGCGTCGTCGCCGCCCCCGGCGCCGACCTGGTCGAAGTCGAGCATGGCATCTCGCGCCGCCTAAACGCTTTGCTGTCGCCGCTTAACGAACGCCCGCTGGGTCAGCAGGTGCGCGCCTCGGAAGTCTACGAACAAATCCTCGCCGAGCCCGGCGTGCGCTATGCCGACGGCCTCAAATTCACCATCGACGGAACCCCCAACGAGAACGTCAACGACCTGCTCCGCGACCCGCACCAGGATCGCTGCTGGTTCGCGGTGACGAATGCCGCTCTGCACCGCAGCCTCGACGACGGCGACAGCTGGTCGATCGAGTTCCAGCGCGACGGCTTCCGCCCCACTTTCGTCCGGCGCCATCCCTCGGTCCCCGGCTTGATGGTGCTCGGCGCCGCCAAGACGCCCAAGGGTAGTGCGATCTTTGTTTCGCCGGACCTCGGCGAGACGTGGGGCGACCCGGTCGCGCAATTCGCCAGCGAATTGTCCGATGCCGCCTGGGTCGATCGCACCGGCAAGCCGACCCTGCTGCTGGCGACCGCCGAGGGCCTGCGCCAATTCACGCCCGGCGGCGACAGCAGCCCGGCCCCGGTGGTCGTCGACAAGGCGGTGGACGCCAAGGGCTATTATTCGGTCGTCAGCAAGGTCTCGCAATCCGGCGTGATCGCGGTTGCGGTGGTCGCGCGCGGCGGTGGCGCGGGCGGCGGCGGAATCTATCTGTCGTCGCTCGGCGGGCTGTCCGACACGTTTCATGTCATCGGCCTCAAGGACAAGGACGTCCGCCACCTTGCGGTCCAGTCGACCGGCGCCCGCGATTTCCTCTGGGCGACGCTATCCGCCGAGGCCGAGGAGCAGGGCGAAGGCGCGTTCCGGATCGAGCTTCGCGCGACCGGGCAGGACGATCCCGGCGGGTTCGTTCCGTTCAACGTCGGCTGGGCCGGCGGCTCGTGCGAAGCGCTGGCGTTCGCGGACTCGGTTGCCTTCGGGGGGTCCAACCGCTCGGGCGTCCTGACGCTCGACGTCAATGAGGCGAAACCGACCTGGCGCCCGGTCAAGCTTGATGCCGGCCTGCCGCTGCGCGGCGACGGCAAGCGGCTGCTCGAATCGGTCGATGCGCTCGCCGCCGTGCCGCGTGCCGGACAGCCGCCGATCGTCCTCAGCGGCGGCCCGCGCGGAGTCCATCGCAGCACGGACAACGGCGTCACTTACGAGTGCGCTTCGGTCGAGACCTTTACCGATCGCGTGCCGCTGCCGCGCGGCTGGCTCTACGCGCCGGGCGAGCACCATCTCGAAATCGTCCGCGAGACGGAAGTCAAAGGCTGATGAAGCAGCAGCGCATCCTTCGCTATTTGCCGGAGAATTATCAGCTGGCGGCGGCCGGCGAACGCGGCGTCATGCACGCGACGCTGGCGGTGATGGAGGGCATGCTCGACCCGGTCGACGAGCTGATCCGCGCGCTCGATACCTACTTCGATCCGTATCGCGCCAAAGACGCCTTCGTCCTGCTCCAGGCGACCTGGCTCGGGCTCGACCGCTATTTCGACTGGTCGGGGGGAAGCCCGGGGGTCGGCGAGGCGCGCTATCCGGCCGGGATCGACCGGCTGCGCATGCTCATCGCCGAATTTCCCATACTCGTCCGCAGCCGCGGCACGCACCAGTCGCTGATTCGCTTCCTCGAGGTCGCCACCGGCCTCTCGGGTTTCACCGTCGAAGACGGCAATCAGACCGATGGCGCCTTCCACATCGTCGTCCACGTTCCCGCCAATGCCGCCCAGCTCGACGATCTCATTTCCCGGATCGTCGCGGGGGAGCGGCCGGCCCATGCAACCTGGGAAATCCAGCCGATCGCGGATGACCCGGGCCCAAAGAAGGAGTGAGCGATGCCGACCTTTGAGATTCCTGACGGCCCGACGACCGTCGAGCTGAAGCGCGCCGCGGATGCGACCGCCGCCGGCTCGATCGTGTTCAACGTCACGAACAAGTCGAGCGACAGCTGCTCGGGAAGGCTGAGCGTGGTGCCGTCGGGCAGCTCGAAGGAGGCCTGGTTCACGATCGACGGCGATCGCGAGCGCACCTTCGCCGCCGGCGAAACCCAGACCGTGACGATCAAAGTCGCCGCGCCCAAGGACGTCGCCGCGGGCGATTATCCGTTCCGCCTGCGAGCGGTCGCGGTGAACGATCCCGACAACGACCACATGGAAGGACCGGTCGCGACCGCCAAGGTCCCGGTCCCGCCGGTCGTTGGACCGAAGAAGTCGCTGTGGTGGCTGTGGCTGATCATCGCCTTGATCGTCCTGATCGCGCTCGGCGTCGGCGGCTATTTCATCGTCAAGAGCATGGGCAGCGACAAGGATGAGACGCCGATCAACAATGTCGCCACGACCACATCTGGCGCGGTACCCGACTTCACCACCGGCAAAACCGTGGAGCAGGCCAAAGCCGAGGCCGCCGGGTTCGACATCGTCGAGGTCGCGGGAGAACCGACCGGCAAGCCGCCGCGCACGATCATTTCCCAAAATCCGAAAGGGGGAACGACCCTACCCCAAGGTTCGCTCGTCAAGGTCACGTTCGACCCGGGGGTCGAAGTTCCCGCCCTACCCGGAAATTCCACCTTCGCGACGGCGCCGAACGCCCTCCGCAATGCCAAGCTCGAGCCCGGCCAGTTCCTGTGTGACCGCGGCCTGAGTGGCCGCGCGCCTGACCGGGTCGGACAGGTGACCGGCTACAGCCCCGCGTCCGGGACCCGCGTCGCCGCCAATTCGACGGTCAACATGATGGCCATCCAGGCCAGCCCATGCCTGCGGATCTTCATCGAGCCGCGGATCTTCATGCAATTGCCGCAGGCGCAGACCCTGTCGATCCAGCAGAAGACCGCGATCATGAGGCTTCAACCGAGGTGAAAGCGCTGATCATCATCCTGGCGTTGGTCGGAGTCAGCTTCCTTGGGTTGATCGTCTACGGGGAAACCCGGAGCGATCAGCCCAAGAAAGCATGCGAGAAGCTGCCGACGTTCAAGTCGGGCGAAGAGCCGTCCGAGGGTGACCTCAAAAATTGGTGCCCCCCAAGCATCGCCTCGGCGACGGAAGGACTGCAAGCGCGCTTTGCACCCGACCTCAATCTCAAGCACACGGAAGAGTTACGCAGTTCCCAAGGGCTGCCGTTCCCGATCGCCAGTTCCGACAAAAAGGTGCGGGCGGCGCATATCGAGTTGACGGACGGTAACGCCGCGATCCTGTCGGACGGCGGCGACGGCAAATTGTGCCTCTGCCGCTTCGGCGTTCCGATCGACGATCGCCTGTTCAACAACCAGTGCCCCGATCGCTGGAAGGACAAGCATCAGCAACGCATGTGCAAGAAGGGCGACGATGCCGGCATTCTGCCCTTCGGCAAGGATGGCGGGCGCATCCAACTGGCGGCCCAGCCGGCCGCCACGGTGATGATCCACTGATGCTGCGGTCAGGCGACCTTGCGCAGGCTCAGGATCGCCTTGATCGAGGCGACGATCGCCCCGATCAGCAGCAGCGCGAGCCAGATCGCCGCGATGATGCAGATCACCAGCGCCATCAGCTGATCGCCGATGCTGACCAGGAAAATCGGCAGCAAAGCGTGGACGAAGCCGATCAGCCAGGTGAGCCCAAGCGACAGCCCGACCAGCACCAGCAGCCCCTTGTTCTGCAAGAAGCGCTGGTGGGCAATGACCAGCAGGATCAGGAAGGCGATCTTGAGCAGCATCGCCAGAGCCAACGTCGTCGTCGCGGCGCCGCGCGCGAAATGGCCCCAGGCGACGAGGTAAGCGATAGTGCCGAACGGTACCGCGACCAGCAGCGCCAGCATCAGCATCAGCAAGGCAAACGCGGCGATGATCAGCGCGATCGTTCCGAGGCAGCCGAAAAACGACACGAACAAAGTCACGCAACCCTGGGCGCGGCCGGTCACAGAACGCGGAGCGACGACCGACAGCAGCATCCAGATCAGGCTGTAGAGCAGAATCCCGTCGATCAGCGCCAGCGCGTTGATCGCATGACCGGGCGTATCCTTGGCATCGAAGAACAGGCCGGTGAAGGCCTGCGCTGCCGCTGCCTCGACCAGCAAGGCGAGCAGCAGGCAGACGCCCGCGGCGATGAAAAACGGAAGGCGGAGCTCCATTCGATCAGGTCAGGCGAAGGCGGACGGCGACGCTGCAGCCGCCGCGACGGCCTCCGCCTTGGAGTCGGGATCGGACGCGACGAAGAAGGCGCGTACGGCCGCATAGACCACAATCACGATCAGCCCGATCCACCACGGAATGATGGTCAGGCCGAGCGCTGCCGGCAACGCGCCGACACCCGGAATCGGCGCCAACAGCACGGCAACTCCGAACGCATTGATCAGCGCCATGGCCAGCCACAGGATCGTCGGCCCGACGTCGACCGACGTCGGATCCGCTTTGCCATCGGGCGCCGAATTATAGGCCCAGTCCTCCATCACCACCCGGCCGTAGGCCTGCCAGTGAATGCGGTGAAAACGGAAGGTGACCGCACGCGCGATCAGCGCCGTGAAATAGCTCAGCAGATAGACCGGCCAGTACAGCGGCCCGAATATTCGCGCCTGCTGCACGTGCACCGCCTCGTGCAGCATCCAGCTGCCGCCCATGACCGTCCCCAGGGTCGAGGCATCGGCGCCCGGCAGCGCCGCGTCCTTGCCCAGGAACAGCACGACGCCGCGCCTTTTGGCTTCGGCGGTAGTGTTGTCGAACGTGCCGCGGATCGCGCACCAGATCATCCACACCAGCCCGACCGTCGTATTGATCGCCGACCAACTGACATCGAGGATGAACGCCCAGATCGTCCGCGGCGCGAAATCATACGCTTCCTTCCAGCCGACGAAAAAGCCGTACAGGCCGAATACCACCGCGCCGGCGATGCCGAGCCCGGCCGCCGCGCCCCACGACATGCCGATCAGCGGGCGAATCAAAAACAGCTCCATGACCAGCTGCAGCACGACGGCGATCCCTGCCAGGATCAACCCCTTCGCGATTGGTGGCATATAGTTTCCCCCTTGATGAGCGTGCCAAATTTCCCGCCACGCCGTGAATCGCGGACCAATATCACGAACAATAGTGGAGGTTAAGCCCGAATAGATATCACGAAACGGTAAGAACGAAGCGTTGAGAACTTAATCTCAACGCGCGATATTGCTTTGCCAACGGGAAGGATAGATCATGCTTATTATGCATGTGCTTGAAAGAAGGAGGGCGATTCTTGCGATCGCGGTGCCGCGATGACGAACCCCGTCTATCGATCGTGGATCATCTACGTCGTCGCCACCGTCCTGTTGCTCGGCGAGATCATCTTCATCGGCTACGGGACCGGCTGGCCGGCGACGGCTGACACCTGCCTCACAGTTCCCGGTGGCGATTGTTATTGCGAGGCGTTCAGCCACGCCGACGTTCTCGCCGGCGCCCGCGGCTTTCGTCAGCCGATCAACACCTGGTCCAACCTCTACGCATTGTTCACCGCCGCGGCGGTCGCCTGGCGGATGATGCTCGACCGCAAGGACGGCAGCCCCTTCAACACCATGCGCTCGACTTCGCCAATCGCCGATGGCGCGGTGTTCGCCGTGCTCTTCCTCGGCCTCGGCAGCATGTGGTTTCACGCCTCGATGTCGAGCGCCGCTTCATGGATGGACGGCTTCTCGATGTACGTCTTCGCCGGCTATCTGGTGTTCTACACCATCGACCGCCTGCTGGTGATGAAGGGCGTGTCGGAAGCGACCCGCAACCTCGTGTTCTGGATCGGCTGGCCGGTCAACGCCGTGCTCTACACCGACATCGGCGCATTGGGGGTTCCCTCGACCGCCCTGATCGGCCTTCTGGTGACCGTCTACATCGGCCTGGAACTGCTCATCGGCTGGTGGGGCAAGGATGACTTCAAGGCCGGCTGGATCGGCTGGAGGGATGTGCGGGCGCGCGTTTACTGGCTGGTCGGTCTCGGCGCGTTTGTCATTGCGATCATTTTCCGCGCGCTCGCCGGCGACGGCGGTCCGCTCTGCTTCAACAACGGGCACAGTTGGTTCCAGCCGCACGGCTTGATCTGGCACACCTTCTCGGGGGCGATGGCGATCCTGCTGTATTTCTACTGGCGGCGCGAAAACGCGACCGACTGACCGCGGCTTAGTGTTCGCCGCCGCTCTTGCGCAGCGTGCTCAACAACGGCTCGAACGCATATTGCAGCGCCGTGCGCTTGCGCACCGGGATGATCGCTTCGACCGGGGCGCCGGCCGGCAGCACGAAATTGGGGCCGCGCACGTCCCTTAGCTTTTGCATCTCGGTCGGACCGACCTTGAGTTCGGCGGTGTAGAAGCTCGCGCCGCTCTTCTGGTCGTTCATCGCGTCGGCCGAGATGCGGGTGATCTTGCCCATCAGGATCGGCATGTTGCGGTCGTGCATCCCGCTGAACCGGAGCTCGGCCTGATCGCCGACCGCGACATCGTCGATGTCATTGGGTGAGAGTTTCGCCGCGACCACCAACTCGGCCTTCTCGGGCACGATATCCATCAGCCGCTGACCGCCGCCAATCACGCCGCCCACTGTGAAGATGCTGAGGCCCACGACCGTGCCGGTTGCCGGCGACCGGATCTGGAGCCGCTCGAGTTGGTCGCGGGCCGCGCGATATTTGGGGGTCAGCGCGTCGAGCGTCGCCGAAACTTCCTTCAGCTCGGTCGTCGCCCGCTCGCGATATGCCCGATCGGCCTCGATCTGGCGTAGCCGGTTGGCGTTGGCGGCAAGGTGCGCCTCGGCGACGCTGGCGCGATATTGGCCGCCCTGCCCGGCGAGATCGGCCTTGGCGCGTTCGAGTGCGCGAATCCGCGACTTCGAGACAAAGCCCTTGTCGGCGACGGTCCGGAGGGCGTCCAATTCCTCGGTGATGAGCCGCTCCTGCTCAACCGACGAGCGCATCTGCGCGCCATAGCCGCCGGCCGTCTGCGCCGATTCCTGGGCCTGCTCGGTCAACACGTTCTGCTGGGCCAGCAGCAGCGAGCGCCGTGCCCGAAACTCGCCTTCCTGGACCTTGAGCGATTGCGCGATCAGGTCAGGGGATGCATTCACCTCGCCAAAGGCCGTCGGCCACACGACTGTCGGCGCACCTTGCTGCTCCGCCTCGAGCCGAGCGCGCTGCAACAGCAGATTGACCATCTGCGATGCCATCGCATTTTCCTGGGCGCGGACTTCGCCGCCATCGAGTTCGATCAACACCTCGCCGGCGCGGACTTTCTGCCCTTCCTTGACCCGGATCGCCGACACGATCCCGCCCTCGCGATGCTGGACCGATTGGCGCTGGCCCGACACCTGCAATTGGCCGTTGGCGAACGCCGCGGCATCGAGCGGCGCGAATGCCGCCCAGCCCAGGAACACAACAAAGAAGCCGAACGCGACGATCGCGCCAATGCGCAACTCCTTGCCCGGATCGTCGCTGGTATGAATCGCGAGCGCGGTCGACGGCGCGGTTTGGAGATATTGTCCGGTCACAGGTTCGCGGCCTTCTTTCCGCCGGTGATCTTGGTTGGATCCGGCGGCGGTTGCTGCATTTTCGCAATGATCTCGTCGCGCGGGCCGAAACCCTGCACGACCCCGTCGCGCAGGACAAGAATCTTGTCGCACACCGCCAGCACCGACATGCGATGGGCGACGATCAGCACCGCCGCGCCCGCGGCCTTGGCCGCAGCGATGGTCTGCAGGAGCTGGGCTTCGCCTTCGGAATCGAGATGCGCATTGGGTTCGTCGAGCAAGAGGATCGGCGGACTGCGATAAAGCGCTCGAGCGAGCGCGATGCGTTGCGCCTGGCCGGCCGAAAGGCCACGGCCGCCCCAACCCAGGGGCGTGTCGTAGCCGCCCGGGAGCCGCAGGATCATGTCGTGCGCGTACGCCCCGCCGGCCGCTTCGATCGCCAGTTCGTCGATTTCATTGCGGCCCTCGGACGTGTCGAACCGCGCGATATTCTCCTTGATCGTCCCGGCGAACAGCGAAACGTCCTGGGGCAAATAACCGATATATTTGCCAAGGCGGTCCGGGTCCCAATCGGTGGTTCGGGCGCCGTCGATCCGCACCGTACCGGCGTCGGCCATCAACGCCCCGGCGATCACCCGCAGCAGCGTCGACTTGCCCGCCCCGCTCGGCCCAACGATGGTCACCACTTCGCCCGGTTCGACGGCGAAGCTGACGTTGACCAAAATGCGGGTTTCGATGGTCCGGCCGACGATGACCTGCTCGACCTCGACGCGGCCGGCGGGCGGCGGCAGCTGGGTCAGCGCCATCGAGGCGGGGTTGCGGCGCAGCAAATCGTCGACCTTCTGGTACGCCGCGCGCGCCCGGACCAACGTCGGCCACGCCGCCAGCACCTGGTCGATCGGCTGCAGTGCACGGCCGGCGAGGAAAGACGCGGCGAACACGCTGCCGATCGAAATCGAGCCGCGGATCGCAAGAAATGCGCCAAGCCCCAAGGCCAGCGACTGCAGCGTCAGGCGCAGAAACTTGCTGCCGGCGACCAGCCCGCCGGCGGTCAGGCTGGCCTGGGTCTGGAGCGACAGCATCGTGCGCCGCTCCTGGATATGACGGCCAACCATCTCGCCGCGCATGCCGAGCGCGCGCACATTCTCGGCATTGGCGAGGACTTGTTCCTGGCTGGCATAAGCGTGGGCGGCGGCGTCGTTGGCCAAGCGCAGCCGCGACGACGTGCCACGTTCGTTGGCCCAGGCGATCGTCCCGAGGATCAGACTTCCAGCCAGCACCAGCAAGCCCAGCGCGGGATGAATGATGAAGCAGACAAGGACGTAGATCGGCGCCCATGGCGCATCGCACAGAGCGAGCAGCACCGGCCCGGTAATCGCCTGCCGTAGCGCGTCGAAGTCACGCATCGCCTGGCGTGCAATCGCGTCAATCGTCCCGTCGGGCCGGGCGAGCGTGGTGTCGAGCAGCACCGCGGCGACTTCACGGTCAAGCCGGATGCTGGCCCGAACCAGCAGGCGCGAACGGACCCAGTCGAGCAGCGCCAGGGTAATCAGGCCGAGCAGCAGGACCATCGTCAGCATCAGCAGCGTGCCCCCGCCGCGGGTCGGCACCACGCGGTCGTAGACCTGGAGCATGTAGAGCATCGGGACGAGGAACAGCAGGTTGAGAAGCGCGCTGAAAATGCCGACGGCGATGAAGTGCGTACGGCACTTTTCGAGCGCGGCCCTCAGGTTCGACACTGGATAGGAATCGCCCACTTCGGCCCCACCGCTCCCAAATGGAACGCCTTACAGCCAATAATTCCGGCGCTCCGTCAACGATTTTCGGCGGTTACGCACGCCGGGACCGTCCTCAATCGGGAAACGAACTGGTGACCCCTACGGGACTCGAACCCGTGTTTTCGCCGTGAGAGGGCGACGTCCTGGACCGCTAGACGAAGGGGCCGTGGCTGTCAGCGAGGGCGCCATATGTGAGCGGATCGGGCGCTCGTCAATCCAGCTTCAGCCGGACGAAAGTCATGGTCCCAGTCGGATTATGCCCACCGTAGAGCGGCGCCAGAGCGTCTGGCACGAAATTGACCGCGAACAGCCCGCCAAGCCCGAGCGAGAAATGCTCGGCGATCTTGAAGTCGCGCACCGCGCCGAGTGAAACTTTACCAACCCGATAGGCGGGGCCATCGTCGGCATCGGTAAGTTCGCGGTTTTCGGTCATTTCACCGCGTCCAAACACGGTCAAGCCAGCATGTTTGATCGACGCTTCGCCGACGTAGGCGTCGTCATCATGGCCGTGGACGGACTTGCGGCCCCAGGCGAGCGTCCCCGCCAGCTTCCAACCGGGCGACACCTCGCGGGCGTAGAGCGCGCTCGCCGACCAGCGCTTCTGGTCGACCCCGGGCTCGAGTTGCTCGGGATCGGTGAAATGACCCCAGCTACCCTGGAGCGACAGCTCGCGCGTCGGGTTCCACGACACCCGGATCGCGGTCGAATCGAGCGGTCCCGTTTCGATGTTCCAGCGGTGCTGGTCGGGCTCGCGGCTGTTGAACCGGCTGATTTCGAATTTCACCCGGTCGAGCACCAGGCCGGCGGTCACGACGCCAAAGCTGATGTGAGTCGAATCGAGCCAATGGTGGCTGATCGGCGCTTCGGGCGAGTCGAGGATGGCTTCGCGGTGCATGAAGGCGGGCGGCCCGAACGCCGGCTCCCCCGGAAGCCCCGCGTAGAGGAACAGGCTGCTCTTCTCGCCGATGTTTTGCGAGACTGAGGCCGACAACTCCATAAACAGATCGTGCGGATGCTGGCGATCGATCAGCCGGTCCACGCCATTGGCCGTTTCGCCGCTGGCAAGCAGCAGCGGATAACCGCTTTTGCCCATCAACGGGTCGGGGCTGAGCATCGCCTTGAACTGCAGCGTGCCGTCGCCAAGTGGCCGCCGCGCCATGCCCATCAGCATTCCGCTGGCGAACGCCTTGTCGTCGCCGCGCCGGCCGGACTGATGATCGTAGACGAAGTTCACGACGCCGTGCGCCATCAGCGTCCAGTCACCGCTCATGATGTGCAGGCCGGCGTGCTCCGAAGTGTTCGGCTGCCACGCCGTGCCCGAGCTCTCGCGCTCCATGGGATATGCGCCCAGTACGCCCATCATCGCCATTTCATGCCCGGCATGTTTGCCCATCGGCATAGCCATCTGGCCCATTTGCGAATGGTCCATCGGGATTTCGCTGCTCGGCACGGGCTGCGGCGATTCAGGCATGGCGCCATGCTGCGAATGATCCATGGGCAT
>Ga0068864_100000162_pt1 | contig 62206 bp, 134 predicted proteins | sample KBSSwiS72_FD_66586 | JGI IMG/M metagenome (GOLD analysis project Ga0068864, IMG submission 66586) | Switchgrass rhizosphere microbial communities from Kellogg Biological Station, Michigan, USA - KBS Switchgrass S7-2 | ecosystem: Host-associated > Plants > Roots > Rhizosphere > Soil ...
AGTTTTTTGAAAGTCTTTTAGTATGAAATTAGATAGATTTTCAAAAGTAATTTTCTCAAAAGATATTCTTATATTTGAAAATATGAAAATTATCAAAAAACAATTTATCAAAGATGGAAATTCAAGAGATATAGAAGACATAGAAATACGATCATTAGACTTTTTGTTTATTAAAGAACGTATACGATTTTTGAGCACTGAACTAAAAATACCTATAAATCTATTTGATGATTTTGATTATAGGTCAAAACAAATATACCTTGATTATAATATCAAAACCATAAAATCATCTTATGATGTATGATGAGAAGGTTGATAGATATACCTCTCTCACAGAAATGCGCTCCTGGTTTTCTTTTGATTATTGTCATTTGAAAGAAACATTTTTAAAAATACCTCAAGAAGAGATAAAACTTGATTGCCCAACAAACATACGATATAGTGAAGATAGAATAATACGGATCCTAGAAAAAGATGGTTTCAAGACAATAAATGATTAAAAAAATTAAAAAAGATACTAGGCAATATAAAGAATATGAGTATGCAATTGTAATTAGTTCAGGATTGAGAATTATTCGTACACTTTTTATTTTTAGTATTGAGAATCCTGGAAAGGAAATAAATCACATAACATATGCGGACATAGATGTTATTGATATAAGATATGGACCATTCGTACACAAATATAATAACTTATTAGCTAATAAAGAATATGTTTTTTAAAATAGACAGATATACAACAGAAACTAGAGGATCTTTTAGTAGTGATTGGCGCCAATGCCGAAGTTCTTATCTAAATGAGCTTTACGTTTCTAAAAGTTCATATGAATTTAGGCATCTTGATGGATGGCATGCTCCTTATTTGTTGTGAATAGAACCAACATGAATACTCTTTCAAAATATAATCAACTTAGTAAAATTGTATCCTAATGGTTTATGACAAGATCAACGAAATAGAAAGTATAATCCGAATTAATGGAATACCTACATTAGACATTGATGAGAATGAATTAAGGAATTGTATTAAACCTTTTATAGGTTATGATACATTTATTTCAGAAAGTTTTAGAAATAAAAGACATCATCATATTGAATTCATATTAGAGAATAGAGATAATGCTTCCTGGATAGACAATATACATTACAACGATTTTGATATTAGACCTTATTGGTTTACTTTTTCAGATAGACATTCAGATAATCCTAGAAGAGTTGACTATTTTAGTGCATCAACTTGGTCGGATATAAGAATGAGGTTTATTGACAAGTACGTTTGGCATTCAGCGCATCTTGTTGATAGAATCCACATGGAGCATATAGAAAGATTTATTTGGCCAATTTGGACAAAACCATTTAACGAGGGGGAAGTACCATCAGTTGATCTTTACGGACCAACTAATACAAATTATGACCTAGATTATCAATGGTTTAGAAGTAAAAATGAATAAAATTAATAGAAATTCACTGAATGTATCAAGAGAAACAATATATTTTTCACTTCATGTCTATTCAGATTTAAAAATTGGATTTTTAATGATAAATAATAAAAATTTATCAATTCATGTTGCTGAATATATTCATGCACATGATAAACGCATGTATGATTTTTATAGGTTTAGAAGATAATAAATGTATCATACAACATCTTTGCATATTAATTATGAACGATAAATTGAACCGTCTAAGTCGTCCTTATATTAGAGAAGAATGCATTGTCATGATTGATATTGGTGTCAAATTATTTTTAATAAGAAAACTAGATTCTATTGAGTTTTTTGAATATAAGGAAACAAGTCGTTTAAGACTTATTAAATTTTACGGTATAGATATAAGAGAAATGAAGGGCGAAGACTGTTATGTTCTCCTAGGGGATTCAGGATGAAAAAAGAATCAAGACATCATAAATTAGCCACAAACGTCAATTTCAGTCTAGATTTATGTAAATTGAGAGAAGAATTCCTAAATATACACCCTATTTTTGACTCTCTTATCAAAGGACGTTCTATTAGAAATTATGAAAATAGAGTGTTTGAAATAAAGGTTGTAGAAAAGTTCTCTAAACGTGATTAAACATGAATATTCAATATGGTAATAGAACTAAAAATATTCATATCTCTTTAAGAACTATCATTAAATCAAAAGAGTATAGAGGAGATCGTATTGATCGTTTCATTCACGGACCATATTTTCGTGAATTGAGAAATTTTTTCTTAATAGAAAAAGGTATTAATCCACATCCATATCCATATAATATTATTTCAAGAATTGAGAATGCCTTATTTGATCAATGGGGGAATCATCGTGACTGAAAAAATTGGAAGACATGATTATCAATTAATAATTAAATGTATTCATGATATTGATACATTGGCATACCATAATAATAAATTTCTTATTTCAAGGGGCCTGGAGGATTGTAAACTCTTCTGTGATATGTATGATAATGAAAGAAGATTGTACGGTTTATTTAATGATTTAATTGATGAAAGATATTGGCATGTATAAAATAGGTAACATATGACATTGAGCATAAAATATGTTGGTGTTCCTGATTTTTCTCCATCAGAAACATTCATGTTTAAAAATCATAGGTATAAGCCAGTTTATAACGGACATTTATTTTTAGAGGATCTAATGTATGTTAAACGTGAGTTTATTGATCCTGATATGAATGGAGAACAAATTGTGGCAATTGTTGAAAATGATACTAGAATCAATGAACTATGGCTTTTAGGATATGACAATGGCGCTTATAACTTTACAACATAGAAGAAAAATTGGTAGGTATTCAAAAAACGATTTTGATGTAGATTATTGGATGGATATTAAAGAACTTGTTATGGCAGATGTTTGCAATGCAAAATATACAACACGGATTAAATACAATCGTAAAACGACTAGCGAACATATGCAGGTAGCAAAACAAATTGAATGGGACATTTTTGGTTTATGGTCAGAAGGTAAAAAAGATACGATTATTGGGCCTATTACAACTTATAATTTTAGATATGATCACTTTGTTAGATATGTTCAGAGTGATATTGATCTTATTAGCAAAACTTTTAAGAATTCTCCAAAGTTTATTAACGAAATAAACAAAATTCCTGTAAAATGGTGGAATGAAAAATATTGATGAGCTTGTTGAAAAATATAAAAAAGAAATAGAAGATGAAATATTAAATATTTTAAAAGATGATGTTTTAAAATATACAAAAAGGTTTGATGATACTTGGGATGTTGGTTATGTTTATGCTCCATATGTGCCAATTAATTTCAATAATTCTGTTTATGAAATTGAATTAAATAAAGAAAATAGAAATAATTTTAAATCAGAATATGCATTAAACACTATCAAAGAGTCCTGGCAAAATTTAATTATTAATTTTTTTAAGAAAGAAGACATAAAACCAAATATAGGTTTACGATCACGATATTCAATCTTAAAAAATCACAATTATAAATTATTAAATTTTGTTTAGAAAAATAATTATGGAAAACTTCCCGATAGATCCTGTATCTATATCTATTTCAGCATTTTTAACAAAAGAATATAGAGAAAACTATAAATCCGATTCGTTTAAACAAATAAACAACAAGTGGAAATATATATTAACTAAATTTCTTTTCCTGAATAATTCTAAATCCTTTTTTATGTATAAAGATTCCGATAATGGAATAGAGTTTAAAGGTTTAGTTTAATGCAGTTCATACATGGAAATCCTTTATTTTTGTTTAAGTCTAATAGACAAGAACATACATATAACTATGCATGTCTGTTTAATGATATATGCGTATTAAAGGGATATTTTATAAAAGAGGATCCTAATAAACAAGGGATGCTATCAATTTATCAAATTGAATGTAGAATATCAAATATCAGTGGAAACCTCTATTATAAATCCTACTATAATTCATTTAAATGAATAAAATTTCTAGGTATTCAAATTTTTATGTTGGACAACCAGCAGACATAATTCCTTTAAAAGAATGTTATCTAGATTTAAGTGATGTAGAATATCATGATGTTGTAAGGATAGAACACGTTTTAGAAGATTTAGTTAGTCTAAAAAATGTTATAGAAGGTTATTATGATAATCAAGGTTTATCAGAAAACTTTGTCTATAAATTACAACATATTATTGAATACATGGATTATTTAAAAATTAAAATAATATCATGAAGATAAGTAGAAATACATATAATCCTAAATTAACAATTTTTAAATTAATGGGTATTATAGGAGTGAATTATAGTTTTCTTAAAAATAATAAAAATTTATTTGTAGATTGGGATTTGATGAAATTCAACGATGATCGCATTCAATCAATTATTTAAATACAATCCTATGCAAGATAAAATAACTAGACAAGATAGACCTCCAGTTAAAAAAACTATTTCCACCTTGGGATTAACAACTAAGGTTGTTTCAGATTTTTTGACTGCTAGACTTATCCATGATAACTATAATGTTATCTACAACAGTGACGTAAGATTAAGAAAAATTCTTATTGAAACAAATGACAAAAGGTTCTACAACATGCAATATGATGTGTTTATATATAAAAAATGATTCAATCACTTAAACATGGCATGCCTCTATTTTTAGCTTTAGGAAAATGTAACCGACAGTTATCAAAATATCATACTTATCATGTATTTCATGATATTCTTCTTTTAAAAGGTAATATACTTGATGAGGATCCAATGACTCAAGGTCCACTATCAATTTACATGATTGAACGTAGAATATTAGATATTGGGCAATCATCTGTGGGATTTGCTAATTTTTCTTTATGAAAATAAATCGTCAAACATATGATCCATTTTCATATACCCCTTTGAAAATTGGTTATTCTGTTGTTTCTTTACTCAGCAATTTTATTGCTGAAGATGATGAAAGTTATTTAACAATTTCTAAACAATTACAGAATAGAGATTTACAAATTTTTTATATTCTAGCTGAATTTAGAGATGTAAGAATGGGATTTGCATATGACTAGAATCAATAGATTTGAATATTATAAATTTTTTAACGAACATCAGTGGAAAGTACTACGACGTTTATTTTGTGTAGGTATATTGAATAAACAAGGAAAGAAAAGCGAAATAATAGAAGTATTAAAATGAAAGAGAATAGACAAACATATTCAGGACAGCAATCATATTTTGTAGAAATCTTATGGAAAGATGTTAGATTTGTCTACACGAAACATTTATGTCCTTATTATGCTGATCCAAATCATGATCCTTACGATATATTTGAAATAACACGCTGGGCAGGTACTTTTAAATAATGATGCAAACACGACAATCATATATAAGAGAATTTGATGTAAGAGAATGGGTCATTATTAAACAAAGTTTTCCTAAGGCAAATGAGTATTCTAAGTATGTTACGAAAAGAACTACCTATAACTATGAAGCTTCTGCTTTTAGATTCATAGCTGATAAGAAACTTGAAAATGTTGTTATTTATTATGCAATTTATAAAATAGTTTGGAAAAATAAACATGTTAGTCATTAATAATATTAAAAATAAAATTTTTAGAAATACCTATAAAACTCCTTTTATAACAAATTATCAATTGTATACTTGCACTGTAAAAGAATCATTTCTTAAAATGACGCAAGAGGATAGTTTTGATATTATTGACGAAGGATATTATCTCAAAAAAGATTCCATAATGGCTAATGAAAAAAGAATAAAAGATATTAAATATGAAGAATAGTTTTAAATTAAATAGATACAAATTGATGAATAATGATGAAAAACTAATCAAGGATACGTGGTGTGCATGGAGAATTAATTATTGTGCTAGCCGAAAAATGAAAAGTTATAAACAACCCCCATTATCAAAAAATGATGTTATTAGATAACTATGCCAATAAAACAAAATAGGAATACATATATTAAAAATCCTCCATTTGCTGGAATAGTCATGTTGAAATATCGTTTTTTAAATTACACAGATGATAAAAATATGAAAATGATGTTTGAATATGAAGATAGAGTAAGAGAACTTTTATTTCCACCTAGATTTCGTATTGAAAATATTAGTATAGTATTATATTAACATGTTACCTGCAATAAAAATTTTAAAAATAAAATTTAATAGACAGACATATAAAAATAATTTTCCAAGATCACCTATTATTTTTCTTAGAGATATTAAATACACATTTTTTGGCATAACAAAAACTTATGATGAGCCTAATATATATTCAAATGATAGATCAATTACAGCAAATGAAAAAAGAATATTAGAAATAAGAAAAGACCAATACCTTAAAGATTCTTTGGATGCAGCGCAAGACTGATAATTAAATGAAAGAAAATAGACAAACATATAAAGGCAAGCTAAGTGTTTATACCGGATTTACTACATTAAAATCGGAGTTTAGACCAAATCTCCTTCCATTATCTTTAAATGTATTTAAAGGTCTGCAATGGTATTCTGTCAAAGCAGATGAATTCTATTTTTTCTCACGTTGGGTTGATGCTGCTAAAAAAGACCTAGGAATAAAAGATAAGGATATATTTACTAATCAGCGTGTTATTAATTGTCTTAACAGTTATGATATTAAACTAATTTCATGATTGAAACCATGCACACACTACAATCTATTCAAGAAAAGATGAATAGACACACGTATATAGAGAGATATGCTCCAAGGGATCGCATTACTTGCATTATTATTCTTAAGGAATCTTACTTTGGATGGAAACGGAAAGATTCATTTATCTACAATGAGATTACAAAAACAAGGACACATAAGCCAGAATCTTTTATCTCTAACGAATTCCGAATTAGAGAACTTATTAAATCAGAAGATTTTGAAAAATATATGTCAGCACCAACTAAATTTAGATACTTGACCTAAAATGAAAATAAATAGACATTCAGAAGAACTTCCTTCAATTTATGATATGGTAGTGTCTATAACAGCATTAAAAAGAAGATTTTTTGAAAAATATGATCTAGATTTTTATATACATTATTCACAAGAAAAAACTTTATATGCATGTGATGAGAGGGCAAATACTTTTCTTAAATTTTCTAATCATCTAAAACAATTACGCATAATTTTAAAAGTAAATGAAAACTTCATATATAATCATCGTGATTTTCCAATAGTTGCGGCTGGATACGGAATAAAATTATGTCCTAGTGTTATTAAAGAAGACCCTTATTTATTGCTAGACTTAAATAATTTCATGAACAATTCAGATCATAACATGGAAAATATACAAAAGTTTTTCAATATCAGCCTCCAGTCTAAAAAATAAAATTATGTTGATTCGCTTCACTATGAAAGCTACTAGATATACCTACGATTCTTCAGTAGTGAAGTATTATTTTGAAGATTGGCAAAGTCGTGTTGTTCTAGAATATTTAAAAAGCCGCAAAAGAACATTATGGGACAAAGTTGTAACACATAAACAACTTATAGAATTTTGGGGATTTAAACCAGAATGCCATCAACCTGACTGGCTAGGTAATTCATTCTCTTCTTATAACTATAAAGATAGTATAATAAAATAATAAGGAATATCGTATTAAGGTCAATAGAAATACATATCCTTTCGCTGGGGATCTTTTATTGTATACTTGCAAAATACGAGAAAGCTTCTTAAAAATAAAACCTTCTATTTATATAAGAACAAATGACCTGCGAATTCAAAGTATTTTAATGGAAACATATGACAGATATTTTGACCCTTATCAATACTCCAATAAATAGGCAAAATCAATATAAAAATCCCTTCAATTTTAAGTCAAAAATTATGGCTTTAGTTGAATTAAAGGAATATGTATTTGGTTGGAAACGAGATGATAGTTTAATAATTACCTCGGATAATCCTTCATCTAACTTAAACCCTAATTCATTCATAGCCAATGAATACCGAATTAAAGATATAAAACAAAAGTGCATACTTGATCAATATGGTATTCAGGGTCTATTCAAATAATGAAAGAAAATAGACATACATATTGCTATCATTCCGTTACCTATGGATTTAATGCACTTAAAAGTAAGTTTTTATCACCTGATCTATCTCTTGAATATCATCATCCTAAAAGCTTATACAACTGTACATATAGGGCTGATGAATTTCTGTTTTTTATATATGGAATAGAATTTGTTGTGAAAGCATTAAAATTAACCGAAAAAACTATGTATGATAATCTTGATGTCCAAAATTTCCTAGATGTACACGGAATTCGTCTTATTCATGAATACACAACGCATGATATATGATGACAAAAAAATAAACCGATTGACGGATAAAAAATTGCTAATTTATTGGATAGAGTATGACGTAGCAATTCTTATAGAAGAGTTCATACATGAAGAAGGTATGCGTGAGTCATTACTTGATAACCAACATAGAATCAATACCATTCTCTGCCCACAACCTCCAGTTAATATATGAACGGATCACTCTTCATAAAGGAAACAAGATACTATAGGTGTATGTTTTATTCTGAGGCCTATGTTGACATGTTAAAAGTAGAATTCTTCGTCATAAGAAACATTGAATGGTCTATCCGAGAACAAGCAAAAGTTTATTGTGATGCCATGATCCCTGAAGGTCTATTTCAAGACTCATGACACGTTTAATAATTAATAGGTATACAGAACCTCAGCCGCCAGATATGGAAAAATGGAGAAAATTTAGACACTCATATTGCGTCAGATTATGGACGAGGGATGCCGATAAATCACTCATTCCAGCATTATTAAAGCCAACAAAGTTGTAAGTCTATGACCGCAAAGATGAATTTATGAACGGATAATCAGTATTTATACATATTTGCGATGCAGAATGCCACTTACCCCCTTTCTATCTTTTTAATCACTATTATTTCCGATGCATAAACGATTAATTTTTTGTAAAGAATGTCGCCAACGAAGATTTACCTACGACCCTATTCATGAATTGGAATTACGCAAAAGACATTTCTTTAAAGGTAAAGGGATTGAATGGACTCTTGAGGAACAAGCTCTTGTGTTTAATAGCGATTTCTTAGAATATTACGGTGATGATGTTGGAGTTATGTCTAATAAGTATGCGACCATAACAGGAATAGATGACATATGAGTAATTGGAAATTTTATGAGGGTACGCATGCGTATATGTTTAGAAGAACATGTAATTTTCAAGGAAAGGTCTTCCGCGAGTTAGCGTACTTCCCTAAAGAAGATAGACATACGATCTTTCGTGAGCTTGAAAGCTCAGGTTCTCTCATGAATATAAAAGAAATGTTCTTATGGAAATTCCTAAAGTTAAACATAGACATCATTGATGATATGACTACTCTTGATGCTACTTTATGGTATATGAAAATGGGTACAGAAGATCCCATAAAAAGCTTTAGGACAAGAAGAAAATAATGCAGATTGATTGGTTCAATACAGATCATAAATTTAGTAGACAAGATAGGATTTTTCCTATCAATCACAGAATCCATAACATATTTCCTCATCTCAAGAGCATATATCTTACACACAACTGTCAGGTTCAAAGAATTACGAATATGTTTACAAGAGAAAATTCGGTCCATGAACTTATGGTTGTTAAAAATATTATTGACAATGGATTTAGAATAAAAGACCTCACACCTATCCAAATCCATAAAATAAAGAAAGGTAGAAATCCACAAGCACTTCTCTATGAAGATAACGGTATACAAGTAAGTAAATCAACAATATGATAGCTCAATTAACTTCTGCAGGTAAAATTGTTCTTATTGCTGGTCAGCATGATTTTGATGATGTCATGATAACCCGCCAAACATATTGCCATGATCAAACCCATAGGGATGTCTATGTTTCCAGTGCTTTGCAACAATGGGTGGTACACGGTCTCGTAAGAAAATTCCTCTCTAAAGTTACAAGTACAGAGGTCCTCATAGAAGAGAATCCAGTACTTGTCAAACTATTCCGAATTAAAATAGATAAAACACTCATTACGTATCCAATGTTTGTAGCTGCATGTAGAGATACAGGTATACGTGTCATTGAACAACCAAAACCAAAGAAGTCTCTCCTATTCCGACTAGTTAAATTCTTCTCTTTCTTGGACTTAGGAATATTCTCATTTAAACTGTTAACGCTCATGGATCCTGATTGGTATTATGAATAGGAATTCAATTAAAGAAACTAGACATTTTAGACTAAATCATACCGGTCTGGCAGGCCTTACTCAATTAAAAAGTGATTTCTTACAGATGTCATGGATGAAATCAGATCCAAGAGGAATATGGGCATATAATGATAGAGCTATTTCATTACATAATAGGTCAGTAATCCAATCCCGCATAGACAAGGATAGACTATGAGTAATTGGCAATTCTATTCAACTGAACGCAATGCTTCATTACCAATTGAAGGCTTTAATAAAACTATTCATGGAAAACGATTCCATGTGATATTCTGTTTTCCTAAAGAAGATAGACATTTAGTATCTAAACCAATAGAAGCTAGTCAAGCCTTTCTTCATATTAAAAATGTATTTCTATGGAGAAAGGCTTCAATAGACACTACAAGTGATTCTGAAATGGAATCCCTTGATTCTGTCTTATGGAATATGCATGCAGGTATAGATATAGAATCAAAATGTTTCTACACTCTAGTTACTGAAGGCCAAAATAAAACAATCTATATGAAAGAGCTTTGTATTAAAAGAATTAATAAAGTTGCATGATATATCGGTAATCCAATGCCACATGCTAATAAGATATTACCAATACGAGTAAAAGGGAAATGAGTAAGAAAATGAATATGAATAAGGTATTGATAAAGGAACATAACAATAAACGGCTTAGCGGTATTCTAGTAAGCAAATGGGTCTGTAAACTTGGTTGCCTTCCTTGCCGAGCCTAAAAATTTATCTTACCACAGAAATGCCGCAAGTCAAGAAGTTTTTAAAAGCTAAACGAAAGTTAACGAATGAGTACAAATTATATAAAACCAGGAATTTATTTAAGAGAATTTGATGTTTCTTACAAATTTATTGATTTATTTCTTAAAGAAACCCGAAACAATTACAAAGGATATAATTATGATTCTGGTAATGTTAAAGCAACATGGGATAATTTAATATCCGAATCTAGATGGAAATATGCTGCAAAAGGAAATTTAAAATGAGTTTTGATGATATACATTTCCCGACAGTTAATGCCCCTTTTCCAAATTTTATTCCATCTGAATTAGTTTCCTGTGATAGACCTATTCCAAAAGCTGTTGCTAGGAAATATGGTGAATTAGTTTATAGTCATAAAGAAACACGGTATGGATATTCACCTTTCTTAAAAACATATAGAAAGGATAACATAGAGATTACATGGGAATCACTAGTTGAAAGATATGCAGAAAGACATATAAAGCGTAATAGTACTGCAAAGCTTATGGAGATATTGTTTGATAATACTCAGTCCTATAAAATTAATTTAGGTTAATTAGTGTGGCGTTTTATCATAAAGATTTTAGAATTAGTGTATTTATTGCTAAAGAAAATAGACAATGTCATTATTTTCTCTGTGAAGATTCAGATTATGTTGAAATAATACTTAAAGATATAAAAGACAAATACTTAGATGAGAATTAGATTAGACATTGGATATAGGATAATAACAATACGGCAGTTATTGGAAAAGTGTGAGAGATATGATCAAGGTCCTCCATGTATATCCATAGAAGATGTTCAAGACACATTGCATCATATTTTATGTGCATTCTTTATTAAGCGGTATGGTAAGGATGTACCTAATCATGTATTTTATTCAGAAATAGAAAAGAAGCATATATTAGAAGGTTATCGTTGGGATGATATGGTAAAAATTCCAAATGACAAATAGAGATTTATGGTTCAGTTTGTTTATAGATTACCGTGATGATAGGAACAGTTGTTTTTATAATGAAAATTTTATAAAGGTTTATGGTAAACAAGTATTTAATGATTTATGGGATAGCTTGAAGTCTGATAAGTTAAACAGTATAATTGGAGATAATGAGTAACATAGACGAATTATTAAAGAATACACAACAATGGGCTGATGATTTAAAAAAGCCTAATACTACTATTGGTGGGTTTGATAGCATGGCATTTCCGACTATTATGCAGTCATTCCCTTCTTTAGTTATAGAAGATTTAATAAGTGTTCAGCCTATGGGTGGTGATCCTGTAATGGATTTGGATGCTACAGATAACCGATATGATTACACAAAGGAATACAAGAAGAGATTAATTAAATCAACATGGAAAGAAGTTGTTGATTGTTTCATGAATGGTAGAAAGAAAGTATATCCTAGACGTGGTACCAGTGCTGGTGATATTTACCATTTGAATTACGTATATGGCAAATAGGATTCAAATAAATGAATTTATTAGAGTTCCGTTAGTATTTGAACGGGACAGTCCTGAATGGGATAATTTTTTCTTTTTTACTCAAAACTTATTAGCCTTACCAAAAGAATCCAGACATTCCATAATTACTTATGATATTAGTGATATGGTTTATACCTGGGAAAGTTTTATACTAAAGAAATATATATGATTAGATTTACTGGTGGAAAAAATTATGGTGTAGCATTTGGTAATAGTAGCATCCAAATTAATCTACAGGAAAAGATGAATCGTTATACCTATTATAGTTATGAAAGAGTTGCAATAGAAAACACCTATGATTCTCTAGTGATTGGCTTTGTTCATTTGCGGTATACATATTAATGATTCCTCCAGTTCAAAATATGTTTGCTAAGGACCTCCACTTAGCAAATACACCTGAAGCTATAACGCTTAGGAAATATTTACCGGTAGATTATTTAAAACATTATAATTTAGCATGGTTTGTTTCTAGAATGGGAAGACCTGCTATTCATTACAACGATCATGTCAATTCTATTATTAGTAATGCGGAAAGTGCCTTTTCATTAGAAGTATTAGAATTATGTGCAAAAGATATGGAGATAACATCTGTCACGCACAATCAATATCAATTAGAAGTTCTTGATAGAAAAGGTCTTTCAAATTCAAATGGTCATGTCAATATAAAGTTTTTTGCTATATTGTTTATTTTGCGGAAAGGTGAAAAAGTAGATCCGGCTTTATTGCCCTTTGAATATGAACATGTAGATTTTATTGAAACTACAGATGCAATAGAAAGATTGAAAATGGACCGTCAGAACTATGCGACCCATAAAATGTGGTTGCAAATCAGTAAAGACATGATACTGGCCTAGCTATCATGCTTGAGACGGAAGTCAATAAGAAACTTAGAATCCTATGAATAGAATCATGAAAATAAAATACACTCAAGAAGCCATACAAGATTTTGAATCAATATATGGTATTGATGTTATGTTTCCTTTTATATTAGAACAACAAAACAATAGGTATGATCATCCATTGATTGAACCAAAATCTATATCAGATATTGTTCGGGATTTCTTAGATGACCGAAAACGATTCAACATGCTGTCAGGATATTGAATGAAATATATTTTTGAACCAGATTTAAGTAATGTAGAGGGACAAAATGTAGCCTTCGTTGGATTCTTATATCATCGCAATAGTAGATATGATCATCTAAAAATTTATGCAGAGCAAATCAATAATTTAAAATCTTCATTCTTTCAATTCCGAAAGGATATTTTAAGCTGACTCATCAATGCGGGCTTGGAGTTCAAGACGCCGAGCTTTCAACTCTTCATTAGCTGGATCTTGTTTGAGTTGATCAATTACGTCTACAAGCTCCATGGCTAATGAAGTGTGGAGTTTGAGGCGTTCGCTGATGGAGGACGTGGGCATTACCAGAATTTCGTGAAAAGGTATTCTAAGATACTGTAAAATAAGTGGCTTGCGAGAGAGAATACAATGATCAGTGCATATTCGCAAGGACCAAATTTTTCTCTATTATGAGGCATCTTGTTTATCTATTTTAAGGTCTTTGACGTGTTTTTCCCAAGGGTACGCCAATTTCCTATCAAAGATAATTTTCAATACACGATTAGTGATGATGACTCTTCTAGGATCATTGCCCCATTCAGGATCGCATGGGAGATGGTTGCTTTTGACGTTGTTGCACTTTTGGCACACGTAGATGGTATTGGCATCGTTCGTATCACCACCTTTGTTTAAAGGGATGATATGGTCATTAGTGACTTCTGACGGTCCACGCCGAGTAGTCATGACCTCATTGCAATAGGGACATTTACCTGGCCAGGGCATGATCAGTGATGACGGCTGTTGTGAGAATTGAGGATGCGAACGATGGGGAGGATCAGCACTTCCCAAACCACAATGAGGGGGAATGCCAAGAACACCCCAAAGATCATGCCACCAATGAACGCGCCGATGATGGGTGAGAGAATTACCAAGCCCAATCCGATGATGCTGAATAGCGCACCAGACTTGAGTGCCAAAAAGAAGCATACGCAAAAGGTCAGGGTTGCCCCAACGATTGCGAAGAAGTAGCAGGAGCTATCAACCTTCTCTTTGATTTCTTTCCACATGATCAGAATCCTTGGGGAATGGTGTTGAAGCACCAGAGATAGAAGAAAGCTGACAGGATGATAACGATGATGAGGACTTGGTTCCAGATTCTGGATGTCCAAGTGAGAGGATTATAGACCTTGGGGTATTCAACTCTATCATCGGATGGTATGGCTCTATAAGCCTGCCATTCTTCTTTGCGGGGATTATCCGTGCAAGTAGATTCTGGAGAGGGGCTCTTGATCAGCTTTATCTGCTTCATGGTCCCATCCCTCTTGCTCCCACCAGAATACATCACAAGGACATAGGGTCAAGGGTTGATTATTGCTAGAGTCATTCACTACAGAGGTTTCTGACGGCATATGACTCCATTCTATCTGTTTATCGGGGTTTGATAAACGATATTCCTTGTTTGTTAAGTTCTTTCATGATCTTCTGATCCTTCTGGATACGAATCTTCTTCAAGGCTTCTTCGATGAGTTGGAGGGATTCAAGTGTATTCCAGATTCCCTTTCCGTATTTCTTTTCTAAATCAGCCTCAATGAGGGATTCAATTTTGCGAAGGTCTTGTTCCTTTGCATCGGCTGGCACATCAGTTGGTTTGATGAGGATGCCAGTTTCATCCTGCATGTTCCACCTCATTCTTTTTGAGCCATTTATTGACCTGTTTTTCGGTCATGTTGTGAATATGACTTCCCATGCCAATCACATGATTAACATCCTCAACGGTTGCTGGACAGACCTGAACATGATGAGCATCCATGATGTTTCGAGCCTGACGGAGTGCAGAACCCTCAGTTCTGGCAGCAACCACGCAGCAGTACGCTCCGTTTTTGCACATGAAGATATTGGTGGCCATGATGTGTCCTTTAGAGCTTGAATTTCTCAAGGTCTTTGAAGATTTTTGGATCCATGATTTCAGAACGGTCTGCGGCTTTGATAGTCCATCTTCCAGATTTGAATGCCCCTTTCTTTTTCCATTTATTCAGTGTCTTGAGGGAGATAGCATGTATCTTGTTCTTCTTGTTATCAATGAGATACCCTGCAAGACCGCATACACCTGCTTTGGCAGATTTGGTATGAGTACGAGGCCGAGCACCAACAAGCAGGCATACTGCTTTCCATTCAGCACCATGTGAACGGACATTCTTTTTCAAAAGATTTGCCGAACACAATGCATGAACGATGAAATGGGCGAATTCGTGCCTGCATGTATCTTGGAAGTCCTCTTTACTCATATTGCTCATTAACGAACCATTAATGAGGATTCCATGAGTATTAGTTTCTCGGTCCCACTGACATTGGCCGAAGTTATTCCTCTTGTTTTTGTATTCTAGCAACAATGTGTATTGGGTATTTGCCACAGCCCTTTTTGCTTTATCAGATGTATTTGAATTCTGAAAGGCACGTGCAGCTTCATTCAAAACATCTTGGCATTCTTTGAGAGTGATGAAGCGCATGATGGCGGCAGACCTTAAAAAGTTAGACCCTTGGCTTTGCTAAATATAGCATCACCAAGGGTCCAGTCAAGACCTTAAGTTGTTGGGATATTTACGCCTGGGCAGCGGAAGCATCTTCAACAGCAGGAGTTCCATCGCCATTCATGATGGCAGTCTCGGTCTTGGGAACTTCAACCTCAGCGACCGGCTGAACTGCATCCGTGGCAGCAGTTGCCTCATCAGTCGCCGTGGCGATGGGTTCCTCGATCTTGGTATCTGCGGGAATCGCATCAGCAGCGGCTGGCGTAGTGTCAGCAGGGGTGGTATCAGCGACAGGGGCATTGACCTGAGCGACGGGAGCAGCGACCTTGGCTTTGTTCTTCGAGCCAGGGGGGCGACCACGCTTGCCAGTGCCAGTGCTGACCTTGACTTCTGCGACCTCGGGGATTTCCTCCATGATCCACTTGGCGTTGTCCGAATCGATGATCCAGGGCCATTCAGCGACAGCACCGGCAGCGCCAGGCTTGTTTTGAAGCTGGATCTTGGTGCCGTTGGGCCACTTGGTGATGCCGCAGTTGTCCACCACGTTATACATCTTCTTCCAGGTGTCCGTAGCGTTCTTGGGCTTGAGGCGATTCTCACCCATCTCCTGAGAGACGCGATGAACGATGATGTGTTGGGACGGATCAGCCTGGTTTACCAGTTTGTAGTCCTTGTTCAGGATTCTCAGAATTTTGGCCATGGAGGATTTCCTTGTCAGTGGTGTGTTTACGAAGTAGGGTTGCTTCGCTATTGATGATTCCTGATTTATACTCAGATGCTAACCCCTGTCAACAGTGATCTAGAGGTAAAAAAATGGGGCCTAGTTAAGACCCCATTTCCCTCAACATATGAATTGTTGATTACGATACTGTAAATATTCCAGTATCGCCCGTCTTCTTTACAGATGATTCTGAACGAGTAGCAGTTGCAAAGCTGACTTGTTCTGCGGGAATCAAACTGATTTTGGTTCTTGGTTTTGGAGCACGGATTCCAGGAATCTCTTGCACAGCCCAAATATCACCATTGACGGAATCAGTGGTTCTCGGGAGAGTTCCCGGCATATGGAACATAGCAATTGCTGGCCGAGTAAACACTTTAATATTGTTGAAATTGATTATTCTAAAGATGCGAATATACTCTCCTTTCTCATTCATCGGATTCTGCCAATCTTCATTAATTCCAGGCCCACGAGGAGCTTTCACGATAAGCCGTTCACCTGTACGAAGATTGACTAAGTAATATTCCTTCTGCATGACTCTCTGGCGCTTGGCGTGCAGAAGGGGATGGATATTTGAAGAAGGGTTGCGGTCGTTCAATGACATGATAGTACCTTTTAGGTAATATGTTATGTGGATGCTGGAATGAGACTTGAAATGCCTGAGCAAAATGCTTCAAGCTCTGATACATGACTTAGGTTGATTCTGATGCCATTCTTAATCTCCTGGTTATCACCTTGATAAGAGACTAATTCCTTAATGATGTCTTTTAAAACATCATGATGTAGACTGAGGTTTTCTTGAAAGTCCTCCCTGGTTGATTCTTGGAGCATGTGCCAAATGCCAGCCAAAGCATAAAGATTGGTGAGTGCAGCTTTATCTAAGTTGGTGTAAGTCATTATGAAGTGTTCTAGTTACGTATTTCAGTGATTAATATACACCAATATGATCAAATAGTCAAACTTAAATTTGGTAATGCGGACTATTCATTAAGTTGTGGTAAGAATCATTCACATTGCACGGCAAAAAACCCACTGGAAGCCCTCCAGTGGGTCAGAGTCAAAGCCGATTGACGCGTGAATTAAGCAGTAGCTTTTTCACTCTTGAGCATATTTTTATACGCTCCAGCAAGGCCAGAAGTCCACAGATCAGCGAACTGATTTTCATCAGTAACACCATATTTGGTGTCAAGCCATTCGCTGATACCAACCAACGAGATGATCGAACTCATCGTTGCTTCAGCATCCAGTTCACCATCATTGCCCCTGCTAATGTCAACCTCAACGAACTTTTTTGTCGAGTTGAGGCGACCGATCGCAGCGGTCTTCATGTACGATGGCTGAACCTTCTTGTTGGGATTTGCGATGAAGATGCTGACGATGATTTTATTCGGATCGGTACTTGGAGCGATGGCAATTGCACCGATGCGATGTTTGCTCAACACTCCCTTATGCATCAATTGATGACGCAGATAGAAGAATGCGGTATTGGTTGAGAGACGGGAAATGGCGATAGCCATGATGTGATTCCTTGTGGTGGTATACCTGGTAGGACTCGAACCTACGACCAACAACTTAGAAGGTTGTCGCTCTTCCGACTGAGCTACAGGTACTTGTGGGGACTGGCAAAGCTTCACACTTATATGTGAAATACTTTGCCAGTCAATTTCTTACTTCTTGACCTTGCCGAAGCGACCGCGAGCGTCACGCTTCTGTGACATCCAGACCGGAATTTCGACAGCATCCTGGGGATTGCCCTTGACACTGACAGCACCAGTTTCGATGTCTTCTTCCTCAGCTTCGTCAACGTCCTTGTCATTCTTTTTCCAATCAGGATTCTGCTGCTTGAACAGCTCCTGATATTCTTGGGCATCAGCTTCGCTGGTACCATTCTCGCCGATGACGTACATTGCGCACACGCGCATTTTCTCGAAATGATAGTCCGTTGGGAATGCGACCACATCACGGGGATTGATCTTGACGTTGATCATCTTGCCGGAGCCAGGATGATAGACTTCCTTCGCATAGCGGAAGTTGGCGACGTGCAAACCACGGGAGCACGTATTGTTATTGTCCGAATCGCAAAGACTGCGATCCAAGGTCACAGTCTGGCCGGGGGAGAAGTCGAGCTTGCCAGTATAGAAGTCCTTGAAGTCGTTTGCGACTTTGCGATAGCCGATGAAGCAACCATCTTCCGTCAGAGGGAAGCGATGAGCCTTCAAGAACCGGAAGAGACCTTCCTTGACACGCACATCAGGATTCAGCTTGCAGTTCTCGTAGAACTTCACCAGCGGTTCGAACGGTTCGTTTGCAGCTTTGAATTCGAGAATGGTATCCGCAATATCAGCGGGCAGCACCTCTTCCTGCATTTTGATGGAACCATCCACCACCTTGATGCCCCAATTCGCAGCCTTCTTGCTGGTGTTGATGGCTTTGACGGGTTCGATGGCCTTCAACAGGTCTTCATCACTGCCACCGACGTGAATGAGGTCCAGCACCTTTTTGAATGCAGGATGTTTCTTGTTGATGGTTCTCGTCTGCCCCTTGATGGTCAGTGCCACCTGGTTCTCAGTGAGGATGATTTTGCGCTTGTTCTTTGACATGACTGTGATCCAAGGTTGGGTTGGTTGTATGGGTTGATTCTACATAAGGGGACAGCAATGTCAAACCTTATCCTTTGGCATTAATGAAGATAGCCAGGTCTGGAATGATGCGATTGAGCACTGTTGCATCAAGCGTATAGCTTGCAGCAGCCTGCCTCACCAAGTAATACTTTTCAACCAGAGCTTTCAAAGCTTCTGCTTCAGGAGAGGTTTCTTCTGCTTCAGGCATATCGGGAATCGTCAGTGGATTGCTCAGGACTTTGTTGACGTCCTTGATTTTCTTGAGGATATTGGATTCAGGAGTCGTATCCAATTGAGTTTCTGAATTGAATGTCGTCTTGAAGAGACGGGCCATTTCAATCCAATCGGGTGCAGTGACAAGTTGTTCCAAATCCGGATCTGCCATGATGCTTGCAAATGATGCAGAAATATCCTTGCAAGCATTGATCATCACCGAATTGATATTGCGCTTGCGAATGTATTCGGCGATAGTTGAATCCAAAGGCTGTTGAGACAACCATTCACGTGCCTTTTCCCCAAGTGATACCCAATGATCAGGGATGCGATGCTTCAAGCGTTCCGAAACGCCATAGATGGAAATGTTCAATGCATGTTCCAACGTATTCAATTGGTCGCCATTGAATTCGTTGCAGTCCTTTCGGAAAGTCAAGACATAGACGATGTCCTTTTGATCGGCATCCTCAGATTCATCTTCCTCGTCAACTGACAGCATCACATCAGATGCATGGAATTTCTTCAAACCAGAATTCCATATATTGGCAGCGAGGGGATCCTTCTTCGGTCCGCGACTTCCCGTTGCTGAATTTCTGATAATCGGCCTTTTCGGGAACTGATCACTGTTGCCACCATGTTCCAAACCGACCCATAGATCAGACTTGAAGAACCTTTCTTCCATGACCTTAGCATCAATGTCAGGGAGTGGAAGAGTACGATCAGAGAACCCTGGCTTGAAGCTCAGGAAATATAAGCATTCCCTGTCATAGCTATTTCCACCAAAGTTATTTTGCTCCATGTAATGGCGTACATTGCGTTCGTTGTAGCCAGTGTTGACGAAAATTTGCTTCTTTTGATCAATTCCCTCCAGTTTGATGCTTTCCTCTTGCCGCATTGAAAACTTGGCGCGACGGCTATAATTACTGCGGAGCATCACTTTGTTTACAATGACTGATTCAGGGAAGTGAATCGTCATGGCAGTATTCAGAGGCAGTCCCCGCCAGTTGGCACGCGAACCTGAAATAAGATTTCTGATAACGTTGCTGGCCAACTCCTTCCACATGGTCAATGCAGCAACATACGTTGGTGCAGCTTCAACCTTTTTCTGATATGTGGTGAGGATGATTTGAGTTGCAGCCAACATGCGAGCCACAATGCGCCGAACAGTCTGAGGGGTATACTGCAACGATTCACGATTCAATGCGGGATCCAGTTCACCCGTCTTGAAGAACAATCCGCAAGTTACATTTTGCAGGATTGCTGCCTGATGCCACAACGTGCGAATTCTTGCACTTGTCATCGGATCATTGTTCTTATTGATGACGATGTCATTCATTTCTTCCGTGGCAGTTCCAGGAATTGAAACATCAGTCATCAAGCTGACAAACGCAGTTTCCATTGCGCTCCAATCCAACGGATATGGAATATTGTCCATGAAGACATGCGTGTGATTGTAATAAGCCTGACCATTGTAAACTTTCCAACCTTTTCCCTCAAACAGCGGATCAAGTCTGGTTTTCCAAACCCATTCACCGCTAGAATAACCAAGGATATTTGGCTTGGGATCCCATGAGATAAAGATTTTCTGAATTTCTGATTCAATATTCTGCCATTCCTTTTCCTCCAGTTGCATTTCAATAATGGTGCCGCTCTTATTCAGAGCAGGGTCCTTCACTTCAGGATCACCAGTTTGATTGCAAGTGAAAAATAATCCTTCACGGAGCATGGTGTATTCGCGATATACCAATTCGCGATTTTCACCTTCTCCTTCCCAGGCAGTTGTCTTGACCAGGAACATGTTGGTCAGGGACCAAGGAGTTTTTGATCCGATACCAAACCCGCCAGTTTGATCGTTGCTGCCGCGCTTGGTAGATGCACCGACACTGTTGTATATCGCATCGATTCGTTGGGGAGAAAGGCCTGGACCCTCATCAATGAACTGCAAAGAAGTGTCAAGCTTGTTCGGCAGCTTGATGGTAATCGGAACATCAGCCTTTCCTACTTCTCTGTGAGCATCGCGACAATTGCAAGCGATCTCCTGAACAACGATTTTTGCCTTGTTGGTATAGATCGTATCAAACATGTGCGCAAGCATCATGCCAGGATTATCGATGGTCAGAGTGGAAACTTTCATTTCCCCATGGCGACCGACTTGTTCCGACTTGGTTGCTACAAGCATGATTATTCGCTTTCTGTATGATTGGTATGTTGATGACTGTAAAGACTTAAGGTGAAAAAGCAATAAACATTTTTAGGTCTAATCAGATACTAAGGTAATTCTTGACTAGGCTTAAATGCATGTTAAGAAGGTATTGTTGACACATGCCAAGCGTTCTTAGAATGGAGACCTGATGAGTTCTCATTTAACCCAGCTATCATCCGAAACTGGCCTATCAGAGGAAATGATTACTGGCATCATGGAGGAAAGCTTTGACTGTGAACACTTCACAGATGCATTAGAAAAGCTTACTCGAACAAAGTTTATGGCTGAGACAGCCAAGGAACTCTGGATTAATCGTCAGAATTCCAGCGTCGGCTAGCTTCACGCTTCTTATCTCTGAAGACTTTGGGAGCAGGAACTTTCCAAGAATCACCGTGCTTACGGATCATTTCTTGGCGAACTTCTCTATTAGCTCCCTTTATTTCCTTAGTCTTCTTCATGATGATCATTATTTATCGGTATATCTTCCTCAGTCAAGAACCAATTGCTAGGTCTTGAGGGAGGTATTTGGCTGATTTCGTCGTGTTGTCGCACCATCACTACAAAATATTCTGAGGAATCTTCAAATTTATTGAAAATGAAGACGCCACCAGAAAGCAATGTCGGAGCCACATTCTTTTTAAAGAAGGGCTCCTTGATAACCTGAGTGATGTCTTGAATAGGCTGATAAAACTTCATCAGCAAATTCTATCACTTGTTTTGTTTATTGACAGTTTCCCACATGCGCTTGACCACATCATCAGGAACTTTGCGATCGGGTGTACGAGTGGCATTGCGAGCCAAGCACGTATCCAAATCGGTATCCATCGTGTGATATTCAACTTCGTAGCCGCGCGAATTGGCAGCATCAATGTACACTTTGTAATCCCTGGGATTAACGTTGGTGTTGTCGATGATCACCACATCAATATTCAAATCCATGTCTTTTGCAGCCAGGATCATATTGTTGTGATGATATTGGCCCAACTTGGTGCGGTCGAAACAATACTTGCCATCCTTCATGAACTGATCATCAGTTGAACGGATGCTGAAATTGTTGCCCGCAGCTTCAAGCTTCGCCGTATATTCTTTGGCGAATGTGCTTTTGCCTGAGCCAGGTGGGCCGATGAGAATGAGGAGTTTTTTCATTTGGTGGTTTCTTTGTTGGAGAGGTAGACTGTATCGTCTAAGGTGTCTAATGCTTTTTCTATTTCTTCTTTGTTGCAGTTTGAAAATCCGAAGATGAATTGTTCGGTATATACTTCTTCCCCATCAGCATTGATTGATTTAAAGATAAATGAATCAGGATTACCAGGAGCATACCAAGTATATTCTCGGATCGGAACACTCCAGGAAAGTGATGGATGTTTATCATTAGGAAGATGTTGTTGTGCGCAATTATTCCGTGAACTAAAAGTGATGTTGTGCGAATAATACAAAATCAATTCCACACCGCATTCACGAATCGCTTTTTCATTTTCATACAGGGCCTGAACCATCTCAAAGGCATTTGTGAACCCTAATGCATGAGCGAGTTCCTGAACACGATGAATGGTTTCAGCCATGATATAAACCCTTGTATCCCTTTACTGTACGGGATCTTGGACCTTGTCAACAATATTTTCTGCTGGGAAATATCCTTCAACAGTTGATTCAGGAGTGCTGAGATATTCCCATATTCCCCATTTATCATCTCGGATTTTACAGAATTCAATTGCAGAAGTTAAGGAGCCATGTTCAAAGGCACCTATAATTGATTGGTTATTATTGATCAACCATTTTCTGACACGTTTGACTATTGATGATGGTTCATTCTTCAAATAAACCCACGTTGGATCTACACGGGTCAACTCTTCCAAACAGCCAACCACAAGCAGAATTTCAAGAGTGCCGACAGGGTTTACTACTTCTTCAAGCTGTGGCCATTTGTTATCTTCTTTGTGTGATTCGGATTTTACTTCGTTTCCATCTTCATCACGGACAATATCTTCTTCGTTAAAATCTCTGGATCCCGTCATCCATTTATTGATCTTGCGATTGGATTTGAGGGAACGTATTATTTCGGCATTGATTGTTTTCCGACGCATGATACGCGCCTGCATCTCCTCATTACTTTCAACAGTTTCAGACACATCAGATAAGGCAGGAGTTTCGGCAATAATTTCTTCAGCCACCGTTTGGGAGGTTTCTTCGAGCATGGTATGCCCTTTCTTTAAGGTTAATTGATTGGATTACTCAGCACTGTATGCAAACAGATTTCAGCGTCAATAGTCTGTTTGCTGTTCCTAGTAGCACTTTTTGTTACTAAGTGCTTTGCAATTCCATACAGCAAGGAATTACAGCATTGTGTGACAAAATAATATGCCACGGTTTATTCTCATACATGAAATGAATATCATGTTTGTCATCAGGATCATAATGCATGATGACACCAATATAAATTTGCTTGCCTGAATAGAAATATACCTGACTCTTCAAAGGTAATTTCTTACAAAACTCTCCTTGATCCGCCAGTTGATCAATGCAATGCAGCAGGTATTTTACGAAACGCTTAATGCTGGCAAACATGCGTTCCTCACTGCCTTCTTTATTTTCTGTGCTTTATGTTGAGGAAGATACGCTTGTACCTTCCACTTGCGGATAATCTTACCATCTTCTATTACGGAAAATGGGATCCGCGACATCAATGCCTTATGTCCATCATGACCAAGCACATAAAGCATCGCATTCGCTTCGTCCTCTTTCACATTATTTGCGATAAGGGTCAAAGCGAGTGCAGATGTCTTCATGGCCTCATTGATAAGTCATTGATACTGCGATGTCAAGCGCGTTTCTTGGCTTCGCGTTCAACCCACTGGCCGTTGATGTAGTTCCAGACGCCAAACCTCCCGTTATGGGTCAGAGCGGCATCACTACCAACCTTCCACTTCGTTTGCAATTCATATTGCGTAACGGGAGTGCTGAACGTTGCGGAGAGCAGAGCGAGAGCATCCTTGAAGTTTTTCGCATGGACGAAGCAGCGAACCTTGGCGCCATAGTTCACGCCACTGTCATCATCCTCACCTTTGTACCACCAGCAGAAGGAAGTCGGCTCCACTTTCACTTCAACCGGCTTTTCAGCAGCCACCTTCTTCTCAGATGGTTCCTTTGCCACCTTCACCACTTCTTCGATTTTGGTTGGCACTTTGCCTTCCAACATTTCGGTCACCCACTTCGGCTTGCGACCACGCTTGCCCGAAGTCCATTTTTCGCCATCGTGAGGATTGGTCAGGGTGATTGGTTCGTTCATGATGACTTTATAATAGCAAATAAGGTTCAGATACAAGGTAAAAATACCCATGCCTGTCATTGACATGGGTTCTATTAATTTGGTCGGCCCGGCGGGACTCGAACCCGCACCCCATTGCTGGGAGGGGATTTTAAGTCCCCCGCGTCTGCCAATTCCGCCACAAGCCGTTTATCATACAAGTGAAGTAAATCAACGCCTTTTTGGTGGGCAAGGTGGGACTCGAACCCACATTGATACTATCGCCACCGATTACGGTAATCTGCTTTATAAGAACAGTCCGGTACTCGCCCGAGCTGAGGAGAATTTGCTCTCCTAAATTACTTGCAAATGTATGATCCGTTGTCTCTAAAGAGCATTTGAATATGGTGCGTTCGCTGGGACTCGAACCCAGGACCCACGGATTAAAAGTCCGTTGCTCTACCAACTGAGCTACAAACGCATATATGTAAAGAGTATATAGATATCCTTTACATGTCAATTCTTATTTTTTCTCTGTGATAACAACAGTACCCTGGAGAACTCCGAAGTTGGAACTCTCATGCAGTGTAAAGGTTTCAGCAACCTCATCCTTTTTCATGGGACGAGTCAGGATCCAGAGATTGGAATCCTTCCATGAAACTGTCACAACCTTTTCATTGGCTGGCAGTTCCATGGTATACGAGCCGCCCCAATGCCGAGCGAACCATTGGGTATGAAACATCCAGTTGATCATCACTGCGATCAATACGACCACAAAGATGATAATTGAAAGGCACCCAATCAATTCAGAAAGAGTATATGCTTTGCGCATTTACGCAGCCTTCTTCTTGGCGAGGATAGCCTTGGCCTTCTGGCGAGCAATGTACTTGCCCGAACCTTCAGCTACCAGCTTATCAGCTTCGGCAGCAGGGATGTAGACGATGGCGGCCTTGTTGGTCTGGACGTAGATGCGATTGGCACGCGCCCGGTGGCCACGACGATGCGAACGCAGATTCTTGGGCAGGACCTTGCGTTCACGAACACGCTTTGCCTTTCCGTTGGCAGACGATTCCTGGGTGTTGCTCTTGGGCATTGCATCAGGGTTGATGCTCATGTCGTTGGTCTTGATCTTGGCCATGGTGTTTCCTGGGGATTAATGGACTAACATACTTAAGGTGAGAGTCAAGTCGGCAATTTAACGAAACCTAAATCCGTAGAATAATGAATATTCGTACAGCCCAAGGACTTCATTAATGTAAAACAATCAGGGCAAGGTGCTGAATTCATGATCTTTGATTGACGATTGAGCCTGATATTAATCATTTCCCAAGGCTTTGATTTGTCCATCAGACCTCTTCCCTTCTTCCATGCAACCACTTCTGCATGGGTTTTGGGTAAACCATCAGTTATCCTAGAGTAATGGCCATAATGCCTTGGCATTGAGTTGCCGGTATTATTCATTCCCGTAGCAAGGATTTTGTTTCCCTGCACAAGAAATGAGTAATGAGGATAACAAGAATATTGAGGATGGGAACTTAATTTTTTGAGGGCAATCTTTACAGCTTCCTCAAGTATTCTTTTATTCAAAGGAAAATCCCACTCATTGCTGAATGGGATATAACTAACGATGATTAAGGTTTGTCAAGTCTTCGCCGCATTCCTATCCGCGATGATTTGATTATAGAATTTGTTTCGCTCCATCAGATTATGTTCCAAGGTTTTGCTGAACCCACGCAAACCAGCAGCCTGTTTTTCAAGCTCAATTGCCTTTGCGGTATTAATATTAACTTGATCCAGATAATATGTTTTATCTGCCATCATGAACAAATTCGGAAAGGCGTTATGAGATTCTTCCATGATTTTGTCTGTCAGGATATAGATGACATCCTTATCAGCAGGGATGGGCTTCTTTCTCGGTTGATCATTCCGATGAACGAATGTATTTTCGCCATCGCGATGCCACTTACTTAAATCTTGATTGTCACGATAGTATGTGATGCGAGCATGATAATTCACACCATTAACAATGACTGATTCCAGAGTCACCGTAACGGCCTTGTGTCCACTGATGATCAGGATGATATTTTCATTCCACTTGTTATCGGAATCACCTTTAACTAATTTGCAGACAGTGATAGCGCCCGCAGTGTGAATCTGGCTCATGATATTTTCCTTTAGAAAATGCTGTTGACGGGGAATTCTGAAACGATCACCTTCAAGCACGATGGCGGAATAACTTTGTTCGTTGATGCATACCAATTCGTTTTGATTGGGAATATGCTGTCATCGCATGTCACTTCAAAGACAGACACAAAGGTGTTCTGCATATAGTAAAAATCACCATACACACCTTTGTCCAAAAACTTCTGCATGTCATCCTTATAGATGAACACATATACCGCATCAACACGATTGAAAATATCAGCATCCCGATCGCGAGTCTGATTGCCAACCTGCGGCACAAGACCCTTTTGCATAATGGATTCCACGTTCTGAGATTCGGTTACGTGGTAGTAAGTGATCTGTGCCATGATGTTTATAGCTTACATATAAATGAGTTAAGGTCAAGACCTATTTTTTATTATTGACCTTATTATAATGCATGATAGCTTCTGTACCATAGACAGGTAAAAATTTTCCATCAGGTGTCAAAAGGGTATATAACCAACCTGAATTTAATTCTGTTTGCCTTCTATGTTGCACAGTGCAAACAGTTCCCATGTATTCAACAATAGTTCCAATGCCTAAATCTGGTTTGACAGGAATATGTTCTTTTCCTTTGACGGGCATCTGTTCAATGTATTTAATTATTTTCATTATTATCATCCAGTTGGTTTTTATCCAGTAACCCGCACAATATACATTCCATGCATAATGCGCTTTGAGTCTGCCAGATACTTGATCATTTCTCGGACAGTAGGTTTGTTGTTGACAGGATACTTTGCGAAAATCCAGTTTTGAATTTTCATTGTGATGTCACGGTCATATTCCTTCTTGGCCATGAAATTGTATTTGGCATCACGTCCTTCTCGTAAATGATCCTCCAAACAAAATTGGCTTTCCTTTGGAATATCAAGCATCAGATTGATGAAATGATCAAGGTCGTTGTGCATCACATTGATGATCTTCTGAGTCTTAACTTTCAATTTAAGACGGGACTTATCAATTGGATGATCAGGTTTTGGAGTGATGCAAATAGCCATGATTTATCCTCCAGTTTGATTCTTTTGATAAAAATTGTAAATGAAACAATCAGCCCAATCAACTTGCACTGGAAATTTTTCGGTTGGTGCGACAATGTGAGCTTCACGCTTGCCACACTTTTTACATTCATTGATTATTAATGAACAATCCTTATAGGTTACTTCTTTTTCTTCAACATGACTTAACACAGGATAATCGCATTGTTCAACATTCACATACACAGGAGTTTTATTAGTGATGACATAATCACCAATAAAAAGCGAGTTGGCCTTCGTCATCTTATGTGTATGGAATGGCCACATGATTTATCCTCCAGTTCAGGCCTGGATGTTTTCGCCGTTGACTTCAACCATGTCCTTGATGTGGATGTCAAAACAGTCCTGGTTGTCAGTGAATTCATCAGCGAACTTGGTGCAGTACACCTGCGCTTCTTCCTTGGTAACTTCCTTACCATTCACGTAGTACCGGGCCTTGCTGTGCTTCAAGTCTCCCTTGACAGTATAGCAGCGGAAGTACAGGTGGACAACACCATCCTTGGTATGGCGCTTGACGTAGTTTTCCAGACCAGGAACCCATTCACCCCATGCCATCGGCTGGGGAGTCGCAGGCAATTCACCAGTTTGCCGTTTGCGAATAACGTCCTGCATGTTGTTGTAGCTGATGCCGATGCGGGTGACGTATTCGCTTTCCTTGGTGACGATCACCTTACCGCGATGGGCCGCCAGCAGCTTGCACTCCTTGATCTTTTTGAGCTTGACAGCTTGACCTTTGTAGCGCAGGAGCTTGCTGACTTGTGGGCTATTGAGGATGTCAAGAGTTTCCTGGGAGTGTTCAGCTTGGCCAGGAGGGGGTTGGATCATGCTGGGCCGGAACTTCGGAAGACGCTTGCGCAAGCACGTATGCATGGTGCCGTCTTCATCTGTCAGGAAAAACTTCCCGTTGGAGGCTTGATCCCACAGCAGGTTTCCCTTGCCACAGAATTTGCACGTAACGTCGGGACCGACATCAGTGTAGATTTCCCAAAGTGCATCAGCTTCATCGCCCATGATTGCGTTCCTATGTGGTGATACGTCCATTGTGGAGAATATAAACCTATGTCAACAATATTTTTATGTTCAAATTCCTATGGACATTTCATATAAGCATGATAGATGACATTGGAGGAAATTAAAAAATTATTCAAGTTCTTCAACTTCAACATTTATTTTTGTATCTTTTGCCCACAATGTCGGCCCTCTTTTTGATTGGGGAATCTTTACTTGAGCATTCGGGATGTGTGTTTCTGCTTCATCAATGATACGATCAGCAATTTGATTGAACGCTAAGGGGTTTTCCATGGCGTTTGCAATTGCATTCCATACCGTTTCCCATTGCTCTTTAGGGATATGGTTCATGGCTGTAGCAAAAGCTAAACGCATATCCAAACCAATAGGGACCATTTCTTCATATGATTGTCTGATTGCCATACTTCCCTGGATGGTGACGGTAAAGCGATGGTTAATCTGATGAGTTCCAACAGTTGGCGGAATAAAGGTTGCTATCTCTTTGGGCAGGTGAAAAGTTTCTAGCGCCCTAGCATGTTCGGGGAGAATACTCCCATTCCTCCATTTAACATTTTTTCTACTCATGCTACCGCCAGTTTAACAGGTAAGGTCAAATGTCAACGAAAAAAGAGAAGCCCCAGGGTTTTTACACCCCAGGGCTTCTCTTTGCCGAGTTCGCTGTATCAGGCCGCCGGGGTACCGCTGGTCGCCGGGGTCTGGACCTGGGCGCTGGCGTTCGCCTGGTCACCCTGGGCATTCGTCGCGGGGGCCGCGACCTGGGCCTTTTCCTTGGCGGGGGCGCGACGAGCCGACGGGGTGGCGACCGCGGGCACCGCCGGGGCGGGGATCACGATGGCCTTGATCGCTTCCAGCAGCGAGGGGAGCAGCCCCGCCTTCAGGTCCTCGATCAGCATGCCCATCTGGCGCTTGCCGATCAGGGCGCTGACCGCACCAGCCGGGCGACCACGCTTGCCGCTGGCCACCTTCTCGACCTTCTCGGCCTTGGGCTTGCGACCCGGCTTGCCCTTGACCTTCTCGGTCGTGGCCTTGGCCGGGCGACCACGCTTCGCCTTGGGGGCCTTCGCGTCCTTGGCGCTGGCCGACTTGGCCTTGCCCTCGTCATCGATCACCACCAGGGTGGTGCCACCGGCCTGCTTGATGAAGTCGCTGGACTTGAAGTCCTTGGCGCGCTGCTCGGCCGAACCGCTGTTGAAGCGATGGGCATCCGACATGCGAGCGACGAGGGTGGAGCCGTTGCGATCACCGATGTACTTGGTGTCCGAACCGACGAGGACAGAGATGAGCTTACGCATGATGCATTCCCTTTCTTGGGAAGTTGCGCATGGGGTTTGGTAGCTTTGCTACATTTCCCATGCTTGGGTTATGTGTTCAATCTAATGCCTCTATTTCAAGGTCAAGGAATATTTCGTAGGTCTTCCTAATCAGTTCGGAACGACCCCTTTCTTCTTATATAAGGCAACCACTTTTAAAGGATTCCTTGACAACTAGAGAAAACATGATAGCCGCCATAAATTCTTGAAAAAACGCAGGAATTTTGCAGGTAAAAAATCCCTGGGTGGTTAGTCCAGGGATCTTTCGTTTGGCCTCAGTTGGCCAGCGCATCCGCCGGGGTGGTTTCCTTGGGCATCGGGGCCACCTTGCGCATGAACGCATGCGTCAGCTTCAACGCACCGAACTGGTTCACCGGCTCGACATCAGTACGGACATGGCGATGAATCGTGGTGAAAGCGTTGTACAGGCTCCAGGCCGTCCCACCGTCATTGAATTCGTTGAAACGGGGCTTGATGAATTCAGCACGCACGGGGATGATGAGACGTTCGGAATGGATCACCTTCTCCTCAGCAGCCTGACAGATGAGATTGCTGGCCGAAGCGACATCGATCCGGAATTGCTTCCAGAAAGCGAACTCCTTCTCCTGTTCGGCGCCATCGATCAGGAACTTTTCCAGGCCCTTGTCGATCAGGTTGGGCAGATTCTCCTGGACGTGGGCGCGATGCTTGGTCTGGATGACGATGTCCGAGGAGAATGCGAGATTATCGCACACGAAGACACGCGATCCGCACGCCAGACCAGCCTGCAGCGACTTGTCCGTGCTGTTGCGGAAGCCGAGACACAGCGTGTGGCCAGCGTTGCCCGATGCGACCAGGTCATACGCTCCGAAGAGCTGACCATTGCCTTCCTTCCCGAGGGCGTAGGAACGCTTGGCGACGTTCCACTTATTGCGCTCCAGGCCCTCCTCGATGAGGTCCACGAAGCGTCCGTGGCCGATGGGATCGTAGGTCTTGGACGCATCCATCACCGGCTTGCTGCCGTAGACCTGGTCCTTGGTGGCGACATACGATCCGGCGTGGGCGATGAGAGTAGCAGTCATGGTCGTTTCCCTTGTATGGGTATGGGTGATACCTCGCATCATGCACACTCTTTCTAGGAGTCAAGGATGTTTTCCGTAGACATTCCTTCTCACCTTCATCCTTGCATCTACCCTCAAGCATGATAACTAACGGCAGCCGCGAGGTGAAGGCAGGGTTAGACCCCACCAGCCACCACCTCCTGAGAGGGCTGCACGATGAATTCAGCATCCTGAATCTTTGAGAAATTCACTTGCACCAACGATTTATTAACCTTGGTGACATTGATGAACACTCCTTTTTGAACTCGGTTGATTTCACCACGTTCATTCAGGACTGAAAGGTGATGAGGGAGGAACGCATTGGATGACATGAGCAGCATGTATGACCTTTCAGTCACTTGAAGGGAGACAGGACCATGTGGCGATGAAAGTATCACCTTCTTTTTCGTACTTGACTCGGCTCATTCCATAGCCAGCAGGAGGATATCCTGCTTTATGCTGTAGATCCTCACAGATAGTGTCTGTAAGTTCCTCTGAGGATTCTGCTTTGAAGCAGGGAGCAGCACAACCTGGGTTGTTTATTTTCGTAACCTTGGTTGTCATATATGCATACTACACCTTATATTCAAGGACACAAACTATTTTTTGGTTGTTGACAGATGCAATAAGCATATTAGCACATTGGGAACACCACCCCTTTCAGGCTACCCTTATGATTTACTGGCAACGCATCTCCGAAAAGCATTCAATCAGCCAGAAGGAGCTTGAAACCCTCATCCTTGACAATAATGGTGTGGAACTGCAAAAAAAGATAAAGGACAAATGGGGAATCCACTTGTCCTTATCTCAGATTGAACGGATTGAGGAATCGTTTGACGCTGCTTAGGCCTTGGTCTGCCTGGCTTTGTAACTGGTGACCTGAACATGAATGAGGTACGTGCCAGTAAACGGGCCGATGATCATCAAATGGGGAGGGCGAGTAACAACTCCCTCAATCTGATGAGTTTTCGTTTCCATGTAAATAGTCACTCCTTGGGAAGGGAGTGCATTCACATTAACGTCCTTGGTATCACTGACTAAGTTGTTAGCGGAATCGCCAACATTTTCATAGTTCAGATTGAGACGAACCGAAAAGGACTCACTCATGATCATTCTCCGAAGAAGGTGAATAAAGCAGCATTCAGATAGTTCCACTGCCGGCCTGAGACTTGGAATTGTGCAGTTCCATACTGCGGATGCTCACGGAATCCAGTGACGGGAAGCCTCATGTGGCCACCATCAATCTGCACCATCAAACGCTTTCCCTGCTTTTTCACATCATGCCATTGCTGACGAAGCGGGGCCAGCTTTGACCATTCGGTTTCCACAGCAGTTGCCGAACGGATGACAGTTCGCAGGACCGTACCATATTCGGTGACCAGTTGATATTTGATGTCTCCTTTGTGCATCGTCAGCATGCTGAGGGGAAGTTTTTCGATCCGCTTCCATGCATCAGTCAGGAGAGGCTTCTTGGCTTTGATGACAGTCTGACCATCGCCATTTCCCAAGATGGGGCGACCATCAGCATAGAAGGCCTGGACGTAGTATTTTGCCATGATCAGTTGTCCATCAGATAAAGTTGGTTTTTGTTCAGAAAATGACAGATGATGTTGCGGGTAGTGAATGGCGGGGTGCTCTTATCCGATGACACCAGCAACCATGATTCGTTGTGAATTGCACTTGAAAACGTTTCATTGGGATCCGACTTGCTGCGTGCCGAATACCATTGACCATTCACCATAATTTCAAAAGTTTTTGCACCAGGGGAGAGGGTGGAATCGGTCCAGTGACCAACACGAACACCTTCTTGATTGATGATGGTTCCCTTGTTCATAATTAAAGTGTAAGACCTTGATTTAAAAGGTCAACACATTTTTTATGTCAACCTCTTGTGTTCCATGGTTTCTGGAAGAGGGATATTGACGCTGACCTTTTCAGCAGCTTCGGCGCCAGCTTTCTTTCCTTCTTCCGAAAATCTTTCTTTATTTTTTAATAGATATGCCTTAGGAAACCATTCTTTGTATTTTTCATCAACAGCTTGCTTTTTCAAATCTATTAATGCAAATTCGTTATGATTTTCTGTCGTTTCTTCCTTGGGCTTGATCACATCACGGATTTTCGTACCAATTCGGGTGGAAAAACCAGACATGAAGCCGTTCTTTTCAGCTTTCTGCTTTTCTCTGAGATATTCCCTTGAATATCCAGCACGGGGAATTTTCTTCCATGCCTTCATGTGTTTTGCACAGATACCAGGAAGAATATCGCGCATACGCTCGAAAAACCACGAAGCGACAATTGCATCTTCCTCATAACCAACGAAATAATAAATGCACGTTGGATATTCAACAACAATGACCTTGCAATCACAGGCAGTGGCAATTGCGTATGAAAGCCAACTAACCCACTTCCTACGATTTTCCAGGTCATGTACTGCTTCCTGACGAATTCCCTTCTTGATTCGGTCAACATCAATATCCCGCATGGACATATTGTTTTCTTTGAGCATTGCCGCCAAACGCTCTGCCGCGAGCATGGCTTCCTCAGGAGATGCATTCTTATCATTGAATGCGGCCAGCTTGGCAGCACGACGGATAATAGCTTCGCGATCAATATTTTCCATGATGCGTTCAATATAAAAGGTTATTACCTTAAGTCAATGATTATTCTACGGAAATATTAAACCAATCAATCGTATAATATTTTCCATCATATTCATAGGTCCTTGAATGCTTATACTTTCCAAGTCTATGATCAAAAAAACATAATTCTAACTTATCAACAGGAACATTATATTTTTCACTAATGACCCCCTTTTCATAACTTATTGTTGACCATTCTAAAAATAATCCACCAATCAAAAATAAAGCAGCAATTAGAAGCCAAACACTTGTACGAATACGCATAGTAACTTGTAACATATACCTTTAATTAATAAAGTCAAGGCATTTAAAATCCTTATAGGAATATACCTTGATATTCTTTAAAGCATGATAAAGGGGATTAGGTGTTCAAATAAAAAAAGGACTATTTCTAGTCCTTCGTCCTTCTGTATTGCCAATCAGCAGGATTCTTTCCTGACCATAAATTTATCAGGAGATCAAGTTGCCGTTCTGCTTCTTTCACATTGAACACACCAAGGATCCAGATTTCACTTTCCATCCAAACGCCCTGAGCTTCAGGCTTGATGTTAGGATGCACTGGTGCCTTTCCGAAATATTTCAAGCTAATGGCTTTGTGCTTTGATGGTTCAGCAAGCCATCCACGATAATAGGCAACATGCGTTCTTGGGCAGATAATTCCGATGTCCATGATTATTGTCCTACTTTGGCCTTAACATTTGACCCTTTCGGATATTGGATATTGAACTGCTTGCAACGCCTGCAAGCTTCCTTCCAAGGCATTTTCGTTGGTGGCTTCACCGGAGGTATGCGCTGGTTATCTTGCAGGATGTGGATGATTGACATAATCAGCCACCCCTCAGATATTCGGCGCCATGCCAGTTGATGCACTTCGGATAGTTGACATCGTAGATATTGCCACGCTTGCCATTGGGCGCAGGGGCTTTCCATCCAGCAGCCTTCAGGATGTCACCAGTTGCCTTGTCGATGAACGTATGCACCGAACGATTATCACCGATTCGGTCCTGCTTGATGATGCGCACCCTCTTCGGACCTTCTTCGGTCACGATCAGCGGCGATTTGACTGCCGTTGAATTGGGGAAGTTCTTGGCGTAGTATTCATCATTGATGGCCTGCACGGTCTTGACGTAACCTGCCAGAGCTTCGGCGAAAGGGATGGGAGTAGTCATGGTTGCATCCATTTTGGAAGAGGGATCCAGAGCTTGGGAATGAGGAATGCGATTGCGATTCCTTCTTTTGAACATGTTGGAATAATGCCGTTGGGTGAACAGAGATACCAACCGATTGGAGTAGGCTCACCCCAACTTCCGGTATCCACATAACGAGCAGGGCCGTCATTGGTAAGGATTACCGAACCATCACGGGGAGCATTTTTGATGGGTTGTTGCTCGCTCATAATATTGAGTATAAGGCCCAAATTCCTAAGTCAAACCTTATTTTAGATATGATCCCTAATCCAATGATACCCCTTGATTGAAAGAATAAGCATGATAGAAAGGAAAAGGCACATACTGAACCATTGCCCAGCTTCTGAGGTAAAAAACTCTTTGACAAAATCCCAATAGTTCATGGTCCGAGTATAAAGGTAAAAAAAGATGGATCAATTACGATCCATCTTTTCTGGTTTACTTCTGGCGCGTTGCTGACAACCCACCCTTCGGGATATTCCAGCCATCACCCGAAGTCTTGTCACTAACCGGAAGCGTGAACGTGTCCCACTTCGTCGGATCGTTCATCCAGACGATTTTTGCGACAGTCCCTTCGATGGCCCATTTGCCATTGAAGTTCTTTCCATCCATCACTACTGTCTGATCTTCCTTGAAGATCCAGACACCGACATGGCCATCCGTTCGGGTGACCAGCCATTTGCCGAGCAGGGCCACCTTGGGATTGACATCGTCCATTCCCGTCAGCTTGGCCTGTTCGTCATCGAGGGCCTTGACTTCGAGGTTAATGGCGTTGGCACTGTCGAGATTGCCAGCCTTCACTTCATCAGCGAGGGCCTTCTTGAGGTCCTTCTTGAACTTGTCGAGTGCCTTCAGCTTGGCCTGGGTGAACACCTTGGTTGCATCATCCAAGGCCTTTTCGTACGCCACCTTTCCGGGGAGCGTGGGCTTGCTATCAGCAGCCAGGATCGGCGCGATGCAGATGACCAGCAGTGAGAGAATGTTGAGGATGTTCTTCATGGTATGATTCACTTTCTTACGCACACTGTACACGCCTCAGGAAGGATTTCAAGCCTTATTTTCGGAAAGGTCAATTCAGCCCGACCCATTTCGTAATGTGCTTCCGATCCTAATTCAAAACAGCAAATTGAATCATCATTATCAGCCTTTAAACGCAACTTGTAACCATCATCATCCTCATGCAAGAAAAGGACTTCTCCATTACTTGCTTTGAAGACAATGTAATAATGTGTTGCAGTAGTAAACATATGGATGCTTTTAGGGCTTAATACTATTCATATACCCTAGACATCTTTGAGTCAAGAAGATAACAGGACTGTCAGGATCCTATATCATGCTTCTAGACAATGCAACAAAAATTCAGACGTATAATTTCCCCATGAGGACTTCTTCTTCAGAGTGAAGCACCTGGAAAATATCACAAGACCTAAAATATGTACTTGGAGGCTTGCTCAATTCATATTTTCCATATTTCAGGTTTTTAGGAGCGTCAACACCAAGTGCCGACCTGATTGCTGCATCAACACTATTTCCTGCGCCACGATTGCCAGCCTCAGAAATAAATGTATAGATGTAATTAGGATCTATTATGATTATTCCTTCGCATAATCTGATATGAATGGGTTGGAGGCATTGGCTTATTGGAAATGCTCATGCGTCCGAAGACAGTGACAAGCATGAGCTTATGCCCTGGAATCTCCAGGAACATATGAAAATCAGATATTTTCCTGATGCTCACAGCCATATGCCTTAATGTATCCAGAACAGGTAAGGCCGCAAGGAAAAACTAACAGGACCAACCCCTTTATTGGGCTGATCCTGTCTCAAAACCTAGGCGACGTTGCTATAACGCGCATTGACTTACTCTTGCACCGATACGCATATATGCAGCATTCCGCTGCACATTTTGAGTGTTATTAACACCCGCTATATCGTCCTCCACAGGAATTTTCAAACGTGGAGCAACATCCCTGGCATGGGATAAGATGCTGACTAGATGCCACTAGTCAATTTATTGATGCGGATCTACGGCCCTTTACCCTCCACGCATCAATCAGAGTCTCGGTTTTCAATCGCAATAGGCTTTCACCAACTGCGCCTGCTGCCACCACAATGTTAATGTTTCACATAGAGCCAGGGATGAAGGTCTATCCGCCCCTTCCTAGATATGTGAACCCATTTCTTTCCTGGGTATATGGGTGGCAAATGTTTTTTTGCTATCCCAGGAATCGGTGTTGCAGAAGTTTCCGGCTTATCTTATGTTCGGCTTTGAACACCGTTCATGCATGGCCTTTGTATCTTTGGGCTTCCACACGTTAAATGGAGTTACCGTTAGATCAACCGTACCCGGCATTACTGGTTTAGACTCATCCGTTCTGTCTGCACCCTATGCATCAAAGAGCCCGATGTCAGATGACCACCTTTTTACTCTTTCGAGCTTATTAGCGAATCATCGTCTTCGATGTGTGAAGTCTACGCCTTAAGGCCTGCTGTCAAGCGTGCTCTTAGACGAAACGTCCGTTACGATCACGCTTCTGACCTGCAACAACCTTTGATTTGCTGAGGAAACGCCCTGAGCTATCGCGCTTCTGTGATTTCCAACCAGTGCTTGCAACAACCTTCTTTACCTTTGCACTGACCTTGGCGTTTGAAGTGCTTGGTTTGGCTTGTGGATCACGAACAACAGCAACAGACAGCTTTTTAGCTGTAGGAGCTGCAACTGATGCTACAGGCTTTTTGACTTCAACTGCCTTGACTGGCGCATTCAATGAAACCATGTCATCAATTGCGAGATTAGGGACTAGCTTGTCTGCATCGCTGAGGACCAGCTTATCAACATCATTCCATGACAAATCATCACCTGAATATGAAACTGCATCAAGTTGATGCAAACGACATTCACGTTCCGATTCAGTGAAACCACGAGGATTCTTGCATGGGAGTGCATGACCCATTGAACCACGGAACCATTGACCCTTGCTGTATTTTGGGTTAGTGGTACTGTGAATTACCCACACATTTTGATCATTGAGGCCAGTCTTTTGTGTGCTGACCAATGTGGTTTTTCCGTCACGGGCTCTGTAAATATTGCCCTTGTAAAATTTATCTGTGTCTGTACACATAAGATTGTCCTTTTTAAATTGTTGATTCAAATAATATCAACAATTTTCACTTATGCAACAGCACACTCCTTGCAATTGTTGATGTATTCTGCCAGAGCATCTAGGACTTCATCAAGACGATCCGAATACTTGATAATCATGCACGGACCATTTGGTTCCTCAATGGTGACCCGATATTGAATCCCGTTCTTGTCTTCCCATACATGAACGTAAAATTGATGTGTTTCGCTTTCCTGAATTTGCGACCACATGAAGATGACCTGATGTTCAACTTCAAGCATGAATGCATCAAAAATCGTTTTCATACCGTCATACTACATCACATATAAGGCAAGTCAATACCTCAAATACCTTATTAAATATAACCTTGACAGTATCTAATGACATGATACAACGTAAGGGCAAAGCAGTCCTGCTTGTAATAGGACGATGGAGGTAACCAATCCCCCGTGTTTGATCACTCGTTGATTACAACTAGCTTAAATGCCCCGCTTCGATGGAGAGCGGTATACAAATCAATCCTGTTGGCAAGGAAGTTTGATCACTATCCGACCAAGATCGCAACTTGGTCCGCCAATAAAGGGGATACCCTGGGGTGAGGCCTTAAAAGCCCCCCAGGGTATCAACGTTTTTATGCAGGAACAGTTTCTCTGCACCATGCACACGAAGTCACATATGCCGGAATTTGTTCACCAACTTTGATTGGTGATGTGCTCAAATCGCAGGTCCTGTATCGCCAGGAGTTCGGATAGACGATCATCATGCCACGGAAAAAGGCCTGAATCTTTGCACCCGTTTCATATGTATTCGGAATGGTGCTGTTTACTTTGATGCCCAGCACGATTGCCCAGGTCTGGCCATTGTTTGCCAGGAAGAGAATGAAGTCCTCACTTTCAGCAAGGATGGGATGCTCTTCCGGCATGTGCGTACGTTCCGAATGAATCGGGGAAAAATGCCTCTCAAAAGTTCGGGTAGCAACATGCACCAAATCATCGTAGGCAACCATGTCATCCTCACCCGTAGGATCCATTGAGAAAGGAATCTCGAAATAGATCATATAGTATTCGAGGATCAACTGATCATTGCGATAGAAAAAATTGACCTGCGTCATAATTGTTATCCCTTGTGATAACTCTACTGTACAAGGGATTAGGAGAATGCAAGCCTTATTTCTTATTAAGGAGCTTCTCAGCGTCAGCACGATTCCTGGTGCGAGTGAGATACTTATGCAGCATATCCCCTTTATTCTCAACACGGGTTTTATCATTGATATAGAAAGCGTATGTCACTGAGGACTTACCTTCATTATCTGATCCACCCCAGGAAATTACATCACCCTTCTTGACAGGAACATTTCCGATGAAGGATGGATTGGGGATAGTGAAGGAATATTCCATGATTAATTTCTAATTAAAAAGGATGATGGATTTTTTGCCAGGGGATTTTGCAACGATTTCCAACGTACAACCGAGAGCCTCTACATATTTTTTCAATGTACTGACGTGCAGGTTTTGGCTGCTTTCGATATGTGAAACTGAGGGCTGGGAAATGTTCAACCTCTTGGCAAGCTCTGTCTGAGTTACTCCTAACTTTTCGCGCAATGACGCAAGAGGGAGATGCATGTGTTTACTTGATCACCTTGCATTCGACAGTGACGTTCCGAAGAATGTCATGCCCGATGTGAAACGTTACATCGAACTTTTCATCGGAACCATGCTTCACCAGCTTCGCCTTGGGATCGTTCTTTCGGATATGATCAAGAAGGATAGCCTTCACCTCTTCTTCCGAAAATTCAGCATGGAAAGTGTGAGTGACAACATCAGTTGTGAAGGAGACCATGATGAATCCCTTACTTGGCGATGCCAGCCAGGAGGATGCAGGCGATAAGCCCGATGGAAGCGATGATCAGTTTTTTGGTTTCTTTGCTCATGGGCTTAACTATATGGTCCTCATACCTATTGCAAGGTATTATTTTACGGCAGCTTATGGAACTCAACCCCTTCTTTTTCTTCCTCAGGAAGTTCGTCAAGTTCTCTCTTCAATTTTTCCATTTCTTTATATATGCCATATCTGATATTGTATTGTTTTTCAGCTTCGGCATATGCTTCGTTTTCTTTGCGTTCAACTTCCCAAAACTCCTTTTGCTTTTTGTTCAGTTCTTCAACTAATTCAGTAGCTTTGCTCATTTTATTGCAGCGGGTTCTTTAGCCCACCCCTCAACTTGTTTGTTGTAGAAGTCTACTTCCTCTTGCGTGCAGTCTTTAACGTTGTACTTCCTACAGGCTAAAAAGTCAAAACCCTTTTTTCCATCATTCCATGTTTGGACTTCAACAGTAACCCAGGAAGTTCCATCAACTGAATGGAGCTTTCCATAAATGATTCGGGTGCGCCCGTTGAATTTGTAGCGCGCAACTACGGGACCACCCGTCTTACATTGATTCTTCATATGCATTCGTATCAACGTTGTATTCGATTTCCTTAACATTCATGTTCCGATCCAGACGATCCATCACATGGAAAATATTCGTATCACGCGAATACGGGTAACCAGTGAACGTATGGACGCCATGATCCTGAATGGTGATGACCTTTTTAATGCTGCTGGTCGGATTGTCACTCAGGAGTCGCACGCACTCCTTGACCGATGCGTTTGCAGCATCATTGATGTAGAGCATAGGATCACGCTCAGGGGTGGCCATCGTCATAAAAAGCGTGTCGTTGGCGTTCATATTCCTTACTATACAGCACTTAGAATGGAGTCAACCCTTGTTTTTATTATTGACTTTACCATATAAGGAGTAATATAATCACATGGATACCAAAGTAAATCACCTGAGAAATGACAATATCCTGATCACTCGGATCATGGGATTGGTTGGTATTATCATCTGGCTGATGTTGAAGTTCGGAACGCCAATTCATGGTCTTGAAAACTGGCGAATTGTTCTTCTTTTCATGGGTGTTGCTGGAATTTTGCTCTCCGCCATGCTCTATAGCGGTCGGGTCAATATGGCTTATGCTACCAGGAACTGTGCTCCCTGATAGTTTTTTCATTTGACTATCATCAAAGCATGATAGCAAACACAATCAATTAAGGTAAGAAAAGGACAAGCTCATTACTTGTCCTTTTTCTATTACTTGGACTTGGGAAGGAAGCGCCCATTGCTTGCGCGATTTGGGACCTTCTTAGGGGCTGGGCGCTTGATTTCGGGCCATCCGTGATATGCAGGGTTGAACGGAATTGCTGTATCCTTCAACCAAGCAGGACACCGATCACTCCATGACACCAAGGCCTTCGTGCCATTCTTATGATGTGCGATGTAGCACACCAATTCCGAAGTGCTGCCGAATTGCGGGTCGGGTTTTGCGCTTCGCTTTTCCTCGATGCGATAGTCCTGGTTCCCCTTGATGGCTTCGGCGAAAACGTTGGCGATGGCTTCGGTCATGATTTTTCTCCTGTTTATTTGGTTGCGAACTTCTTATCAGACCGATAAGTGATACGCATGGAATCGGAATTGTGTGAGGAACGGCCGTATTGGACACCATCAAAATTCAGAGCAACGGGCGCATTGATATATCCATCATGCGTACCATCGTAGCCGATTTCCAGGACCTTCACACCATTCGGAAGGATGCCTGCACTGATGATGGAAACCGCATTGTTGATGGTGGTTGCGTTCATAATTGCACTTTACAGGGTATTAGGATGGTGTCAAGCCTCATTTTTATATTTGACACATTACCTAAGCATGATAGTCGCAGATATATTAGGCAATAAAAAATCCCAAGCATGGTTGCCTGGGATCTTTCTGCTTACTTCTTGGGAACAGCCTTATAGCCAAGTTCGGCAGCACGCTTCACCAGATCCTTGAACTCCTGGACCCGCTTGACTTCGGTTACAGCGATCATCAGCAGCGGACGACCACGCTGACCTTCACGCTGATGTCGCCGATGCGCCAGGACTCCCGTCTTGACCAGTTCGGAGATCCGCTGGAGCGAAATATCAGCCTTGCGAGCGAACTCCTTGTAGTGCATCCAGCCCTTCGGAAGATCATCTTCCGTCATGAATGCGAGCACATCCTTTTTGATCAGGACAGTGCCGAGGCCGATGAACTTATGCACACCATTATTGCAGTACTTGATGCCGTGAGCCATGATTTTTATCCTTTGCAAGCGAGTGGGTTGATTGGTTTGGTTGCTTGCTTTGATACTCACATCGTAAGTAACTGACCTTACTTGCAAGGATTATTTTCCTAGTTCTAGGAAGGTAGAAAAAGGAAGCCTGAAAAACAAGACACCCTTGAGCACGTCTGCCCAGGGGTGTTCTAGTACGAATTTGAATGATAAATCGGAGTGCGGGCAGACCTGCAGAGTGGCCACAGTGCAGCGGGATCGCAAGCATGGACTAATCAAGCAATCGTTTGCCGATTATATTTCAGTTTCAACATGGGTGAGATTCGACTAACTACCCCATGCCTACATCTGCGTAATTTAGCTCCCACCCGTCAGCACAGATGCTGTTGGGGATGGAGTGACGTTCTCAAGTGTTCATTGTCCTTCCCCGTTATTTTCTCACGCATCTTAGCGTGTTGGCTGGTTCGTTGGATTGATCGTATACGGAAAGGCCTGACTGCAAGGATTAATTATGAGGACTATTTGTAATAGGTCAACCTGATGAGGTCCATAGCATGCTTTTGATCAGTACAATAGAAAAGTTCCATATTATCGGCCAAAGGATCATATGTGTTTAGGAACCATTGACCTAAACGCATAAACCCTCCCTGATTGGCCTTATTGAACAAAGGAACTAATTCATGAAATTCAGGATACATATTGTGAGTGTATGTATCCTTACTAAGATGCAATAAGAAAGGGCGCCATTGCTGGCACCCCTTCTTTGATTCAGTATCGGACCTGCTGTCCGAACTCGGTCACCACGTAACCTGCAGCAAGCATCCGGGGACGCTTCGGATTCATCCAGCGTTCACGCAGCTTCGCCTCCATGCGTGCCATCGTCATCGGGACATTGATGCGCCATCCCGGGCGATGCAGGACGACTTCTTCGTGTGTGCGATTCTGCTTCAGGACATTGTTGTATCCGAAGATTCGGAAGGGATGCTTGCCAGGACGTGGTGCTGAGGGGCGATGCACACCCGTCCAAATTTGGAACTCGTAATGTGAATTTCCTTCGATGGGTTTGGTGTAGATGATTTCATGTACCCGCATGGCATCGGAATCCGTCCTCACCTTCCAGCCCTGCTCGGCAGCGAACTCGGCCAGGTCATCCTGATCGATGGTGAAGGGTGCATTCGTATTCACTTGAGCGAACAGATCGTGCATGATTACTCTCCTGTTTCTATATTTGCACTGTACACCCTGGCCCTTAAAATCAACATTCTTTTAAACCATGCATATCAAGACCTATTACTTGCAATATATAAATTGCATGATAACTAACGGATCGCGACATAAATCCCGACATCATGTCGCAATCAGCTAATTTAATAGGATTTAATATTGAATCGCGACACGCTTAAAACGTGAAGCCTACTCGGAAATGGCCCATGCCAGTAGTGTAGCAAATATCCGAATAAAAATGGTTGCTCATGAATGCCAAACGAATGCCGATGTTGTTCTCATCCCTGGGAGTGCCGTGGTATGACCTAGCAGTCTCGCTCACTGGATTTATTTCCTGATTGAAGCAACCACCCACAAAAAAGGTTTTATTGATATGGATGCCAGCGAATCCGCTAGCGTTCAACTCTTCGGAAGTTGATGCATCAGCATTCATATTGAAGAATCCACCGAAACGGTCACCAATGATGCCAGCCGAAATGATTTGGCCAAGTGCCGCTAAATCATTCTTATCATCATAATGTCTCAGGGCACTAGGAGTTGTGGTGTTGAAATCGTGCAGCAAATCACGATGGATGAACGTTTGCAGTTCTCCACCACCGAGGTTGCTGTAGAGTCTGAAACCCGTGCCAGCTCTAAGATATAAGGAATCATCACCAAACTTGTATGAATAGATTCCATCCAAGCGATCCGTACGCAAAACGGTGTTGTGACGAATGTTAAGACCCGAATTGATGCGTTCCCAATTATAATTATCAAACTGTGTTAACATATCGTAATTGAAAAGGATACGATTATTTCCCCATTCATATGCCGAAGTCAATGAAAAGGTTCGCGAATCATCGCCAGCGAACATATTCTCCTCACCCTGAATAGTCCAGGAATGATTCACATTCGCCAAGGTTGGTACCTCAATCACATTGTTTTCACTTGCAACAATTACTGATGATATTAACAACAGAGTGATGCTTTTCATAACAGAAGTGTACTACCTAATATCCTTATTGCAAGGATTAGATGGCCATAAAATTACCCTTGCATATAAGGTGAGCCTCGTATAGTGAATCTCGCTACGATGATGCAGCGCCATAAAGATCCAAAAAAGGCGTATCGCTTGATGGATCAGACAATAAACGGTTGCTGCTAATCGGACATCTGGAAGCCCCAGGCAACACCCGGCAAAGTCCGGGCAAGAGGAAGCGGAGCAATGACTACGCCATTCCGATGTACTTAGGGTAGCTTAGACTACCCTGAACCCCAATATCCTACAGAACTCGGCAACCCCGAAACACCCTGACATGAGAAGTGCAGGGTGTTTCTTTTTGTACCTTGACCATAACATAAAACATGATAGAAGAAGGTATGCCAGACGACACCACTCCTTTTGTACAAATGCCTTATACTGATGAGGAACTGAAAGCTGCATTAGAGGCATCTGTGCTTGGAACTGTCAGAGTTCCTAAAGAAAACCAGGATGAATGGATTTTGAAGCATTCAATCGCAATTGATAAATTTGATTTGAATCCCTGGCAAACTCTTTTCAAAATGTTTGAACATGAAGAAATGACATTATTTCATGTTCATGATCGGAAAGATAATTTTATGACGCTAATTGTTCTATTTCCTCCTCATGCAAAGGTATTTTGGGGAATGTATACCTTTCAGTATACGGAAGAATCATTGCGCAAATTGGGATTTAATAAAACTTAATCAGATCCCTGAAATGATTGGTAGTCTTTTCATCGCCATTCATCAGCAAACGGACTTGCTCGATTTGGCCAGGGTTTTTCAGCACATCCGAACGATAGATGATGCGAGCAGCAACGCGATAGGCCTGCTTGGTAGTGGCTTCAATTGACTCCTCGGTGAATTCACGATCACCGAACCAATACAGAGACTCCTTCAGCACGTCAATAACTTCGGACAGAATGTCGCACATATTCATGGCCTGCACCATGGATTCAGCTTCGGCCGAAGTGAAGATTGCGGGGATGCTCTTGGTGTCAAAATTGTAGCTCATAACATGATCGTAAAGGGAATTACCTTATTGCAAGACCTTTATTGATATATTATTCCTGGTCGTTTCCTATATCATGCTTGATGGTCATGTCAATAAAGAACCCGATCTTTTGGATCAGGTCATATCATCGTGCATTGCTTCGATGTTGCGGGTCATCAGTTCATCGATTTTCTTGAGGTTTTCGTTCGTGATGGGCTTGATCAGGCTGTCACAATGCCGTTGCTCTGACTGTGCCGATTGGTTGAAACCAAGCGTCCAGAAAGCTGCCAGGACTGGATCATTGTGAGGATTCTTGATGCCGATGGAGAACCATGCTTCCTTTCCAGCATTGAAAGCTTCCTGTTCCTTTTGATCCACGATGATTTCGATCTTATTCATAATTTTAGTGTAAGGAGTTTAGAGAAAGGTCAAGCCTTATTACCACGTAATAAAGTGCTTGGACATTCCGTATTTCGCATCGCTCATCATCTGTTCGGCATGGTACTTGGCCTCAACCAGACCCAGGCCGTAGTTGATTCGGAACCACAGGATCGCATGGATCTTGTATGCCTGCTTCTTGATCTTGTCGTTTTTGCTGTAGAAGAAGGAGATCGGACGTCCTGCATGATTGCCAGCATTTTTGCCATAGACTCCCAGGTCTTCACCATTGACTTCCTTGATCAAGAGTTGGGATGCTTCGATGATGGCGGCTTCGTTAAGTTCGATCATGATTGCTTCAATATAAGGTGGTTAACCTAATTGCAACACATTTTATTTCCTATTGACAATGCATAAAGCATGATACAACAGTTCCATAAGGGAAGTTAGCTCAGTCGGTTAGAGCAAGGGTCTCATAAACCCCAGGTCCAGGGTTCGAGTCCCTGACTTCCCACCATTCAGGGCTGTGACATCCATTGGATCAGCCTTTCGCGATTGATGATGTAGAACGGCTTCCGACCAGGATTTGTGGCGATGCCTTGCTGAATCCAGCGAACTAACAAGGCATCAGCCGCCCTGTTATCAATCTGATAGGGGCCACGAACACGATACGGATGCACAACCCGTTCGATTGCGCCACGAAGCTGCACATGCTTCAACACGTTGTCCTGTTCCAGACGATTCAGGATCTGTTGGGCAATGGCTCGCTGCTCAGTTTCCGAAATGAACTGAGCCTTCACAAAAAATTGCTTGAGGGGTTTCAACCCACCAACCTTTAAGGCACGCTTGACTGGAAGATTCATACCCGAATCATATACCTGCTTACCCTAGGTCAAGACCTTTTATGTAATGAAAAGGTCTTGCAAAACCTAATATCCTTATATAGTTTCGGTATTATGATAGATCCCATAAAGCTTTACTGGACCAAAAATAATTTCAGAAAAGGTAGCTACTTTTCTCACCTGGGAAAGTATGTTTATCGTATTACCAAGGATGAGGATGAAAGTTGGACGGCAAAGCGTCATGATGCCAAGTACAATGGTCCGATCATTGATGTCAATTCTGAGGTGATTTTCCATCGCACCATGAAGGACGCAAAGGCTGCATGTGATGAACATGCGAACCTCATTCATATCCAGGAATGCGGTGCCCTGGGTATCAAATGAAACGCAAAGACCTCAAGCCCGAAGACTGTGCAACCAAAGGGGTAGAAACCCGAAAGGAAGCTATCAATCAGGCCAATGCTCTCACATCAGAGTATCATCAACAGCATTCAACCATCAAAATAGATGGCAAGTGGTATGCATTTAACGTTGTGACCACCTTTTCAAAATAATATGGTAAGACATAGAACTTTCATAAAGGTGCTCTTAAACCCAATTCTAAGAGTTACCGGATGGTCAATCGTCAGTCATATAACTGATGATTACAAATTCATCAAATATGAACTAAGACCGTACCCACAAAATTGCCCAAAACTTCCCCTTGCACCCCATAAAAAGCATGATATTAGGATAAAGAAGTAGAAGAAAAAGTCCTATTTTGTAATAGGACCTTCTCTTCTCTGAGGATTATTCTTCTTCCTCACCATCCATGAAATCATTCCAACCCTCGGTGTATGCGGCCTTGTCCGCTTCGGTTGGGGTGTCATCGTACAGTTCCGACATTGATTCCAGGGCTTCAGCCTCATCGTACATGGCACCTTTGATGCAGCTTCCGCTTTCATGCGCGTCCTGTGCGCCAAGCATGCGCATCCGCTCCAGCCGATCGGTGGGCAGCGGGCCCCTCGGGGTGTTGAGAAATTCCTTGGTGTTGAAGAACTCAGTCATGATTGTTTTCCTTATAACTGTATTGTAGGAAAACGGGACTAAGGTCAACACCTTTATTTCACTGGAGGCACCTGCCATTCAACAGGGGTTACATACTTGATTCCCCTTTTCATTCGGACATTCTTTCTTGGGTGAACTTGTGAAGGGAATACTCCGATTACTTCACCCTTCTTGAAAATATCATTTTTTGATGTGAACTTGATATGGAAACGTGGCCCATATGCCTTTGAATTGAACATTGCCACCACCTTACATGGAAGCAATGCTCCTCGGACAGCCTCATAGACACAACGGGTAGTCATCGGATCCATGGTTCACCCTTTCTTCGGGAACATCTCTTGCAAGGCCAGTTGCGTTTCCAGACCATTGCGATACATGGCTTTATTGATACGCCGCAGTTCATCCCATTCGGCCCGCTTAATATTCGTTTGTTCCAAGCTCAGGGACACTTCATGATTACCACCGAAAAAATTGGTAAGGATCGTGCGAATGTTACTGGCCGAACAGTCACCGAAACTCAACACCTTCTCCTTCCCTTGCAAAACTGACCAGACGAGGGAAAATTCGTACTTGTTGCCATTCCGATCCCGAGCAGAAACGTACGTCATTGAAATAGCTTGGATGGGCTGCGGCATAATTGGTATCCTTTGTATAACTTTATTGTATAAGGTCTTAGATGATTGCAAACCTTATTTTTCACCACAACCACTGCAACAAAACGTCTCGGGTGGTCTGAACCATGATTGCAATCCCGTATCATCCGAAGCATCTGCAACAACATGATTGGCCGCATCACCTTCACACTGCATGACTGCCTGTTTCATATGCCAGGTTTGGTAAGGCCGATAATGAATGCAGTTCTTGCAAGACTTCTCAGGGATAATTGGAGTTTCAGCCATTCCTTTATCATACAATAATATATCCTCAGTCAATACCTTTATTTGTTCTTGACCTAATTATAAAGCATGATACCAAGCACAGATAGATAAAAGAGAAAGGGATTAGATCCCCAACTCCTCTAACATCGTTTCAACTGTAAAATGATTCATATAGCACCAATTATCATTGGCGTGCATATGATGCGTTATCACATTACCGCAGAAGACTCCGTACTTTGAAAGGATCTTTGCGAACTCTTCACCATATTTAGGCTGGGGATGACCATACGGAATTCGGGTCAGCGTCAGACTGAAATCTCCATTCGGGTTCATCCGTCGGACTGACTCAAAGGTCAATCCATACTTTGCACCCAAACGAACCAGACCTTCACTCAAGGCCTGCTCTCGCTTCTCTGCAACTTCTTTGGGACTGCCTTGGAAATCTGAATGGTTGTACATAATTATCTTCTTATACCTTTATTGTAGGAATAAATAAGGAAGGTCAATACCTTTTTTATACGATATGACACCAGAACCGTTCACCTGATTCATCCTCGAACATCACAGCAAGCATGCCTGGACGTGGTCGGACAGTCAGTTTGCCACCATCGCACCATCCCAAGACATTCCATCCTTCAGGCTTGCGTACAGCACACCCCGTTTCATCAAAATTACCCAAAAAGGAATTGTCCCCTTGCCATTCATTCCAGATGAAGGCCGAAGCTTGTATTTCCTTCGTCCCAACCATCCAGGGGAATGCTTCAGCAATACCAGCGGGAATAGGCATGACTTATCCTTTAGCACTGAGGGGAATGAGTGACATGACCGTAGGACTCAGGATACTCACGCAGAGCACGTGCCTTTGCCTTCGTATGGATGGCGTTCATATCCTTTCCGATATACACGCGACGAATCCACAGAGCATCCTCATCCTTTCCAGTCTTGAACGTGAATTGATAGTGATCGGCCTTGAACGGAATCACCACCGTAACAGTCACCTCATCCGATGGCTCATTGTAGCAATTTTCACAAACTGCATCACCGTCATCGTTTGCACTGATTTCATCCAACATGACCTTATCTTCGGTCATGCCAATCTGACCAAACCATTCCTGCTTGGTTTCTTTCATGAACTTCACACCATTCGGAGCACGACACACAGTCTTGCAGTAATCACACTTATCAACGGTGTATACATCCGTAGTACCATCTTCATTCTTGAAGAAATTTGCAGCACGCAGTCGGAAATGCGCGATGGTATTCTTCAGGGATGCTTGGCTACGGATGTTCATGATATTCATGGGATAACCTTTGTATACCTTTATCATAGGAATACTTAGGTAAGGTCAAGAACTATTTGCCTGTTATCTTTCCGAATCATTTATTACTTGCAATCATTCAAAGCATGATAAAGGCTCAACTGGTCGTAATGAAAGGATTTCTCCTATTCATCATACAAATCCATATCAGCGGTGTACTGATCCTCTTCGGCTTGCTTCTCACGCGCCCGGATTTCCATCTGCTCCTCATGAGTGTCTGAAGCAATGTCAGCAAGAGCAAGGGCAGTGATGTTCATGATATTCCAGGAGTATGAGTGGATGACAATTAAGACTATATACCTTCTTCTAGGCAGGTCAATACCTTTCTTTTAAATTGCATTCATGCGGTATCATGATATGCGACAAACTCTTAAAGATACCGCTTGACATATTCCAAAGCATGATACTAGGAGGGCGCTTTATCTAAAAAAATAGGTATTGACTTGTAGCACATGTAGTTATGATCAACCCATGAAGCAACTCCCCCACAACACCCCCACTATGGAGGGGTATATGTAAGTGCTTGAAAGCCATAGACTCTCCCCAAAATGGGGGACTTTAGTGGGGTGTCCCAAACACAGTTCTAACTGGTACTTGACCCCCCAGGCCTGCACGCTAAGCCGCCTTTTCTTTCTTATTTTAATCCTTTCTCATTGCCTTCAGAAGAATCCGACCGTTTGTGGCGAAAAATCTGAGGGTCAGAGAATGCCTTCTATCTGGACAGCTTTATAAAATGTCCATACTGGCTAGGATTAAACTTTTAGCTTTTCGTAATTCCTTAGAAAAAATTCGGCCGCCAGGAAATTGATTGGGCTGGGAAATTCCTTCAATTCATTTCGTAGATAGGAAATGCCTATTACGAATTCTTATCCACTACGGCTTTTGCTTCTGCCGGAAATTCGTTGGGGATGACAGTGACATCCTTTTCAGTGGGAGCAACATACGTACTGCTACCGAGGGCATTTCCTGGAGTAACATTGATCAGCTTATGCGTGCCACCAAGCCAGCAGAAATTGAGGTTGCCATCATCTGACTTGAAGCAATCCACATCACCGATGGAATCACGACTTTTACCAATTTGAGCGAGGAGCTTGAGGGCTTCCTTGGATACGCCGAGTTGATCTTTCAGACCATGAATGACTTGACCGATGCATCCTGGATTGTCAATAGAAAGGGTAAGCTTTTCGCTGATACTTTTTGTAGCGAGCAATTCAATTGCGAGGAATGTTTTGTAAGCAGTCACCTTAACTGCGACCTGGGGGATTGACTTCTTCTTGGCCATGATGGAATCCTTAGAGTTATCAGTGTATAGGTTTGGGTTGAGAGTCAAGGACTTATAGAGTGTATGGGTGTAACCTTAAGCCTTGACATGTGTTTTTATCTACTACGATACGGTTTATGCCAGACCATGAAGCATTAATTCGGCTGGATTACCAGATGGCACTAACCTGTAAGAAGGGTATGGATTGCTATTTCTCGTATATCCCTGAAAGCAAGTTTCCTAAGTGGTATAGTGCAGTGATCTTTGATGCCTGGAATGGTATTGGTGTTCGGATTGTTCCGACGAATCAAGATGGTCATATTAGGACAGTGCAGGCGTGGTGTGTTCGTCATAGTGAACCAATTCCTCCGCATGCGCCTTTTTCAGCGACTTCTCCGGTTCATGGAATGGAATTGTTGAAGTTGGAACCGATTGATGATACAAAAAATGTCCCATGGTTTCTTGGATATGTTTCTCGCGATGTCATCAAATCACAAGAATATTTTTCGCCGTGGATTATTTTCCGTGGCAGATATTTAAATGTATATGTTGGTGATAGGGATAAGACAGTGCCAAGAAACTTTTTTAGATTACCTGATGTGATAAAGCTTTTGCAGGAAAACTCTTACAAAATTCCTGATCAACTTCTGCCGTTTGCTTGATCATGATCGTTACGAAACAAATCATAAAGTCCAAATCAGACACAAGATTGACCTTTCATTTGGTTAATGCACCTGAAAGTTTTGTACCAACCAGTTTCTTCAATCTGTCGCATGATTTGTTTGACCATATACTTCCTTTTGGTAATGAATTTTATGAAGAGTTTGTTGCACTTGGTGTGAAGAAATGGCGACTTCAAGGTAATTATTTTTTAACAGATTTTTTGACTTGGTATAAGTTTTTGTTTTCCGTGCTGAATACGAAACTTGATATACCGGCTTGCCCTCATTCATATGATATTACCCAATGGACTGATAATAATTTTCTCAGACAAGAAAACATGATTAAAGAGAAGATGAAGCATCTTAGTTTGACTTCTGATCTTGATAAATTCATCACTAATGTCAAATTGTGGATGTCGCATGGCTATGAGCTTGCGAATAAAGAATATAAAAATAGAGTTTCAGTTGAAGGGATGTTGAAACGAGTAGAGAAAGAATTATTTGGTGCCCCCGATGGTTTATATACGATTAGGTTGAATTTCAATGAAGGTAAAGCTCATGTCAAACGTGAAAAGAAAATGAAATCATGAAAATTCACGCACATTACACCATGCATATGCGTCAAAATAATCCGTTTAAAGCAGAATGTGGAATTAGTATTCGTAAACTGCAAGACCTTGGTTGGAAAAAGAAGAAGGATTTCACCATATTCATTTCCAATTTCCATCATACAGTGACCTGCAAGCATTGTATCAATCAGATAGTGAAAGCTGCAAAAGAATACAAAGCCAAAATGGATCTTAGGAAATAACATGTTCCTAGCACTTGAATACGAGAAATTGATTCAAACTGACATTGATCCCAAGATTTTCATGGCTAACATATCTGTTAATTGCAGATATTTTGCACACTCTTGGGAAATAGCAGACCTGAAATATCGTCGTTTGACCGATTCAAAATGTTATTTGGGTGGTCCTTATACCGATATTGTGGTAGAGAAGCACAATACCTTTGAAAAACGCACGTTTTGTATTCTCCATCCCAAATATGGCATAGGAACTATTTTCCCAGCCATATCGGAAATTCTGGATCGTGCTGGATGTCCTTCAACAGCATGGGACATGAAAAGCATCAACACTTATTTGTGATGCACTTCTTTGTCAGTTACCTGCTTGTATAACTGATTTACCTCTTGTTCTAGTGCCAGAGAAATCTGAGTGGATGCCGCGTTCAATGCACCACACTCTTATATTAGTCCTGTTCGTATTAGTCCACGAAATCATAGTGCGTGGACGTTGAGTGATATGCTGAAAACATTCACTGATGATACGAGAGTTTTCCTTCTTATTTTTTGTTGGATTGTCTAGGATCAATGTATCCATGTCAATTTTTTTCACCTTTTTACCAAATTCAGTTTCATTCATGGTTCGTGACCAGTCGTTTCTAGGATCATTTGGATCCATGAATTCAGAAATCAGTTTGAATGATGCTTCTTGAGTTTGCTTAAATCCTGCGCAAACGTTTTTAGTTGTCACAAGTCCTAAATTTATTGCATGTTGCATAGCTTTCTTCATGTCAGTTTTAGACATATCAAAAACTTCCGAATTGAATGGAATATCAACGTAGAAACCTTTTAAAATATTCCAACCATTGATCATCCAATTCGTGATAGATGAATCCTCATTCATTTTTAGAACTTTGAATTCATTGAGGAATTCTTCATGACCAAGTTTACCACTGGCCTTTTCTTGAATGATTTCAAGTAAACGGTAAGAATTATTAATGACAGATATTAAATCCTTTGACGTAACTACTATAAAATATGGGAAATCCTTGCCACTGTTATTGCAGAAACGTCCGCCGAATTGAAATAAATCTGTAGTTGAATGTACAACAGAGCACACTACTCCGCCCACTGAAATTTTAACCGTATCCTCCATATGTATGCATTCCTTCATCATTTGCTTAAGGATTGCACAAATCGGTCTTGATTTAGTAGAAGATTTCAATGATTTAGCCAAATCATTATCATGTTGTGAATCAACCATGACATGCTTATATGAGAAAGACGCAGCTTTCCCAAAAAATGAATTCATCTTTTTGATTGAGGCTTTGATATACTCAGCATTATCACCTTTTCCACGAACTACAATGTTCTTATTTTCTTGTGTTGCTAACATATTGAACATGGTTTGATAGGCAAGGTCAAACTTTTTTTCCCATCCTTCTTCTTTTGGATTTATTTGAATAAATCTGCCCGTATCTATTGCATCTTTGATACCACGATAATTTGGTCCAGGAGATATTTCAGTAATTAAGAATTCTCCAGATTCCGAGTTCTTGATAGTTTCTAATCTATATAAGGCAACATTTCTTGAAGTTGCCTGTCTGGCATTTTCAGGAGTAGCAGTTGAAAACACCGTACATACATTTTTATTTCGTAATGCTTGTATTGCTTGAGGATTTGAAAATGCATATGGATTTTGTTCAATATTTTGTCCATAATTTTCATTCATGGTTCTGCCTATAGCAGTTTCATAAATGTCGTCATTTCTTACCAAACTTTGAATTTCATCCATCCAGATGAGGCAATTTGCTTTTTCAATAAGTATTTTCTGTAAATCAATTTTTTCTTCGCCATCACTATCTACACCTTTACTCCAATTTCTAACATTATCGCATTTGACAAATGAATCAACAAATTCATCAATGGAATCTTTATTTGAAGAATGTTTTTTTGTATATTCATTGAACAGAGCTTTAAACTGCGGCTGTCTGAAAATAGTGCTCTCATCAGTCTTTATGCCATCAACTGATTTATGTGTATATGTTAAACTGGTAACTTGTGATGTGTGTGAAATACAAAACAACTCAGTCAATAACATACAGTCTGAAACATTTTTGCTCAAAGTCAGGACAAATACCATAAACCCAAATATTATTCGGTATCCGAAACTGTTTTTTCCAGTTCCAGTCAAACCAAATAACAATGTTTGTGCAGGTAGTAAATGAGTTGGATTGGTTATTCCGTCGGCAATTTTACCTTCAATGACGTGAAGCAATTCATTGACAAACCATTTCACTTCTTCACGATTAAAAATTTCATCATTTGGGTCAATGAATTGCTTGAAAATTTCAAATTTTTCTTTGACAGACATCGCATGATACCCATCAAACGTTATAAAACGCTTATGCAAAAAATAGTAAAAACAAACAACATTCAAAAGAATGGGGCTTGTTTGTACAATCTTTGGGGTAATGGGAAGATACGTGTTAATCACGTCTTGATGATTGGTGGTCATATAATTGATAGCTTGGTGGATTCGCATCTTATCCATCGCATCACTAGCAGTCAATATTTATTCCAACAAATCTATATATAAGGTTAAGTTAATTCCTTAAAATTATGTAGGCCATACAAAATTTGTTTGTACAATATAAACAATCATGAGAAAAACTACGAGAACTTGGTTTGATAAATTATTTAAAATTAAAGCAAGTTATGAAATTAAACCTTGTGGAAGTAAATGGAATGTCATTAATCATAATGGGCATTATTTGCTTGTTAAAGAATATAAACACTTAGGATATGTGTATACCTGGTATGGACACATATCATTTTCGTCTGATTTTGAATCTATAGAAGAAGCTAAAAAAGCATTAATGAAGGCTATTTGGTATCACGCATTTAAGTTGAAGCATCAACTGCGTGAAGCAGAAATTGAGAAAACTAGAAAATCAATTCCAGTTCCACCTTGGAACTAATTCTGCATATGACCATTCATATAGTCATAGAAAATACGTCTGTTGGTTTTATTTGACAGGACTTCGCCAATCTGAACCACCATCGCATTGTCTTTCAGCTTGCCCTCTTTGATATTCTTTTCTTTGAGGGCAATTGCTTTTTCAATGGCATCGTCCTCATTTCTTGCATGAAATGAGACAACGATACCTTCTTCCCAACGACCTAGATCAGCAGAGTAGTTTGGCATGATTAAACCTGTGGAACTGGTGGAACTGACGATGGTATGATATTTGTCTTTTTAAATTCATTACAAAAATGACAATACCATGCACCACATCCATTAAATGCTTGGTTTAAAATACGACCTTTAAACCATTTTTCAGCATCTGCAAAATGATCCATTGCTGTTTGATATGTTTTATGCCAATGTCCATGTCTTGGATCATCTTGATCTAGAAGTTTAATCCTAGATCCTGTAATTTTAAATAAATTTACTTCAATATATACACAACTTGGAAAATCGTTAACAGTTAATTGCGCGGCTGATTGCCAATCTTCCGCAATTTCAATGACAACTTTACGTACACCATATTCTTTTTTATTGTAACTAGTAAGTGTACTAGGCGCATTTTCTACAGGAATATCCCGTTTAAATAAAGCCTGCAGAGCCTTGTGACGCTTAATAAACAAATCATCAACAATGATTGGCATACCTTGAATAGTACACCTTATATGATGATGTCAAGCTACTTTATTGTACAGCAGTGATACCTATTATATAAAAATTCAGCGATAATGCAAAATATATCATCAGTATAGGGCTGGAATATATGTTGATCGTGACGATTAATCTTTACACGATTATCTAGAACAACCGTTTGAATATATTCTATTAAATCATTTTCAGATACGTTGTCAATATATTTTTGAATATCTGTAGCATCATTTTTATGCATGGCAGGATCAAATACTTTATGCCATACATTATTATAATTGTTATACTTTTTATATTTACTCATCGTATTTTAGATCACCAATATTTTTATCTTTTAGATAATTATGAATAAACATCCATACATCTTGTAATCTAGCGGTTTTATTATAAAAATTTCTATCTATTTTAACATTTCTTATTCTTTCAAATGCATGTTTCATATGCCAAAAATCAGGTGTATTTATTCTACCTAGAGAAGTTGATTCATCTTCTCTTTTTCTGCGATGAATTAATTCATCAATTATTTCTCTTTCAGTAATATTCATAATATTGGAATAGTTGGAAGTGTGGTTGGCATTACGCCAGTCTTTTCATACATCATACAAAATGTACAACCTGTTTTACCACAACCAAATTTTGGAAAACCATATTCACCAATTTTAACATTATAATGTTGTTTAAGTTTATCTATCATGGTTTCCTCATGTTTTACATGTTCAATTGCAAGTTTAATATCTTTAAACCAACACTGAGTGTCAGAATATCCTTTATAGATGCATTTTATATTTTTAATATCATAGTTGAATAAAGTTATTAATATATAACCGGCATATTCATTTAGCATATATACTTTTGCAGATTTCCAATTATCTTCAATTATAATTTTGCTTGATGAAAAACCTGTTTCTCCGAAAGGCGATACAATAGGTTTATTATCATATGGAGCACCCTGTTTAATTAAATAGTTTATAATTTTATGCTGCTTAATATCCAATTCTGTAATGAATTTCATGATTTAAAATTTTGGAATAGTTGGGAGTGAAGTTGGCATGATACCAGTGTTAGAATACAACATACAAAATGCACAAGAATCGTTGCCACATCCAATATGCGGCGAATTAAGATGTTTTCTTATATAATGTGCGAGACTATGATTTTTCATTGTCTTTATCATATTGTCAAACTTTTTTGCATGATCAATTGCATATGATAAATCTTTAAACCAAATACTTTCATCAGTATGATCTGAATAAACACATTTTGTGTTTTTAATTTTAAAATTCATTTGGAAAAAAATAATTATTTTTGGATATTCTGTTTTAATAATTATTTTAGCAGATTTCCAATCATTGGCAATTTCTATGCGATTAGATACAAGTGCATTATTATCAATAGGTTTATCAATTACAGGAGGTCTAATTTTAATTAACCTAGAAATGATCTTATGACGTTTGATGTCATCAACCGAAATTAATTGCATGATCAAATTGTTGGAACAGTTGAATATGGCAATGCTTTAGGCATAACTCCATATTTGAAATATTCTTTACAAAATACGCATATATTTGAACCACACCCTAAAAACAGCGAATATGGATTAGTCCTAGTGTGATAATCTTTTTCTTCATCAATATGCTTTACTGCATCATCATAGGTTCTATACCAAATTCCTTCTCTATCATCTTCTATATCAAAATCACGATGGATTCTAGCATTTTTAAAAATATATGAAATCACATCAACTTGCAATTTATTGGCATAATTGCTTATGATAACGAACTTGGCCGTTTTCCAATCGTCTGAAATCTCAAGTCTGATAGTCTTGGTACCTGTAGCTGCACCCTTTTCATCAACATCAAATGGAATATTTTCCTCAGGCTTATATTCTTTAAGCAAGGCTTTCAGAATTTTATGTTTAAGGACATCCTCAGATGAGATAACGATTGGCATGTTTTCATACTAACCCTTGACTTAGTAATGTCTAGGTTTTTCTTATGTAAAAACATCATAATGATTCCAGGAAGATGCCTGGACCGTATAGATGTTCTTTTAATAGGACATCTATATCCTCTAACACATCTATGTTGTAATTCTTGATAAAGAAAACTGTAATCAAATTTTGTTTTTCTGCCCGCAATAAATAAAGAAATTTCTAATGTATCTTCAATTTTTCCATCAAATAATTCTTTTTGATTATTTAACATATAATTCTTTTAAAAATTTAAATCTGATAATCCATCCATATCCTAAAATTCTTACAAGATCATTTGGATCAGTATGTCTGTTAATTTTTAAATTAATATGATCTATTACTGCTAATGTTGCAGGTTCAGTTTCTAAATGATAATTTGCCATTTTAATATAGGAGTCAAAATCTTTGTAATCAGATATTGCATCTTCTATATTAAAATGGGGTTTCTTTATCAAAACAATTACAGATTTTTTTCTATGTATTTTGCAATTTTTTTGAATGACATATCATCAGAATCATTCATACAAATTAGTTCTACTTGCTGTTCGTCAGTAATCTTGACCTTTTTAAGTAATTCATCATTTAATTCACCTAACATACGTTTATTATTAAATATAAAAGAATCACCATGTTTACTGAAATTCTTTTTATCTTTTTTGACGAGGACCTCACATAATACACCTAAACAACAATGTGTATTGTCATCTTCACTGTGTAGTCCCCCTGTACCTTGATCATATTTACCAGAGCGAAGGGCTTTAACCCATTTCTTTTTGAGTTTTTTCTTCATGATTATTCTTAAATATCCGTTTCATCTAATTCATCTTTTGCAATTGCATCAGCAATGTGTTTAAATGACCATTCTTTCTCATCATTTAAATGAATTAAATATGTTTGCTGTTCAGCAGTCAATCCAACATGATTTAACAATGGAGTACTTAATTGACCTCCCATTTTTCTTTTTTTGTTAAAACTAAAACAACCATCCGTTGTTTTTCTTATATTGTGACCATCTTTAATAAGTACTTCACATAGTACACCTAAACAACAATGTGTATTAGAAGTAATATCACATAAATCTGTTGTTGTTTGTTTATATTTGCCAGAGCGAAGGGCTTTAACCCATTTCTTTTTTATGTTCTTGTCCATGGTTTTCCTTATATTTTTTCTTTTTCTATGTAATCAGCAATTTCTTCAAACGTGCAGAAATACTCATCATTCATTTTTATGAGTTTGTTTTGAATTTCTTCACTTATACCTATATCTTTTCTTAAATCGCTTGTCAAATCATCTAACATAAGAAGGTTATGTTTTGAATACATAAACCCTTCATAGCTATTTTCTTCTTGAACATATGTCATATCCTTGCCATTTTGCACAAGAACATCACAAAGAACACCTAAACAACAGTGATGTATTTGGGTTTCTGTTGATTTTACAAGATTAGCCCGACCCTGATTATATTTTCCAGAGCGTAAAGCTTTTAACCATTGTTTTTTAAGTTTAGCTTTCATTACTTTTTCTCAGGAACCTGAGATTGAGATGATGCGTTTATTTGAACCTGGATTTGAGCTTGAATCTTCATGCGCTCTAAATCATCTTTATCCTTGTAGTGATTTATAATAGCCCAGGCGATAATGAATAATCCAAATAATATGAATATTCCATATTCAAGGCAGAACTTTTCAAGAAATTCTATAAAACGATTCATGTTTTTTATTTTACGATTTAGAAAACCAAGTCAATATATTGATTACTTATCCAATTCTTTAAGGCAATTATTCGCATGCATGACAGCTTTTTCCAAAGTCTTTATATCTCGGAATAAGTCCTTGGTCAATTTCTTTATGGTTTTCTTGGCCTCTGTTTTTTTACTTATTTTTAGGATTTTTTCCTTAACTTCTTTTGAATCAGAAGTGAAAATTATATTTGCAATTTCAAATTCTTCATTGGTTGGAGGAGTTGGCATTGTTTTTGGTTGTGGGAATTTTGACATAATGGTCAAAAGTATACATCAATGAAATAGGAGATCAACCATATATCCTTGACATTCATAAGTGCATCATATATAGTTCTAGGTATCATGGGTACTGTTCTTCCAATAGGTAAATCTGCTATGATACCTACGCCTTCATATTCAGTATTTCCATCAACTTTTGCTTTTAATGCGACAAATACGGCAGCAACTGTGTCTATTTCTTATAATTCAACAAGTTCTAACACTACTGTAAATAATTTTATCTTCAATCCATATGAAAATTTAGAAACACCAAACTTTTTAAAGAGGATAACATCAGAAAAACATGAGGTCCATGAACGAGCGATGATGCGTGGACCTAAAGCATTGAAGAAAGGTAAAAAGAAATGGAGAAAAACTTTCTCTATACATCTTCATCAAAAATATAAAAGATGGAAAGTGAAAGATTTTGATTATAATTCATTTTTGTTAGGTAATACTCCTCATGTCACTGGATTTGAGGCACTATGCCATTATTTTTCACAAGATGTTACTGCAGGATATTATATTTGGAATGAAGTTAATGATGATATGGCATTACTCATTACACATAATAAGAAACTGTTTGACTGGACTTCATATTGGGATGACATTATTATAACTGCCATTGATTTTTCCTGGACGATGATTTTCCCAAACAATAGAGATATAGGTCCATTCTTTTCTTCTACAGAAATGATTGCTGCAAAACAAAAATAATTGAATAAAATTTCAAATATGGCGACTGAAAAGCAAATTGCCCTATTTGAAAGACTTTATAAGACCGAATGGTATAAACACAATACCGCCATTCGTGCTAAAATTGATTTGATTTATCCTGGTGCCAATGGACGTATTTACCCAAATACTCTAAAATTTATACCAATCCCACGAATGGCGGAGCTTATTTCATTGTTAATGGAAGCTTCATATGGCATTACAAGCAAAGTTGAACCAATTGAAGTCGTAAAAGAACCTAAACAAGTACAATTACCAGTAGCGTCTAAAGCACCAGATAATACAAAAAGAAAGACTGCTTTAGATTCTGTACAAGAAGTTTTTAGATCAAGCCAATATTCGTATTGGAACAAACCACCAACCGATAATGATAGACTGTATGATGATAACTTCTATCCTGATTTCGGTAATAAATGATTTACCAAATGTCAGGTAATGGCTTGAACAGGTTTTAAAATAACTCTTGACTTATAGGTCTATCTGTTCATACTGCTGAAATCATGAAGTATGTCATAACCTTGATTTATCATTTTTACGATGAACATTTTGAGCTTCCTATCGGAGCAACATCAGATGAACAAAAAGCAGAAAGTTTAAAATCTGAACTTGAAAAATGGATTGCGAAATATAAACGTCCTAGTTCAAAATCGGATCCTATTGAATGGGAAAAGTATAAACTCCTTGAAAGAACTGTTCCACCTATCAATTGGCAAA
>Ga0068864_100000163_pt1 | contig 61607 bp, 55 predicted proteins | sample KBSSwiS72_FD_66586 | JGI IMG/M metagenome (GOLD analysis project Ga0068864, IMG submission 66586) | Switchgrass rhizosphere microbial communities from Kellogg Biological Station, Michigan, USA - KBS Switchgrass S7-2 | ecosystem: Host-associated > Plants > Roots > Rhizosphere > Soil ...
TATCCAGTCCTCCGCGAGCCGGCTCGCATGCGCCATGGCGATGGCCGCGTTCGAAAGAAACTCCAGGACGAAATCCCGGTCGGAAGTGGCATCCAGGGCATTGGCCGAAACGCGTACGAATCCGAGATCCTTTGCGATGGCCTGGCGATCCAGGGCGAAATTCGACCCGGCGACGGCGCCTGAGCCCAGCGGCATGACGTTGATGCGCGCGAGTGAGCCCTCAAACCGTTCGCGATCGCGGCTGAACATTTCGAAGTACGCGAGACAATAGTCGCACCAGCGAATCGGCTGCGCGCGTCTCATGTGCGTATAGGCGGGGAGCAAGACATGAGGATGACGGCCCGCGCATTCGCTCAACTCCATCATCAGCGCTTCAAGATCCGTGACAACCAATTCGACGGCCTTGCGGACGTACATGCGGAAGTCCGTGGCCACCTGGTCGTTTCGGCTGCGGCCTGTGTGAAGCTTGAGTGCGACAGCTCCAATCTTTTCGGCAAGGGTCGCTTCGACAAAGGTGTGGATATCCTCATATGCCGTCGCCTTGACTTCATCGGTAGAGTACTGACTCAGTATGCCTTCGAGGCCGTGGTCTACCGTCTTCCATTCATCCTCATTCAGAATGCCGGCGTCGTGGAGCCCCTTGGCATGAGCTCTGCTGGCGCGGATATCCACTTCGAGCAGAACCGCATCGATGGGAAGGGACCGATTCATTTTCTCGAATACGGGGTCCTGTTCCTCCTCGAACCGGCCTTTCCAAAGTTTCATAGATGGGCCTGCGCGGCGAGCGAAGCGACGTCGGCGCGATAGAGACTGTTTGGAGACTTCCTGCTTTTCACCACGATATTTCCCTTATACAGGCTCAATGTGATCGAACCTTTTATCTTTTCATTCGTCTTCGCAAAAAACGCGTCGAGGGCTTCCCGAAGGGGACTGAACCAATGCCCGTCGTACACCAGCTGGGCATAGTTGATGGCAAGGATTTCCTTCTGATGCCGTGTTCGCCGATCGAGGACGAGAGATTCGAGTTCTCGGTGTGCCGTCGTAATCAATGTGCCGCCCGGAGTTTCATAGATGCCACGCGATTTGACGTCCTCGTTGCAGTCTTCAACCAGATCGACGCGACCGATGCCGTTGGTTCCTCCGATTTCATTCAGGTCCTCGATGATTTGAACAGGCGGTATCGAGGTGCCGTTGAGTCCAACCGGAACTCCGTTGTCAAAGTCGATGGTGATTTCGCTGTCGCCGTCCGGGGACGCACTCGGATTCATCGTGCGTTCAAAGAAGTCCTTCGGAGGCGCCTCGGTGAGGTCGTCGAGCGTTCCTCCTTCGTAGCTCATGTGCCAGAGATTGGAGTCGTGACTATAGGTGCTTTCGTCCGCCGCCGTGACTTGAATCCTGTGCTCGCGCGCATACGACAGAGCTTCATATCGGGATCGAATATTCCATTCCCTCCACGGAGCGATGATTTTCAGTTGGGGAGCAAATGCGGTGTACGCACGCTCAAAGCGTACCTGATCGTTCCCGATGGCCGGACAGCCGTGCGCCACCGCATCCGCTCCTTCCTGTATTGCAATTTCAATCTGGCGCTTTGCGATCAGGGGACGGGCGATGGAAGAACCGAGAAGGTATGCTCCTTCGTAGACGGCTCCGGATTTCAGCAGAGGCCAAAGATAGCCGGTGACAAATTCTTTGCGAAGATCGTCGATAAAAACTTTGGAAGCACCACTGCGGAGGGCTTTCGCTTCGAGTTTGTGGACTTCTTCATCTTGTCCGACGTCGGCAACAACGGCAATAACTTCACACCCATAGTTTTCTTTGAGCCACGGGATGATGATCGAGGTGCCCAAACCGCCCGAGTATGCGAGCACGGCTTTCTTCACTTGCTGCTTCATCGTGATTCTCCAGGAGCGAAATCAATATTGCCTTTTCTGCCGGAAGACGGTTGGCGGCCTGGCGGAAAACGAGAGAATTGTCGGAGTCGATGACGGGGTCCGTCACCTCCAGGCCACGGTGTGCCGGGAGACAGTGCATGAAAAATGACGGCTTACCGGTTTTTGCGAAGAGCCGTTCGTTGACTTGATAAGGACGGAATATTTCGTTGCGTTCCTTTGTTTCGCTTTCCTGTCCCATGCTGGTCCAGACGTCGGTATAGATGGCGTCGGCTCCTTCCACAGCATCGATATCGGTAAAGTACGGGACTTTTTCCCCGGCTTGAGGGGCATACTCCTTCGGACCAACCGCACGGAAGGAAACACCTGTGAGCTCGCACGCTTTCCAAAGTGAACGTGAAACGTTGTTCCAGTCGCCAACATACGCGACACTTTTGTTCTCAAAACTGCCCCAGACTTCCCACAACGTCAGAATATCAGCCAGTGCCTGACAGGGGTGTTCCCAATCGCTAAGTGCGTTGACCACCGGGATCGTCGCGAATGTCGCAAGCTCTTCCAGGTCAACATGCCTGTATACGCGGGCCACGATGCCATCCACCCAGAGCGACAGATTCCGCGCGAGATCGGGAATGCTTTCTCGCTCCCCGAGCCGGCTCTCTCCGGTCCCGAGAAGTATTGGCCAGGCACCGAGCTGCCGAATGGCAACTTCAAAGGTGACGCGCGTCCGTAACGAGGGTTTCTCGAAGATCAAAGCGAGATTTTTTCCTGCGAGCGTAAAATCCCCGCGAATCCTTCGTTGATCGGCGGCCGATAGAAGCAAGTGGGAAAATTCGGGCGCCGACAGTTGACCAAGCGACAACATATCTGCATAGTTATGCACCATATTGAATAAGTATGCGTATCGGTCACCCGGGGGTCAACGATTTTTAATGTTCATCGATTTGCTATAATCGCCGCGCATCGGACCTCACTTATGAAGAAAATCCGCCAGAATGCCATCTTGGACCTGGTTCGAAATCAGGAAATCGCAAGTCAGGAAGAATTGCTGGAGAGGTTGCTGGCGCGAAAGATTGACGTTTCCCAGTCAACGCTTTCGCGGGATATTCAGGAACTGCGACTGGCGAAAACCGGAGGCGTCTATGCCGTTATGGGTGCCGAATCCGCTCAGGCCTACGATGATTCCATTCGCCGCATTCTTCGTGAATTCCTCCATGAAGTGGCTGTTGCCCAGAACATTGTCGTACTGAAGACGGGGGTGGCAAATGCGTCCACAGTATCGCTGGCTATCGATAACGCCGGCTGGCCGGAGGTTGTGGGGAGTCTTGCCGGAGACGATACCGTCTTTGTCGCCGTTCGGACTCGCAAAGAAAGTCAGGAACTGAAGCGACGCATCATGGCATTTCTAAAGTAGAGGCGGCGCATAAAGATGTACTTCGCCGGAATCCGGACAAAGTTCAAGGAGTTGCTGGATTGTGACCCCGCTGATCGGGTCTCGAAAATCCGGAGCAAGCTCGGCAAGTGGTGCGAGGACGAATCGACGATCCGCATATCGAGGATGGGGAACAATAAGGTTTGCGGTTTGAATCTGCTGATCGCCGTAGAAGAGGATATCAAGATCGACGGGGCGTGGCCCGCGCGAGTGATCCCGGATTCGACCGGCTTCGCGTTCAATCAGAAGACAGCATTTCAGTAGCTCCACAGCCTGCAGCTCTGTATCCACCTCGGCAACGGTGTTGATGAACCACGGCTGGTCGGTGTAATCCCGGGGTTCAGTCAGATACAATGAAGCACTTCGCCGGACGGTGATCTGGCGCTGTTGAAGGGAAGCGAGAGCTTCGCGGAGATGACTTTCACGGTCACCCATGTTGGAGCCCAGACCGAGAACGATTCTCATAATGAATAATGATGCACCATTTATGAAAACACGAATAACAGAGACTCCGCTGCCAAACCTTCTAATAGTCGACATTGAGTATTTCCAGGACGAGCGCGGTTTTTTCATGGAGAGCTGGAATAAAAGGGATTTTGCCGCCTCAGGTATAGACGCCAACTTTGTTCAGGATTCGCATTCCGCATCGCGCTATGGCGTTCTGCGCGGCCTGCACTATCAGGATATGCGCGCACCGATGGGCAAGCTCGTGCGTTGTACGGTCGGGCGAATATTGGACGTTGCCGTGGATCTGCGCGAACGGTCTCCCACGTTCGGCAAGTCATTCAGCATTGAGCTGACGGACAAAAACAAATCGTTGCTATGGGTTCCGGAGGGCTTCGCACATGGATTTGCAACGATGTCGGATTATTGTGAAGTTCAATACAAGCAAACCGATTTCTACAATCCGGAATTCGAAGGCGGCATTGCCTGGAATGATCCGGATGTCGGTATTGCCTGGCCCTATACCGACCCCATACTTTCCAAAAAAGATCAGAACCTGAAAAGCTTTCAGGAATATCGAAGGAATCCCGCGTTCCGCTAGAAAATCCTTCCTGAAAACAGAAGGTGACCCGACGGGTCGGATGAGAGGTACAGCAAAGTCTTCTTCAACGTATTTTGGTCTTACACCCCTCACCCGCCGCTTCGCGGTACCCGCTCCATTTGTATGGACCGGAGACGTCGTGAACACTCATTCGGAGGATGAAAACGGCAAGATTTCATTTAAACGTCGAAGACTTTCAGTCGGCAAGGGTTTCCGCGGGTATCCAGTAACCCTTCGTCCGACGGAAAAGGATGAAGCATGGGATGTCTTCTTTTGAAGGGGAACGCTGCGTCAAACTCGCCTCGCGGCCTCTCGACACCGTCGAATCCACTTGTATGCCGTTGCCGAACTCACCCGATATCGACGGCACAACTGCCGAATGATGGCAGCTTCCTGACACGCTGGCTAGTTTTACTGCCTTGAATGTGTTCACCATGTCTCCGAATGAGTGTTTACGCTGTCTCCGGTCCATACGCCATTCAGGAGAAGGATTGCTCCAAACACCTCCAATTGGGACAACACGGGCGCCGCTTACTTGGCTTGGCTCATGGCTCGATATTTTTTGACAGCACTATTGTGCGCGGCGAGGGTCTCTGAAAATGTGTGGCGTCCGCCGGCAGTTCGTACAAAAAAGATGTAATTCGTGGATGCGGGCCGGAATGCAGCAACAAGAGATTCATAGCCCGGATTTGTGATGGCGCTGGGAGGAAGGCCCTGATAGACGTAAGTGTTGTAACGCGAATCAAATTTAAGATCGCCCAACGTTAATTTCCCGCGGTAGCGGTTTTCCCGTTCCAGTGCATAAATCACCGTGGTATCGCACTGCAGCCGCATACTCTTTCTTAAACGATTCTGGTAAACCGAAGCGATCACCGCGCGTTCCTCATCTTCTGCGGCTTCCGACTCTACAATTGAGGCCAGGATCACGGTTTGATGGAGGTTCGCCGGCCACTGGTCGGGGGGAATCAACTGATGCAATTTCCCGATAACATCGTGAAACCGCGCGACCATGGCTTCGACGGCCTGCTGCGGTGTGGTTCGGACCGGAAATAAATAGGTTTCCGGGAAAAGATAACCTTCCAAAGAATCCGCTTCGGCATCAAGGTCATGAACCATGCCTACGGAACCTTTCGTGGCGTTCAGGAAGTCCTGCGCCGAACCGAAGCCCTGTTCCTCCCATTTCATTGCCATCTGGCGGATGGTGGCTCCTTCCGGGACCGTGAACTTATGCAGATAAACTCGTCCACTGGCGATCCTTTCAAGAACTTCGCTGACGGACATTGGCCCGTCAAACAAGTATTCTCCCGCCTGCAGCTTCCCTCTATTGCCGGTAAATGCTAGATATCCGAGCGCGAGGTATTCGTTTTGAATGATGTTGCGGTTTTTCAGCAGACGGACGACATCTCGCGTTCCAGCGCCTTTCGGTATTTCAACAAGGACGGGATCGGGGCCCGCGGAATGAGGAACATGAAATTCCGGCTGAAGGTAGAAGTACCCGGCGACTCCCAGGCCAACCAGCAGGAAAAAGAAAGTAAGAAGAACCCGGGCAATCTTCATCATGGAATAGTCTTTGTCAGACTGTTCAAATAGCTCTGAAGTATGAACATGGCAGCAATTTTATCCACGTGTTTCTTCCGTTCGCGCCAATTGAGTCCCATCTCCTCCAGGTGTTCCTCAGCGGCTACGCTGGTTAGACGTTCGTCCCAGAAGATGATTGGTAATTTGAGTTCCTGGCCGAGTCGCCGGCCGAATTTCATGATTTTATCACCCTGACGGCTGGGCCTTCCGTCCATATGGAGGGGATTGCCGACGACGATCTCATGCACGTCATATTCTTCGGCCAGGCCACGTAAATGTCGAGCTTCGGCTTCAAACCCCGAGCGCTGAATGGTGGACTTTCCCTGGGCCGTCATTAATAATGAATCGCTGATCGCGACTCCAATTGTTCTGTCGCCCACGTCTAATCCCATAATTCGCATGTTTTTCCATGATACAACGTGGATTTGAACCAGTTATAATCCCTAGCACGATCTGGAGGTCATTTTGAATCCAAAGGGCAAATACGGAGTTTTGCTGCTCTCTTCAATTTTGGTGACTTACGCCATTGTTGGAGGGATGCTTCATCGAGTCAGCGCACAGGACGGATCGTATCGCGAGCTGGCCCTGTTCAATGAGGTTCTGGACAAGGTCCGAAATGACTACGTCGACAAGCCATCGTCCGAACTCGCACTCAATGGCGCGATCCGCGGTTTGATCGAAACGGTCGATCCAGAGGGTGGATATCTGAGCGCGAAAGATGTCGCATTCTATCGAAGCTTCGATCCTCTGAAAACGCCGGGAATTGGTGTCATTCTCGGTCGCACGCGCGCAGGCTATCCGATGATCCTTTCGGTGCTGCCCGACGGACCCGCACAGAAGGCAGGCCTCAGCACCGGCGATATGATTGAATCGATCGACGGATTCCCAACGCGGGAAATGAATCTTGTCCAGGTCGATGGCTTTCTGGCGAACCCGCCGGACAAACCGGCCAATCTGACGGTCATGCTGCGTAAAAATAATTTTGATCCCGAATCCATGACCATCCCACGTGGCGTTGCGAAGGCGCCGGCTGTGGATTCCAAAATGCTCGAAAACAATATCGCCTATGTCCATGTGCCGATGTTGAGTACCGGCAAGGCCGAGGAAGCGCGCAAGAATATTGACGATCTTCTGAAGAAGGGCGCGACGAGCGTCATTCTGGATTTGAGGGCTAGCGCGGGCGGCGATGAGACCGAGGGTATCGCGCTCGCAAACGTGTTTATGGATAGCGGTACCATCGGTTATACCGTCGGACAGAAATCGGAAAAACGGACTTTAACGGTCGATCCTCGTGCTGCTCTGACGAAAGCTCCGCTGGCCGTGCTCGTCAATGAGGGAACTTCCGGGCCGGCCGAGCTCGTAGCCGGTGCAATACGGGACAACAAGCGAGGCCAGGTCGTCGGATGGACGACGTTTGGTAACGGATCCGTACAGAAACTCATTCCGATGGATGACGGAGCAGCTCTGCTGATCGCTGTCGCCAGATACTACACTCCAACCGGCAAGGATATCGAGGAAGTCGGTATTGAGCCGCAGGTGAAGATCACATCGCAGGAAGAAGAGCAAATCGACTTGAGCGCGGAACGGGAAGTCGAAATACCTGCTGTTCCAAAAAAAGATGTTCCTGCAAACAATGAGGATCGCCAGTTGAAGAAAGCGATCGAAATCCTGAAGGATCCCCAGGCAGCAAAGAAAGCAGCCTAAGTTCAGATGTGCTTCTCCAGTTAAGCAGCGTATCGAGATCCTACGGCGCCCAAACCGTTCTTCGAGACGTTAGCTTTCAGATCAATCCCGGTGAGAAGATCGGTCTCATCGGGAACAACGGCTCCGGCAAAACCACACTGCTCCGTATACTCGCCAAAGCGCAGGACCCCGACGAAGGCGCGGTCAACCGCAGAAGCGGACTTTCTACGGGAACTCTCGAACAGATTCCGGATTTTCACGAGAGCACGACTGTACTGGATGAAGCCCTTCGATCCTTCTCCGACCTCATCGCTGCGGAGAAAGAGCTTGCAGATCTTGAGCACGAAATCGCAAGTGACGCCGACCCTGAGCTTCTGAATCGATACGCCATACTGCAACACGAGTTTGAGCACAAAGGCGGCTACCGATTCCGGTCGATGGCGGAAGCGGCGGTGCTCGGAATTGGTTTCACTCGCCCCATGCTCATGCGGGAATCCCGGGCACTCTCGGGTGGTGAGAAGAACCGGCTCGCACTCGCAAAGCTTCTGCTTTCCGAAGCCGATCTGCTGCTCCTCGACGAGCCGACCAATCATCTGGATATTCGATCGATCGAATGGCTTGAAAAATTCCTCAAGGACACCGCGAAGACGATCGTGGTCGTGTCTCATGATCGGATATTCCTGGATCGCGTTGTGAACCGCATTCTGGAGATCGAGAATTCCCGGTTGTGCGATTACCCCGGAAACTACACCGACTATGTTCGTGGCAGGGAAGAGCGACTGGCACGGCAGGAGAAGGAATGGCATCTTCAAAAGCGATGGATTGAAAATCAGGAAGACTACATCCGGCGGAATCTGGCGGGACAGAAGACGAAGCAAGCAAAATCGCGCCGCAATCTTCTGGCGAGAGTGCATCGCCTGGAGCGTCCCCGGGCGAGTTCGGAAAAAGTGAAGTTCAAATTCATGCCCGTGGATCGAGGCAGCCGGCATGTTCTTCGCACGGAAGATCTGACGATTGGTTACGACAAGCCGCTGATCCGGAGCCTGCAATTCCAGGTCGAACGAAGGGAACGCTGGGCAATTCTTGGTGCGAACGGGTCCGGCAAGACGACATTGCTACGCACGTTGACCGGAGAAGTCTCGCCAATTTCCGGCGAAATGGAATGGGCAGACGGTCTCGAACTCGGATATTACGACCAGCAGCTTTCGGGCCTGGATCCGACTGCGACGATCATCGAAGAAATTCGAAGTCTCGATATGAAACCGACGGATGGCGAATTGCGTTCGTATCTGGCAATGTTCCTGTTCAGTGGTGATGACGTCTTTAAAAAGATAGACAGTCTCAGCGGCGGCGAAAAGTCTCGTCTGGCTCTTGCGAAACTCATATATGAAGGACCTGCCTTGCTGGCGCTGGATGAACCAACAAACCATCTGGATATCGCATCGAGAGAAGCTCTCGAATCAGCGCTGCTCGAATATCCTGGGACGATTCTGTTTGTGACCCACGATCGTTATCTGGCCCGGAAAATTGCAACACACCTCATGTACATCGAGGACCAGCGTGCGTACACGTTTGACCGGCTTTCGGCATTTGAAGAATGGCTGATGGAAGGCCGCCGTGCCGGCCAGCCCATTGTCGAAATGGCGGCGGCAACTCAACCGGCTTCCGCAACGCCAGCGGGTGGCATGAGCAAAAATCGGAGAGATAAGCTTCAAACCTCCGTAAAACAGATTGAAGAAAATATTTCGCGACTTGAGACGGAGTTGAAGAGTCTCGAGGATGGCTTCGCCAATCCTGATCCTGCAATGAACTGGGAATCCGCGCATCGGCGGCACGCTGCAATTCGGGAGGAGCTGGAAAAGCTTTACTCCGAACTTGCCAGCCAATGGGAGCAAATGGGCCAGTAAGCCGTCGGAAAGCTTAAAGCGTCTGCTGTTTCGCGACTCTCCAAAGCTTTCGTCCTAAACCGCCTGGTTCCCGATGTCGAATCGAGTCGTCCGCGAATTACACCTACCTCTGGCAGCGATAAACAAACGCGGGCGGCAGATTCAGCCAGACGACCGAGCTTTTTGAAACCGTTTTGAAGTATTCGGGTAATCGGTTTGCGAATCGTCTCGATCCGGCGAGTGCGAGGCTGTGGACATAGCTGAACGTCACAAACCGTCCTCCCGGCTTCAGGACGCGCATCATCGCGTCCAGACATTCCACCTGCAGTGATTCCGAAAATGTAGCCCATGGCAATCCGGAGACGACGCAGTCTACCGTCTGGACTCCGGCACGTTTGCACAAACCTTCGACGTTGGAAACGCTGTCCTGAAAGAGGAGCACATCCGGATAGCGCAATTTGAAAGCCTTGGCAAAGTGTGGATTGAGTTCGATGGCGGCAAACTTCGCTTCCGGCCTTAATTCACGTAATACGAACTCCGTGAAGACTCCGGTTCCGGGACCATACTCGAGGACAATGTCCGCATCACAAAGATCCAGGCCCTCCACCATTGTTCGAGCAAGGTGACGAGAACTCGGAGTAATGGATCCGGTCGTGATGGGACTGGCAATAAATTCTCGGAGGAAGCCCATGACGGCGATTCTAGCTCAGCAACCCGCCGCTATGATGGACATTGCTCAGAGGCAGAACTGCGGGGCGGTCTGTGACGCCCTACGACCTTCAAGACCAGGCACCCAGGGGTCATAGACCGCGATAATGGCCCGAAACCGGAAGTACGCAGTCGTCACGCAGAACTCATTTCCGGCTATAATGCAGGGTTCCATGTCTCAGGGCATTCAATTCATCACAGTCCGCGGCGCCCGTCAGCACAATCTCAAAGGAGTCAACGTTGAGATTCCGCGAAACAAGCTAACGGTCATTACGGGCCTGAGCGGATCTGGAAAATCCAGTCTGGCGTTCGACACCATCTATGCCGAAGGTCAGCGGCGGTATGTGGAGTCGCTATCGGCTTATGCGCGGCAATTTCTGGACCGGCTGGAGCCACCGGATGTGGATTCCATTGAAGGACTTTCACCGGCGATATCCATTGAACAGAAGACCGCCTCCCGAAGCCCGCGGTCAACCGTTGGAACCGTTACCGAAATATACGATTATCTCCGGCTTTTGTTTTCCTCGATCGGCGTTCCGCACTGTCCGGAATGCGGCAAGTCGATTTCAAAACAGACGCCGGACCAGATCGTTCGGCATGTCCGAGGCCTGCCCGAAGGCGAGCGCGTCATGATTCTTGCGCCTATCGTCCGCGGACGAAAAGGCGAATTCAGGAAGCAGCTGCAGGAACTGGCCAAGAGCGGCTACGTCAGAGCACGCATCGATGGTGTTCTGCACAATCTGGACGAGCCGATCGATCTGGATAAGAAGAAGAACCACACCATTGAAGTCGTTGTGGACCGCCTGCTGATCAAGAAAGACATTGATCGCCGCCTCGAGTCTTCGGTCGAGCAGGCGACCAAACTGGCGCAGGGGGTTGTGCTGGTTGCAGTCGTGGATGGTGAGGAGCGGCTCTATTCGGAAAGAATGGCATGCATTGATTGCGGTATCAGCATTCCAGCGATCGAACCCCGCACGTTTTCATTCAACAGCATCTATGGCGCATGCGAAACATGCAATGGGTTGGGAATGAAGTATGACTTCGACCCGTCGCGAATCGTTATCGATCGGACAAAGCCTTTGCTGCAGGGCGGGCTGTCCGTCACGAATACCTGGCTCGATGACGAGCTGGAAGATCACATTAAGAAGATCGCTGCCGCCCTGGACGCCGACCTGGCGCAACCGTTCGATCAATTCAGCGCAAAAGTTCAGCAGGCGATGCTGTTCGGATCCAGGGAAAAGGGCAAGCGAATCGATGGAATCATGGATTTCCTGGCCTCGAAGAATGATCCCGACAGTCCCATCGCCGAAGATCTGGCGGGATTCATGGTCACGCGAGCGTGCACCGCTTGCGGAGGCGCACGTCTGAAACCGGAGAGCCTGGCAATCCGAGTTTCGAATCGCACCATCGCGGAAGTCGCGGCGTCACCGATAACCGAATCACTGTCGTTCTTCGCCGGATTGAAACTGGGAGAACGCGAGCATCTGATCGCCGGCCGAATCATCCAGGAAATTCGCGATCGGCTGGAGTTTCTCAATAACGTCGGACTCAGTTATCTCAGTCTCGACCGTGCGGCCAATACGCTGTCCGGCGGAGAGAGCCAGCGGATCCGGCTTGCGACTCAAATCGGATCACGTCTTCGTGGAGTCTTGTATGTACTCGATGAGCCTTCCATCGGCTTACACCACAAGGACAACGCGCGTCTTCTGGCAACTCTGGAGGATCTCCGCGACCTTGGGAATACCGTCATCGTCGTGGAGCATGACGAAGAAACGATCCGACGCGCCGACTACGTCATCGATCTGGGGCCTGGCGCGGGGACTCAAGGCGGACATCTCGTCGCAGCTGGAATTCCTGAAGTGATTTCGGAAAATCCCGAAAGCCTCACCGGACAGTATCTGTCGCATCGACTGGAAATACCCGTCCCGAAAAAAAGGCGCTCTCCCAATCATAAGGCGGTCGTGATCCGTGGAGCCTCTGAGCACAATCTGAATAACATCGATGTTTCGTTTCCAATCGGGTTGATGACTGTGGTGACTGGAGTATCTGGCTCTGGAAAATCGACGCTGGTAAATGAAATTTTGTACAAGGCGCTCGCCCGAAAGATCTACAGGTCGATCGATGATCCTGGCTCGCACAGGTGCATTGAAGGTCTGGACCTGATCGATAAAGTCATTGAGATTGACCAGTCCCCGATCGGCCGCACGCCCCGGTCCAATCCGGCGACCTATACCGGAGTCTTCACACCCATTCGCGAACTTTACGCCATGCTGCCGGAATCTCGTGCGCGTGGTTATAAGGCAGGACGATTCAGTTTCAATGTCAAGGGAGGTCGTTGTGAGGCGTGCCAGGGTGACGGACTTCGAAAAATTGAAATGAGCTTCCTTCCCAATGTTTATGTGACATGCGAAGTGTGCCGTGGCCGGCGGTACAACAGCGAAACTCTCTCAATCGAGTACAAGGGAAGCTCCATCAGCACACTCTTGAATTCGACGGTGGCGGATGCATTGCCGTTGTTGGAGAACATTCCCCAGGTTCAGGCGAAGCTGCAGACTTTGGTCGATGTTGGACTTGGATATATCGGCCTGGGTCAGTCGTCTACTACACTTTCCGGCGGCGAGGCCCAGCGAATCAAGCTTGCCAAGGAACTGAGCAAGCGGGCGACCGGAAAGACTTTATACATTCTCGATGAACCCACAACGGGTCTTCATTTTGATGATGTTCAAAAACTGCTGCATGTTCTCAATCGATTGACAGACCTGGGGAACACGGTAATTATTATCGAACATCATCTGGACGTGATTAAAACCGCCGACTGGGTGATTGATCTGGGCCCTGGAGGCGGTGCGCACGGGGGAACTGTCATGGCCGCCGGTACGCCGGAACAGGTTGCCGAAACCTCAAGCTCATACACAGGACAAGCCCTGGCCGAGGTACTGAAATGAATCAAACGATAAGCCTGATCGAGGAATTAGCTGGAGAAAGTGCGCGGGTAAAAACACTATTCTTCAAGAACAACGGCCGGAAAGTCGCGGATGCGGCCACCGCGTTGAGCACTGCATTTCGTCAGGGCCGTAAAGTGCTTCTGTTTGGAAACGGCGGTAGCGCTGCGGATGCTCAGCATATTGCCGCAGAATTCGTCGGACGATTCGTTCCGGATCGAAGAGCACTTCCAGCGATTTCTCTGGCGACCGATACCTCGGCACTGACGGCTCTTGGGAACGACTATGGATACGAATTCGTATTCTCACGTCAGATCGAGGCTCTCGGCGTTGCAGGCGACGTGGCCGTCGGAATTTCAACAAGCGGAAATTCGCCGAATGTGATCGCGGCTCTTGACGCGGCCCGCTCAATCGGAATGGTGACGATTGGCTTCACTGGCGAAGGAGGAGGAAAGATGGTCAGCCATACCGACATCCTCTTTTGTGTGCCCAGTAAATACACGCCACGCATCCAGGAGACGCATCTGACACTGGCCCACATCCTCTGCGAGGTCGTCGATCGGGAGCTGTTTCCGGAAGCGTGGGCGACAAAAGCCAAAGATACAAACTGACCTTAGACGATGGAAACCATCCCGACTTTGGAACCGCCGTCCCCGCCGGTGCGGCCGTGGAAAATTTCAGATCTCATCGCGTTTGGCTCGTTTTTCGTTGTGACCCTGATCTTTCTTCCAGCGGTGCTAGTCCTGGTTGCCAGGGCTTTCAAGCCCGACCTTTCCGTTACAAATCTTTCGGCGGAAACGCAGATTCTGCTTCAGGCCGCACTGGATATCGCGTGGGTGGGATTTATTTTCTTTCTAGTCGCGGTGGTTCATCAGAAGAATATTCCGGAAACTTTCCGCTTGCAAAATACACACCGCTATCGCGGGACCAGCCTGGTTGCGCTGGGCGCCATACTGGCAATAGCAGTCTTTGTAGTGTCTTCGTTTTTTCCTCCTTCATCGCCACCTGCTATCGAAAAGCTCGCCGAATCGTCCAGCTCGGTAGCGCTGTTGGTTATCTTCGGCGTTTGTTTCGCGCCAATCATCGAGGAGATCATCTTTCGTGGATTTCTTTTCAGCGTTTTGTCGGAATTCGGTGGCAGCCGGCTCGCGGTTCCGGCCACGGCAGTCTTGTTTGCACTGATGCACGCTCCACAGCTCTGGCCAAGCCGGGCAGGAATCCTGCTGATCCTTGCCGTCGGTTATGTGTTGTCGATTGTTCGCGAACGTTCCAACTCGTTGATTCCTTCGTTCATCGTTCATACCGCATACAATGGCATGCTTGTTGGCGCCTCGGCGATCGGGACGCTTCTGCAGAAGGGGAAGTAGCGACGGCTGTAGGCGCAGTCATCGCCCCCGCCGTCTACAGCGGGAACGACTGACTAGTTCACGTAACGTTCGTAGAGACTGGTACGTTGGCGGGGAGTGAACCCGGCATCCTGAATGATGCGGCGGAGCTCGGCATCATTTGCGCGATTTCGAGCGCCTGCGGCGCTGATGACGTTTTCTTCAATCATGATGCTGCCCATATCGTTGACGCCAAAACGCAGCCCGACTTGTCCAATCTTCAGGCCGACGGTAAGCCAGGACACCTGAACATTATCGAAGTTGTCGAGGTAGATCCGGCTCAGAGCCAGCATCCTCAGATATTCCGCTGCGGTGACCTTCGGAAGATTTCTCTTACCAAGTTCGGTATGTTCGTCCTGGAACGTCCACGGAATGAAAGCAGTGAATCCTTTTGTCTCGTCCTGCTGGACGCGCAGTCTCTCCAAATGATTGATGCGATGGCGAAGCTTTTCCCCGACGCCAATCATCATTGTACCGGTCGTTTTGAGCCCCTGCTTGTGCGCTTCGCGGTGTACCATCAGCCAGTCCGAGCTGTTGCATTTCAAGGGGCTAATGTCGGTGCGGACTTCATCGTCGAGAATTTCACCACCCCCGCCGGGCATGGAATCGAGGCCAGCGGCTTTCAAGCGTTGAAATGTTTCCGCGACGGTAAGCTTTGAAACCCGGGCGATGTTGAGGATCTCCGAAGGCGAGAAACAGTGCAGGTGAATCTTGAATCGTTCCTTGATTCCAGCGAGAAGTCTTTCGTAGTAGTCGATCTTCAGGTCCGGATGGACGCCGCCCTGCATCAGTATTCCAGTTCCTCCGAGAGCGAGGGTTTCTTCGATTTTCTTGTGAATGACGTGATCGGGGAGAACGTACGCCTCGGCATCGCCTTTCACCCGATAGAACGCGCAGAAAGTGCAAAATTCCTTACAGACGTTTGTGTAGTTGATATTGCGATCAATGATGTAACTGATCACGTTGTCGGGATGCCGTCGCTGGCGGATTTTATCGGCCGTATCGGCAAGGTCCACGAGATCGGCCTTTTCAAAAAGCAGGCTTGCCTGATCCGGCGTGATTCGGGCGCCTTCAGCGGCAGCTTGAAGAATCGTCGTGCACTCGCTCATAGAAACTCCATAGACTTCAGTGCCTTGATTGCACCGATGCTTGCAGCTTTCTCATAAAATACCCGCAAGCCTTCGGAGCAGGCCTCATCCATAAAATAATGGACGTTGTGATCCAGATATTCTTGCAGATATTCCTTCTTCATCGAAAGCGTTTCTGAGTACCGCTCTGCGATAACCGTGGTATTTGCAACGCCGAAATCCCTCGAGGCTTTCAATAACTCCGTCGGATTCCCGTCATGAAATCCGGGGCGGGTCGCCCAGAATGCAAAAACGAAGGGCAGGCCCGTCAGCGTTTTCCAACGTTCGACAAGGTCGAAAACCAGCAGAGGCTCGGGGCTCAATTTCAAAAACGACTTCTGTTTCTCCGCATTGGGCCGTTCGTTCTCTTCCATGAACTTCAATGCGGTATCGCCGATAATCATTGCAGCATCGCATTGACCGAGCATGCGGGCGAGGTCCGGTTCCGACGTGCGAAACTCCGGCTGTACCCGGTAAATTTCTTTCAACAGGATTTGCGCCAGGGCTACGGAAGTTCGGGATCCGCTGTCACATGCGACGGTTTTGACTTCCCACAAAGGTTTGTTGCTGATGAGCAATACACTGCGAACGCGGTGTCGGCTCGAGACTACCGGTCCGCCGATGATTTTCGAACCCTTGATGCGCTGAAACTCAATTGAAGGGATCAATCCGATGTCAACCGACCCGTTGGCTAACTGATCGGCGCATTCGGAGGGTGTGCTCATTACGGGCTGGAAATCTCCGGATTGTTGTCCTTCGAGAATTCCCCACGCAAGCGGCGCCGCGTTGAGATAGCGGACAATGGAGATTTTTGTTTTAGTCACACGGCATTCTAGCATGCCGCTGACGGCCTTAAATGACTTGAAACTCCCGGAACATATACTGGTAGAAGGGATCGTTGATATACAGCTTCACCCAGTTCAGGCCGCCCACGCACTCGGTGAAGTGTTCAGACAGGTTTCGATACAGCCCCACGGCGTCGGGCTCTTCCATGTCCGCAACCATTTCTGCGACGATCGTATAGGACCTTCGGCCCTGCTCGGCATAGAACGACGGACTTACAGTCTGGCGTCCGTAAGACAGACTTTCGGGAAACAGTCCCAGGTTGAATAAGGTTACATCTCCAAGATGCCGATAGCATTCCCTTCGAAGCTTTGTCGACATCTCCCGGTTGGCTTGTTCCAGGATTTCGCTGACGTACCGCAGCCGCTTTCCGCCATCATCCTGAATTCGATACAAGTTGTCGGGATGGATGAATTCGATGAGAAGGTTGGTCACGTAATCGATGGTATCTTTATCGCGGACCTGGAGTTCGCCCATGCCGCGTTCGGTCAGCTGGTGGAAAACCAGCCGGACTGGATGATCATCAGGAATTGAGCTCCGCAGAGTGCTGATCATTGGAAACCTCTTGTCTCTCTATAGACGTTTCGAAAGAACGAGTGTTGCATGCATATCGCTGTAGTCGGTGGTGGTCCCGCAGGCAGCTGGGCCTCCATCCAACTGGCTAAGATCGGACACAACGTCACATTGATCGATTCACTGGCGCCGTGGGAAAAACCCTGTGGCGGCGGCGTGACTACAAAAACGCTAGGTCAATTCGGTATTTTCAAATCCGATCTTCCGCGAGTGGACATCGAACGCATAACTGTTTTTTTTGGGGATACGGATTCGGTAAGTATGGCGCCCCTGTCGCCTCTGGCTGTCGTTTCACGGCAGGAGCTGGGGAAGTATCTCCTTGCCGAAGCAACCCGGGTCGGTGTTCGGATAGTGGCTGACCGCGTCACGGAAATTAAGGATCAGACGAAACGCTGGTTCATCTCGGGGCGCGAAACGGAGGTCGAGGCCGATTTCCTGGTTGGGGCGGACGGAGCAACGAGCATGGTCCGGAGGGCGACCGGGCAGGGGCTGAAACCCGAAGATCTTTGTGTGACATTGGGCTACTTCATCCAGGGCAGTTTCCCTGCGCACATGAAGATTTTCTTTGTCCCTTCTTTTGAAGGTTATATCTGGTCGTTTCCAAGACCGAACCACATTTCCTACGGTCTGATCACGCGGAGTGGACCAGCCTGGAACACGCGGGCAAGGACATTGCTCGCCAATTTCATAGAAGCGGATCTGGGTTCTCTGGCGATGGATCAGGCTGAGTTTTATAGTGCGCCGGTTCCCTGTCTGGGTCCTAAAACATGGAAGCAGAATCCGATTTCCGGCGACCGCTGGGCTCTCGTGGGTGACGCCGCGGGTCTCGTCGATCCGATAACGGGCGAAGGGATCTACTCGGCGTTTCGATCCGCGCAGATTTTAGCGGAAACGATCGATCGGCCCGGAGCTTATTCCCGGGCAATCGCCAACGACATCGGTCGTGAACTTTCGCGGGCGGCGGGAATGTACAAAACCTTCTATAGAGGACACTTTCTTGGCGGAGATTTTCGACGGCGCACCATTCAACTGGCGAGGCGCAGCCGCACCGTGCGACAGGTCCTGGGCAACCTGATTTCTGGAAATCAATCCTATGTGAATCTCAAAAAGACGCTTTTCTACTCCATACCATCCGTTGGATGGGACCTGATTTCCGGTCGAAAGTAGATCCGCTGCTCAACTCCGGATATCATCCGCACTATGATCATTGAGAACCAAAATCAAGTAACGGAAGCTGTTCTCGCGGAGATTGAGCGTATCGAAAACCCGCGCATGCGAGAGATTGCCGCGGCCGCCGTGCGTCATCTCCATGCCTTTGCCCGGGAAGTAAAGTTGACGGAAGACGAGTTTCGGCAGGGCTGCTCGTTCATCGCAAGACTCGGCCAAAAGACAAATGAAAATCACAACGAGGTCGTCTTGCTTTGCGGGTCATTAGGACTTTCGGCGCTCGTGTGTCTTCTCAATAACGGCAACAATGGCCAGACGGAAACAACTGCCAATATGTTAGGGCCGTTTTGGCGTACCGAGTCCCCATCCACAGAAAACGGCGGCTCAATCGTCCGGTCGGCAACCCCAGGTCCGCCGCTTTTTGTTAACGCCCTGGTGATGAATACGAATGGGGCTCCGGTTGCCGATGCCGAAGTGGATGTCTGGCATTCCTCACCGGAAGGATTCTACGAAAACCAGGACCCGATCCAGGCCAACATGAATCTGCGGGGAAAATTCAGAACCGATGCCGACGGCCGGATACGTTTCCGCTCGGTACGGCCCGCCGGCTATCCGATTCCTGTTGATGGACCCGTCGGGGATTTCATCCGACTGCAACGGCGTCACAACATGCGCCCCGCTCATTTGCATTTCCTCATTTATAAGGATGGTTACAAAACGCATATCTCTCAGGTTTACGTTAATGACGACCCGAATCTTGAAACGGATGTCCAGTTCGGAGTTACCCGCGCCCTCGTGGGCAACTATATCCGGCACGAAAATGAAAAGGCGCCCGCCGACGACGTCGCCGGACCATGGTACTCACTCGACTTCACGTTCACGATCGAACCGGGCATCGCGAAATTGCCGCGGCCTCCAATTACCAGCAAAGCGGACAGCGATCGAGTTCAATTGGAGATTCTGAAACGGGACTGACCGGTCTTGTTGTTGCATTTTTTACTTAGCCTCCTGATTGGAGTCCACCTTCAAATGCGCTTTGCATGGCCATTCACGGAAGCCATCATCTCGGGCGACGCATCGAGAATGCCCCCCGGACTGATGCTTGCCCTTTCTCGGTTCGTGGTTTCCAACACGTCAGACTGCGTCCGCGTCGCTTGTTCTTTTCGAAGTAATACAACTCGTAAAATGTCACACTTCCGCACGCTACAATGTTCAGGTGAAACCACAGAACTGGCTGCGGCACATCCGATCCGGCGCGCTAGTCGGGTTGATCATTGTGGCGTTTATCCTTATTGAAAGTCTACGGACTGTAACGCGCGACTTTGAGCCGAGCAGAATATCTGCACCAAAAAATCCGTTGCCCGGCGCTGTAGCGGTAGCTAAGGTCGCCGCCATGTCATTGAGCTCAGATTGGGAAGAGCCGCTTCTGCGTGGCCGGAAGTCTGTGTGTCCTGCGAACAGTGGGTGCAAATGTACTTTCGCGTCGGAAGCGGGAAATATTGTACGGCTTGCACGGAAGCCTTCGCGAGGCACTTCGCACCAACCCTTCCCGTTATTACTCTGAAGCAGTTGCGGCGGGCATTCTTGCAAGTATTGTTTGTGGGTTTATCTATGGCAGTCTCCTCGTCGTAGCGCGAATATCGTTTAGGTCTTTCCTTTTCGGAGTCATCTCTGCTGCCCGCAATGAGAAACGCGTTGAAAGGGACCAAGAGCTTCGATACAGATTGACCGCCGTGGTGCTGTAGTATCTCTGGCTGTATCGTTGCCGTGGGGGATTCCTGGTTTACTGCAAGGGGACTCCACTTTGGGTGATCGTTTGGGTCGGGTTGTTATCACCGGTATATCCTTTACGGCGAGTTCGAATTCCATGATGTCGCTGCCGGAATGGGCGCCGCCTGGATCATTGCCGGGGGACGCCGCGCCGGGAATCTACGGCCCGTTCCAATCCGGATCCGGCCAACGCTTATAAGGAGAGCTCATGAAACGCAATTCGATTCTGCTGACCTGGGCTGCGATCAGTTTCTATTGGATATCCACAGTATCCGCACAGAGCGTATCCGGGCCGATTCCGGTGACGGCGGATTCCGTTCCCTTTCTGGCAGCGGACCGAAATCTTGAACCGATGGACCTCAAGAAGTACGGCTATGTTGAGGAAGAGTTCATTGTGAGCGGCCAAGCGAACGTGTATGACTGGGCGGCAGATGGGACGGTCACAGTGAAGACGCCCGGTGCTCCATATGGAACACGCATTCTCATCAGGCGGCCTGCTGATGCTGCCCGATTCAGCGGTAACGTCGTTGTCGAGCTGTTGAATTCGGTTCGGCGCTTCGATTGGGCATGGATGTGGGGATATGCTCACGATCACATCCTCGAAAATGGGGATGCGTGGATCGGCCTCGAGATGCCCGGCGGTGTTCAGGGGTTAAAAAAATTCAATCCGCTCCGGTACGCGGCCGTGTCCTTTCCTAATCCAACATCCGCGACGCCATGCGGTACCGGTGCAAATGCGACGCCTTCCGAATCTGAAGAGGGACTGCGATGGGACGTGATCACGCAGGTTGGTGCGTTGCTGAAGAGCAACATGCCCTCCAGACCCCTTGCGCGATTCCGGGTCGAAGCTCTCTTCCTGACTACCGGCCAGAGTCCAGATCTGATGACATACATCAACGCCATTCATCCGCGTGCCAATTTGGAAAATGGGAAGCCGGTTTATGATGGCTACCTCATCAAGCAGCCCGGTAATCCCGCACGGATTAATCAGTGCGCGACCGTGCCCGGCGCTTCCGACCCGAGACGTCTCATTCGCAAGACCAATGTTCCGGTGATCGCCGTGTTGGCGCAGGGTGAAGTGGTGGATGCCCTTCCATGGCGACGCGCGGATAGCGATGATACTTCAGACAAGTTTCGCCTCTACGAGATTGCCGGGGCGAGCCATATCGACGGCGCGGCGTATCTTGGACTGCCTTCATTGCAGGATCAGGCAGCGTCCGGCGCAACGCCTCAGGGGAACGAGGCCTGGCCCCTCACTTCCAAATGCGATCCGGATATTCCCCTGACGGCGCTACCTGTGATGAGCTACGCCTTCAATGCCGCATTCGACAACCTGGAGAAGTGGGCACGTAACGGAACGCCAGCACCGCGAGCACCGTTGATTGAGTTGAAGGACGGGGCCGTTGCACTCGACCAGTTCGGTAATGGATTGGGAGGGGTTCGTAGTCCGTATGTCGACGTTCCGGTTGCTACATACACGACAACCAGTCCCGGGCCGTCTACGTGCCGCGAGCTGGGCCACAAAATTTCGTTTGATGCAGCGCGAATGTCAGCGCTTTACAGCTCGGACAAGGTCTACGCCGATAAGGTGTCGCAATCAGTCGATCGTCTGCTCAGGGATCGATGGCTCACCGCAGCGGATGGAAAAAGAATCAAAGAGGGGAAGTAAACCCGTTGCGGGTACGGCCTATGACAGCGCCCACAACGGGAAGATAGCTAGTTTACGACAGGTGGTATTTCTACCTCGGCTTCAACGAGAGTTGTAGCTGCTGTGACCTTGTCGTCATCATCCAGATTGATCAGGCGGACGCCCTGGCTGGCGCGGCCGACGGCGCGTATGTCCGTAGATCGCACGCGAATGAGTTTTCCATTGGCCGTCATCACGAGAACGTCGGAGTCTTCCTGAACGGGCATGATCGCGACGACCTTACCATTCTTCGCCGTTGTCTTGACGTTAATGATCCCCTTACCTCCACGTCCTTGAACGCGATACTCGTCCACGTTGGTCCGTTTGCCAAAGCCGTGCTCGGTGACTGAAAGCACCAGGTCGTTTTCGCTCGTGGAAACAATCATGGCGACAACGTAATCGCCTTCTTCGAGTCGGATTCCGATCACGCCGTAGGCCTGACGCCCCATTTCACGGACATCGGAGTGATTGAAACGGATGCACAAGCCATCATGTGTTCCGATGAAGACTGTTTCTGCGGCGGACACGAGCTGGGCAGCAATGAGTTCGTCGTCGTCGGGCACACCCATGGCAATGATGCCGCGGCTGGTGGGGTTGTTGAAATTCTCCAGGGATGTCTTTTTCACCTGGCCTTTTCGCGTCGTCATGACGACATAAACTGCCGGATCAAATTCCTTCACCGACAACAGTGCCCTTACTCCTTCGTCTGCCGAAAGATTGGCGAGATTGACGATGGCTTTGCCCTTGCCCGTGGTTCCAACATCTGGAATTTCGTATACCTTAAGCCAATACAGCCGGCCCCGATCCGTAAACACCAGGACAAAGCTGTGGGTATTTGCGACAAAGACGTTGGTGACCGCGTCTTCGTCGCGCGTCTTCATGCCGATGCGACCTTTGCCGCCACGTCCCTGACTGCGATAAACACTAAGCGGAGTCCGCTTGAGATAGCCGGTATGCGTGACGGTGATGACCACATCTTCTTCCGCGATAAGATCCTCAATGCGAATTTCGGCCTCTTCATCCACAATTGCGGTTCGCCGCTCATCACCAAACTTCTTCTGAACCTCGCGAAGTTCTTTGATGATGACCTGGCGAAGCTTCGCATCGTTTGCCAGGATGTCCCGAAGTTCCGCGATTCGCTCTCGAAGCTCGTTCAGTTCATCGATAATCTTCTGCCGCTCCAGGGCCGTCAGGCGCTGCAGCTGCATTTCCAGAATGGACTTGGCTTGAAGCTCACTGAATTCGAACTGTGCAATCAGGCCTGCGCGTGCTTCTGCGGTGGACTTCGCGGCGCGGATCAACTTGATGATTTCGTCGATGTGATCAAGAGCCTTCTGGAGTCCTTCGAGGATATGCGCTCGAGCTTCGGCCTGCCGCAATTCGTATTGGCTGCGCCGGCGTACGACATCGACACGATGTTCGACGAAATGGCGAAGCAGCTCCATCAGGCTTAGAACCCTGGGCTGTCCATTGACGATAGCGAGATTGATCACGCCAAACGTCGTCTGCATTTGCGTGAGCTTGTAGAGATTATTCAAGATAACGGGGGATTGCTCGCCGCGTTTGAGTTCGATGACAACGCGCATACCATCGCGATCACTCTCGTCACGAATATCGGAAATGCCTTCGAGCTTCTTGTCTGTCACCAGCTCCGCGATTTTTTCGATCAATCGGGCCTTGTTGACCTGATAGGGGATTTCCGTAATGACGATAACGTCTCGGTCCTTGCCCTGTCGCTCGATGATCGCGCGGGCCCGCATGGTGATAGAACCACGGCCGGTGGCATAGGCCTGCCGGATTCCAGAACGTCCATAAATAAAGCCAGCCGTCGGAAAATCGGGGCCTTGGATGTGTTTGGTAATGTCCTCCAAACTGGAGCTGGGATGGCTCATTAGATGGACCAGGGCCTCGCAAACCTCGGTAAGGTTGTGGGGCGGCATGTTGGTCGCCATGCCGACGGCGATACCGCCGGAGCCATTCACCAGCAGGTTTGGAATACGGCTTGGCAAATACGACGGCTCTTCGCGATCTTCGTCGTAGTTGGGGACGAAGTCGACGGTGTCTTTGTCGATATCTTCGAGGAGCGCTTCCGAAAGCGCCGTCATGCGAGCTTCGGTGTATCGCATTGCCGCGGGTGGATCCCCATCGACGGATCCAAAGTTACCCTGGCCATCGACTAGCGTATAGCGATAAGAAAACTCCTGGGCCATCCGGACGAGAGCGTCGTAAATGGGACTGTCACCGTGGGGATGATAGTTTCCCATCACCTCGCCAACAATCTTCGCGCACTTGCGGTAGGCGCGGTTCGACGCGAGCCCCATGTCTCGCATACCGTACAAAATGCGGCGATGTACGGGTTTCAAGCCGTCACGAATATCGGGCAGCGCACGGCCGATGATTACGCTCATGGCGTAGTCGACATACGAGCGCCGCATCTCGTCCTGGATGTTCACCGGCACGAGGTTCGACGATGGCGGTACTGGAGGTTGCGGCGGTTCAGGTGGTTCTGGTGTAACGGGATCAGCCATGAAGTTTCCTAAATGTCGAGGTTCTTGACCTCATGAGCGTTGTCTTCGATGAATTGACGGCGCGGTTCGACGGCGTCCCCCATCAGGATCGTGAAGATATTGTCAGTGAATACTTTATCGTTTATCTGGACCTGCAGAAGCGTGCGCTTCTCCGGATTCATCGTGGTTTCCCACAGCTGCTCGGGGTTCATTTCACCAAGACCCTTGTACCGTCGGACGGTGAGATCTTTCTTGCCGAGTTCCATCAGATGACTCACCAACTCCTGACGACTGCTCAGTTTGGTGCTGCCGGATGCGGTTGTCGCAACAAACGGCGGCTGATCCATTTCGCCAATGGATTTATGAAGATCGACCAATCGATGGTATTCGGCGCTGGACAGCAATTCATATCCAATCGTGCGTGGCGTCTGGCTGCCTTCTCGGTAAACAATCTTCTGGACGCTGTGTTCTTCGTCCAATATGACTTCCGTGGTGTAACCGAATGTCTGGATCTTCTTCGTCAGGGCATCCATTTTGGTTTTGTGGGCCAGATATTCTTTCGATTCGGCGCCCTCGCTAAGCAAAAGATCCAGTACCCGCGAGTCGCGCAGATGCCGGTCGACCTTTGAATAAACAGCGTTGAGTTCAATGAGTTTTTCGAGAAAGCTGGTCAGATCGCGGCCCTTGATCTGGTGGCCCTTCTCGGTTCCGATCGTCAGATCCTCGGTGGCCTTCTTCAAGAGATATCGAGCCATTTGTCGTTCATCCTTGATGTACTGCTCGCTCCGACCCTTCTTCACATTAAACAACGGGGGCTGCGCGATATAAACGTAACCATGCTCGATTAATTCCACCATCTGGCGATAGAAGAAGGTGAGCAGCAGTGTTCGGATATGCGAACCGTCCACGTCGGCGTCGGTCATGATAATGATCTTGTGATAGCGAAGCTTGGTGATGTCAAAATCTTCCATGCCAATCCCCGTTCCAAGCGCCGTAATCATCGCGGCGATTTCGGTGTGGGTGAGCATCTTGTCGTAACGTGCCTTCTCGACGTTGAGAATTTTTCCTTTGATCGGCAGAATCGCCTGCGTGCGGCGATCGCGTCCCTGCTTTGCGGATCCGCCTGCCGAATCTCCTTCGACGATGAAGATCTCCGCCAGTTCGGGTGAACGCTCCTGGCAATCGGCAAGCTTACCGGGTAACGCCATGCTGTCGAGTGCGCCTTTTCGCCGGACAAGTTCGCGCGCCCGGCGAGCCGCTTCGCGAGCGCGAGCCGCTTCGAGAGCTTTTCCAATAATGCGCTTGGCGAGACCCGGTGTTTCCTCCAGATAGCGGCCGAGTCCATCATTGACGAGAGTCTCGACAATTCCTTTCACTTCGCTGTTGCCAAGCTTGGTTTTGGTCTGTCCTTCGAATTGAGGATTTGGAAGCTTGACGCTGATCACGCACACCATGCCTTCACGAACATCGTCGCCGGAAAGGTTTTCTTTCACTTCCTTAAACAGGTTGTTAGCGACTGCGTAGTTGTTCACGGTGCGAGTCAATGCGGATTTGAATCCGATCAGATGCGTTCCGCCCTCGTGTGTGTTGATGTTGTTCGCGAAGGCAAAGATCTGTTCCTGATAGCCATCGTTGTACTGAAGGGCGATCTCAAGATCGATCCCGTCACGAAGCCCTTGAAAGTAAATGACTTTGTCGTGAAGAACCGTCTTGTTCTTGTTGAGATGCTCAACGAAAGATATGATTCCGCCCGTATAGTGAAACTCATGCTTCTTCTCAACCCGTTCATCATCAATTGTGATGAGAAGGCCCTTGTTAAGAAACGCGAGCTCGCGCAGGCGTTGAGATAGGGTGTCGAAGCTGAATTCCGTTGTTTCGAAAATCAGAGTGTCCGGCTTGAACGTTACTTTCGTTCCACGGCGATCGGTATGACCTGTTGTTTGCAACCGGTCGGTTGGAGTTCCTCGTTTGAAGCTTTGAACGAAAACTTTCCCATCCCGCCAGATTTCCAGATCCAGCTGTTCGGACAATGCATTGACGACGGAAATACCGACACCGTGTAATCCACCAGAAACTTTGTAAGCGTCGTTATCGAATTTGCCGCCCGCGTGAAGCTTCGTTAAGACGATTTCCGCAGCCGATACTCCATCGCGGTGCATGTCCGTTGGAATCCCGCGACCATTGTCGATGACGGTGACCGATCCATCAATATGGATCGTAACGTGTACCTCAGTGCAGTAGCCGGCGAGCGCTTCATCGATGGAGTTGTCGACCACTTCATAGACGAGGTGGTGTAATCCATCGATGCCAGTCGATCCGATATACATTGCCGGACGCTTACGAACAGCTTCAAGTCCTTCAAGAACTTTGATTTGATCGGCACCGTAGTCACCATTCGAACGTGGTGGTTGCGTGGCTTTTTCTGAAACTTCAGGGTCGAGTCTTTCCGCCATTTTGCAGGTTTGCCTATCCCATCCCGGTCAGGGGACGTTCTGAGCGACGAGGTCGCCGGTAACAGTCAGAGAAATAAAGGGAAATAGAGAAGATCGGCCCTTTATGCGCACCCGATATTCTAACAAACCGCGGGGTTGTTTTAGTCTAGAAAAGTACGGCTTGAAACAAAAATTAGTAGTGGTTCCAGCTCTAGGCAACACCAATATGTTGTATGAAACGGTAGAGTTCAGATCCGCATCGGCATCACCACGTAACGGTAATTGTAGTCCGTAGATGGAATGCTCCGTAACTGGGCGGCACTTTCGCTGTCCTTGAACTCGAAATTGATTTGGGTTTCATCTGCAGTCGTCAGAAAATCAAGAAGATACTGATAGTTGAATCCTACCTGGAGATCCTCCTTGTTATATTCAATTTCAATAGTTTCGTGTGCTTCTCCAAGATCCGAATGGCTAGCGGTAATTTCCAGGCTTCCGCCGGCTACGGCCACTTTGACTGTTCGGGAACGTTCATCCGAGAGGATGGCGACGCGTCGAATCGCTGAGGTGATTTCTTCCCGATCAACGGCAAAGGTCCGGTCGTTATTGCGAGGCAGAACCGCTTCATAGTTTGGAAATTGTCCCGTAAGCATACGCGACACCAGAAGCCGTTTTCCCAGATCGAAAAATAGATGGTTATCGTCGCGTGAAAAACCGACCTTTTCCGTATCGGCGCTTTCGCTGATCATGCGGACCAGCTCCCCCATGGCTTTCTTGGGAACCAGGACGCGGATTTCTTCACTGACGTCTTCAAGTTCTTCGGTCTTTTCGACGTGCGCAAGGCGATGACCGTCGGTTGCAACCATGGTTATCGAACCCGGCTTGAGGAGAAGCAGCGCACCGCTGAGCGTGTATTTTGAATCTTCTGTGCTGATCGCAAATATCGTTCGGGTGATTAGTTTAGAAAGTATTTCTGCAGGAATCCGGACATTGATTGCCTTGGGTTCCGGCAATACGGGAAAGTCCTCCTGGGGGAGTCCTGCAATTCGAAAACGGCTGGTTCCGCACGTGACAGTGACCCAGTTGGCGTCGCCTCTCTTGAACTTGATTTCCTTGTCGGGTAACGCCCGGATGATTTCATAGAGCCTTTTGGCTGGGAGTGTCATGACTCCGGGCGTGGTTGTTTTGGCGGCGCAAACGGATTTCAGTCCAATTTCAAGGTCGGTCGCAATAATGCCCAGGCCGTCGGCTTCTGCGCGCAGCAAGACATTGGCGAGTATAGGAATTGTCGTCTTACGCTCGACGACTCCCTGGATGAGAGTCAGCTCCTGTAAGAAATCAAATTTTCTAACTGTAAATTCCATACAGTACTATTTAACCCCTAGTCGTAGTTTCTGTGGATCCTGTGCGAATCTCCAAATACGCCGTCTGTTGCTTGTCGTGAAAGTTTCAGACTTGTGAATAATACGGATCCACATCTGTGAACAGTCTGTGCAAGAAAGTACCGTGAACCTTTTCCACAACAGGTCCACACGGCAATCTACCTAAAAGATTCAATAAACGCCTGGATCTGTCGATTCAGGTCCTTGTCCTGCTGCCGCATAAGTTCAACCTTATTTATGGAATGCAGAACTGTCGTGTGATGCTTATTTCCGAATTCGCGTCCGAGCTGAGGCAGAGATGCGCCTGTGATTTTCTTGCAGACGTACATGCAGATCTGGCGAGGACCAGTTACTGCCTTTGCATTGTTCTTGGCCTTCAGGTCCTGCACTCGCATGCCGTAATAATCCGAAATGGTTTTCTGTATCATTTCGATGGTGATCACGCGTTCATCGGAACTGAGGATATCGCGCAGCGTTTCCTGGGCGACCGGAAGAGAGATCTCCAGTCCTTTAAGTGAGCAGTAGGCAATCAGCCGGACCAGAGCGCCTTCAAGCTCCCGTATGTTGGATTTAATTTTGCTCGCGATATAGAGGGCAACATTGTCTGGGATCTCAATGTTCTGCTGGTCCGCCTTCTTCTTGATAATGGCAATTTTCGTTTCGAGATCGGGTGGCTGAATGTCGGCAATCAATCCCCATTCAAATCGTGAATGAAGTCGTTCTTCGATTGTCGGGATTTCCCGTGGAGGACAGTCGGCGGAAATGATGATTTGTTTGTGAGTGTCGTAAAGCGAGTTGAACGTATGGAAGAACTCTTCCTGGGTCCGCTCCTTACCTGCAATGAACTGAATATCGTCGATCAGCAGAACGTCATTATTCCGATAGCGTTCACGAAGGCTTTCCATCTTCCCGTATCGAATCGCGTTGATGGTTTCGTTCGTGAACTTTTCAGTCGAAATATAAGTGAGACGTAAGTTGTGGTTGCGGCGTTTTATTTCGTGTCCGATGGCGTGCATCAGATGAGTCTTTCCAAGTCCGACACCTCCATACATGAACAGGGGGTTGTATGCCTTGGAGGGTCGTTCAGCCACAGCCAATGCTGCCGCATGAACGAACTGATTCGATGATCCGACGACAAATGTGTCGAACGTGTACTTGGGGTTAAGCGTGTTGTCAATGGATTCGAAATCCAGGTTACGCTGCACCGGGGACTCCGGCGGTGGGGATGCGCCGCGCTCTGTAATATAAACAACATCTATTTCGCCGATTCCGGCTGCCTTGGCACCCTCAATGACGACGTCAATGTGTTCGTTGAGCCAATCCTGAAAAAACGCATTCGGCACTCGTACATAGAGTGCGCGTCCTTCGTGTTTGATGAGTTGGGTCGGTTTGAACCAGGTATTGAAACTTTGCTGGTTCACTTTCTGTTCGAGAATGCTGAGTACTTGTTGCCAACTATCCATGTAGAACCACTTCAATAAAAAAGGTGAGATACTCACAGCTTTTCCACATGCGTGGAAAAGCTGTGTCCAAACGAACTGTTTCGGGTCCCTGCTTTTGGTGTCTTCTGGCGTGAGAAGAGGCGCAAGGGTAACACTTTCAATTTTCCATTTCAACAGCGCAAAACTGTCATGGAATTTCATGCGATCAAGTAAGATCCATGCCCATGCAAAGCCCGCGCGAGTCGTGGATTTTTAGTCTGACATTGCTCAGTGCGGCTGCTGCGCTGGTCTCCATTGCAGCATCCGAAATCCTGCTCGCGGGGGCATGTTTATTGTGGATTGTGATTCGACCCCGTCCCGTAAAAATACCTGCGTACACGGTGCCACTTATTGCTTTCATGCTGACCACCGTGCTCTCTTTTTCGATGTCGCCGGATCGGAGTGTTGGAGGACATCAGCTCGGGAAGTTTGTTCTCTTTCCGATGGGACTTCTCGCAGCGAATTTCATCTGTGACTCCGGCCGCGTCAAACTGACGTTCAAGCTCCTTCTTGTTGTTGCGGCCGTGGGATCCGCCACGTCCATCGTTCAATTCGTGCTGAAAGAACGGCGATTTCTTGAAACACAGGCTGTTGAATACGATCCCATGGTGCTCGATCGCGTGAAGGGATTCATGGGACACTGGATGACTTTCAGTGGTGGACAGCTTCTTGTGTGGTGCGCCGTGCTTCCACTCATCGTGTTGGTTGGAAGGCGTTGGATTATTCCGGTTTCCATGATCGGAATTGCCATCGTGTTCAGCTTCACGCGAGGGGCATGGCTTGGGGCGGTTTTCGGTATTGCAGTTTCCTCCTTCTGGATTCCCAGGAAACAACTGGCTCGCCTGATTGTTCCCATCGTGGTTGTCGGTCTGCTAGCTTCGCCGTTTATTTATCATCGTGTCTCAATGACGGTTAAAGGACAATCCGGTGGCGATGTCGGACGACTAAAGCTCCTTAAAGTAGGCCTCGAGATGGTTCGTGCACATCCCCTGTTTGGAGTGGGACTGGAGCGGATTCCCGCAGAGTTCCCGAAGTACTATAAGGGAAATGACCTGAATACTTTTTATATCGGCCACATGCAGAACGATTTCATGCAGATTGCTGCAGAACGCGGGCTGATATGTCTTGCAGCCTTCCTTTGGTTTTTGTTTGTTCTGTATCGCAGCCTTTGGGAGTTCGCAAAGAGCAGCGACGAAACCCGCCGCTTGACTGCGGTGTCTGCGATGGCTGCTTTAACGGGATTTCTGGTGATGGGTCTGGCGGAATTCAATTTCGGTGACTCAGAGCCGTTGATATTGTTCCTGTTCATTGTCTCGATTCCATTTGGAATGAGCGCGGTTCTCGAGAGGCCGAGTCCGCGCGTTCCTTGACGGGCTTCGCTCTGGAGTGTTAGCATTTTAGGTTTTCAAGGAGACCAGCGAATGCCACAGAGAACTTACCAACCCAATAACCGGCACCGGGCTAAAACCCATGGATTTCGCCAGCGGATGAAGACCAGAGGCGGCCGGCTGGTCATCAAAGCAAGGCGAGACAAAGGTCGCAAGCGCGTCGCGGTCGAGCACTACTAACTCGGGTTGCCTTGATCCGGAAGTACTCGTTCCCCAAATATCTCCGGTTGCGAAACTCGATAGAATTTCAGTCGGTCTACAAGAGGGGCGCGAGAATGACATCGCGCTCCTTTGTTGTATTTACCGTGGAGAACGGTCTCGAGCACAGCCGCTTTGGATTCACGACGCCGCGCAAGCTCGGGCCGGCTCATGATAGAAATCGAATCAAGAGAAGACTTCGTGAAGTTATCCGGACGTCTCGATCCGTTCTGCCGGCCGGCGTAGACGTCGTTGTGAATCCGCGCCGGTCTGTTCGGGATCGAGAGTTGGGCGAGTTACGAACAGAATTGCTTTCGCTCTTCGGATGTTCAATATGAGGATGTCGGTCGGACGCATCGTTGGCCTCGCCGTAATTCGTGCTTATCAGCGCGTGGTCTCGCCCTGGCTGAGGCCGGCATGTCGCTTTACGCCGACGTGCTCGGCGTATGCCTATGAAGCGATCTCGCGTCACGGAGTTTGGCGTGGAAGCTTGATGGCGATCCGGCGTCTCGGAAGTTGCCATCCTCTTCATCGCGGTGGATTCGACCCGGTAATCTGAGAGCAATAATATTCGATGGATAATAAGAGAGTACTGCTGGCCTTCATTCTTTCATTTGCTGTTCTGATCGCATTCCGTTGGGCTTTTCCCCCCGCAGCCGAACAGCCCGCTCCACCGACTGCTGCTCCTCCGGCAGCGACAACGGTTCCTCCACCAGATATAAAACAGCCGCCCATTGCGCCAAAAGGCCAAACCGCGGGAGCTCCGGTGCTGCTGGAGTTGCACGCGGATCGCGCCGAAGGCACTGTAGTTGAGAATTCGCTGTACAAGGCGACGGTGTACAACGAAGGCGGCGTCCTTAAGAGCTTTCAGCTAATTAAGGCACCTTACTTTGATGGTACGGGACATCCGTTGGAGCTGATCAACGGCGTTTCCGCGAACTCCGTCGGATGGCCGCTTTCGATCACAACGGAAGACGCTAAGCTGGATGCGTTCCTCTCTCATGCGGTCTTCGTTGTCCATAAAGACGGCGACAACCTGTCGTTGGAATTTGCAGGTGAGGGAATCCACGTTCGAAAGTCGCTGGAGTTTAGTCCGTCCAATTATGAGTTCACGATAACGACTCTACTGGAGCGCGAGGGCCAGCCGGTGCCGCATCAGATTGTCTGGCAGGGCGGGTTTGGCGACCAATCCGTGCCAGATGAGCCAAAGAAGAAAAACGCGGTTTACGATGCCAACGGGAAGTTTACTCGGGTGGTCCTTTCCGGGATTAAGGCCCCGGTAGATGTCATGACATCGTTGGTCGCCGCTGAGGATCAGTATTTCATTTCGATGTTTATGCTGCCTCAACCCGTCCCGGTGAAGATCAGCGAGACAGACTTCAATGCAGCAGACATACCTTCGAAGGCACTCAAAATTGCAGTGCCAGGAGGGGAGACCGTTCGCATTTATGTCGGCCCCAAGGATGAAGCGCGCCTTCAGCAGGCAGATCCTCGACTTGGCGCAATTCTGGATTATGGTTTTTTTGGTTTTATCTCGAAGCCCGTCATCCTGCCTGTACTCAAATGGATTCATGGCTACGTTGGAAACTATGGCTGGGCCATTGTTTTGATTACGATTCTTGTGAATCTGGTGTTGTTCCCCTTGCGACTGAAGTCCCAGATTTCGATGCAGAAAATGCAAAAGATTCAGCCGCAGATCAATACGCTCCAGGACAAATACAAGAAATTGAAAGCAAATGATCCGCGCCGGGCCGAGATTCAGGCCGAAATCATGAAGCTTTATCAGGAGCATGGTAGTCCCATCGGTGGTTGCCTTCCGCTGCTACTACAAATGCCGGTGATGCTGTCGTTTTACAGCATGCTGTCGGTTTCCATAGAACTTCGGCAAGCACCGTGGATCCTTTGGATTCATGATTTGTCCCGTCCCGACCCTTACTACATCATTCCGATCTTCATGGCGATCGCGATGATCATCGGACAGAAGATGACGCCCACGACTGTCGATCCCGCCCAAGCCAAGATGATGCTGATCATGCCTGTTGTCATGACGGTGTTTTTTCTCTGGGTTCAAAGTGGCCTCACTTTGTATTGGCTGACAAGCAACCTGGTCGGCATTGGCCAGCAGTGGTTCATCAGGAAATACTGGGGTGGGGACACGAAGGTCAAACTGGTGAAAGCTTCGCAAGGAAACTCGCGATGATCTTGAAATCCGTTGGAAGCCTCCCGGCACCTTCCGCGTGTTGATGTCGCCATGCGCGAGGGGCTCGAGAAAGTTGTCCCGACCGACGACACGATTGTCGCGATAGCGACACCGCACGGCCGCAGTGGCATTGGCGTTGTGCGCGTATCTGGTGGCCAATCTGAATCCATAGCAAACCGTTTGTTCAGGACGCAGACTTCTCTCGCTCATCGCCACTCGATACCTGGCCATTGGATGGATGCGAACGGAAACGTCATTGACGAAGTCGTTGCGACGCTCTTTAAAGCTCCCCAAACATACACCGGCGAAGACATTCTTGAAATCAGTGCACACGGAAATCCCCTGATTCTTGATCGAATTGTCGGAACGATTTTGCAGTTAGGCGCCCGGAGGGCCACTGCCGGTGAATTTACCTTGCGGGCGGTAGTGAATGGCAAGATGGACTTGATTCAGGCAGAGGCAGTTCGAAGTTTCATCGATGCTCAAACCGATGAACAGGCACGCACGGCTCTTTTGCAAATCGAAGGTGCACTTTCGAAAAAAATGCGCCCCGCAAAGGAAAAGCTTGTGGACATCATCGCCAGAATGGAGGCGGGGATTGATTTTGCGGAAGATGACGTGCCACCTCCGAATGCGGCTGAGATAGCAGAGGATATTCGCCAGGTTGATGACGCACTCAAGGAACTACAGGAGTCGTATTCCTACGGTAAGCTACTGTCTGAAGGCTTGCAAATGGCAATTGTCGGTAAGCCAAATGTTGGAAAATCCAGTTTGTTCAATCGATTTGTCGGCAGGGATCGCGCGATAGTTACAAATGTTCCTGGGACGACGCGTGATGTCGTGAGTGAAAGCGCCAGTTTGGATGGAGTACCACTGACGTTCTTCGATACGGCCGGTTTGCGCGAAACAGAAGAGGTGGTAGAGCGAATCGGCGTGGAACGAACCGTGGAGACACTGAGTACGGCGGATCTGGTGCTGTTTGTTCTGGATGGATCTGCAGCAATGGATGATCTCGATCGAAATATCCAGGCTCGAATTGAAAAAACCCCGCACATTACGATCATCAACAAATGTGATTTGACGCAGTTCACTGCCGCAGTTGTTCCCGGGGAGACAAGTCCGATTCGAGTGAGTGCAAAAACCGGCGAAGGGTTCAAGGACCTGCAGAATGCGATACGACGATTTCTGGGAATCAGGCCCGAGGGCGTATCGACTGCGATCATGACCAACGCCCGTCAATTTGAAAGTATATCCGGAGCAAGCCGAGCCCTGGATAAAGGACGCACTTCTCTGTTGGAAGGCGCACCACAGGAAATGGTGCTGCTGGATGCGTATGAAGCGCTGTCTCACTTGAATGAATTGACTGGAGAGGTTGTTGCAGAAGATATACTTGGGAGAATTTTTTCGACCTTCTGTATTGGAAAGTAAGAATGTTTGACGAATCCTACGATGTCGTAGTTGTCGGTGCCGGTCATGCCGGCTGTGAGGCGGCGCACGCGTCTGCCCGCATGGGACGGACGACGGCACTCTACACAATGAATGCGGATCTGATTGCGCAGATGTCGTGTAACCCGGCTGTGGGTGGAATTGCCAAGGGGCATCTGGTTCGGGAGATTGACGCGCTTGGGGGCCTCATGGGTCTGGTCGCAGATGAGGCTGGAATCCAGTTCCGGCTTTTAAATACGGGACGCGGACCTGCAGTGTGGTCGCCTCGCGCGCAGGAGGACAAGGCGCAATATCGGACGGCGATGCGTAGAGTTTTGGAGCGCACGCCAAATCTCTTCATCAAGCAGGCGGAAGTTACGGAAATTCTTGTGGATGGCGTGTTGGTTTCGGGAATCGAACTCCTCGACGGTCGCCGTGTCTCCGCAAAAGCCGTGATATTGACGACGGGGACCTTCCTCAACGGACTGATTCACATCGGCGAAAAACAATTTACCTCCGGTCGAAGTGGTGAACCGGCATCGATTAGTCTGGGGAATTGTATTCGCGGTATGGGATTTGAATGGGGTCGATTAAAGACCGGCACTCCACCGCGGCTGGATCGGAGGACGATTGATTTTTCAAAATTTGAAGAACAGGAAGGCGATGCCGAGCCGACATCGTTTTCGTTTCGGACCATTGGCAAGCGGGAGAACAGAATTCAGTGCTACATCACGCGTACAGATGAAGGTATTCATAACATCATCCGGCGCAACATGGCGCGCTCGCCTCTATACAGCGGTCAAATTCAAGGGATAGGACCACGATATTGTCCTTCTATTGAGGACAAAGTCGTTAGATTTGCAAATAAGGATCATCACCAGATCATCCTCGAACCGGAAGGAATCGACACCCACGAGATTTATGTGAATGGGCTTTCAACAAGTTTGCCCATCGATGTGCAACGCGAAATTCTTGGAAACATCAAGGGGCTGGAATCGGCCCAGATGATTCGTCCGGGCTATGCCATCGAATACGACTTCGTTCAACCAACGGGAATGCATCGTTCGCTGGAAACGAAAAAGATTTCCGGTTTGTTTCTGGCTGGCCAGATTAATGGAACGACCGGATATGAAGAAGCGGCGGCGCAAGGGATCATGGCTGGAATCAATTCAGCACTTCAGATCACTGGCGGGTCTCCACTTTTGCTGGATCGGGCCGACGCATACATCGGAATCATGATCGATGATCTCGTTACAAAAGGAACTAGTGAGCCTTATCGGATGTTCACTTCGAGGGCGGAGTTTCGACTGAACTTACGAATCGATAATGCGGATAGGCGCCTGACTCCGATTGGACGAAGAATCGGATTGGTTTCGGATGAACATTGGAGTCAGTTTCAGGAGAGACTGGCTCGTCTGAATGACATGCGTAGCAGGTTAGCGTGTCCCAGGGAAGATCCTGAAAATCCGTATTACGTTTCTCGTGGAGTAACGCTTCATCGCCACCCAACTCTGGCGACGCTTTTGCGACGTCCGGAAATTCGGCTTGAGGAATTGATTCAGGAGGGGCTCGTGGATGGAACGAACTTGCGGCGTGAAGATCTGTTGTCCATCGAGTCCGAGATTAAGTATGAAGGATATATGAAGCTCCAGGAACGGGATATCGCCCGCATGCGGAAGGCGGAATCCCGGCGTATTCCGCCAAATCTGGACTATTCATCGATGCCAGGCCTGTCGCACGAGATGGTGGAAAAACTTACCCGCATTCGTCCGGAATCGATTGCTCAGGCGAGCCGCATTCCTGGTGTTACCCCTGCATCTGTATCCATCGTACTGTTCCACATTGAGATGTTGCGAAGCCGCGTTCGGTCTGAAAGCGCTGTCTAGTGTCTTTTGTTGAGATCCTTCGACGGGAGCTGGATGATCTTAAGCTGGATGTTCCCCTGGATTCGCAGCAACTATTGGCTTCGTATGCCTCGGAAATAGAACATTGGAATAAAGCTGTCAATCTCACCTCTTTGAGTGGTCCTGCCTTGGTGCGCCGGCTGATTGTCGAACCGGTTTGGATCGGCCAATATTTGCAGATGGACGGTGTCGTCTGCGATGTGGGGTCCGGAAATGGATCCCCTGGGATTCCTCTAAGCATCACGCGAAGGTTTTCATCGACCAATTTGATCGAGCCAAGGTTGAAGCGGAGCGTGTTTTTGCGTCATGTGATCGCAAAGCTCAGACTGACAGATATTAGCGTGCACCGGTGCCGAGTAGAAGAAATTCCGGAAAATACGCTCTTTTCCGATTGGATCACGCTTCAGGCGGTCCATCCCACTGCCACCCTGAAAGGATATTTGCGCCGGATCGGAACTGAAACGACGCGTGTAGTATGGATTACTTCTGTGGTAACCGCCCCGGCCATGGATGCCCAAAGCTTCGAAATTCCCGGCAGCAAAACCAAAATATGGGTTTTCCGGCTGGACCAGATTTGACCGCGCCATCGGCAAACTGTTCCACGTGGAACATTGAAGGAAGTTCCACACGAACTATGGGACGGATCATTGCAATTGCCAATCAAAAAGGCGGGGTTGGTAAGACGACCACCGCCATCAACCTTGCTGCTTCCCTCGCGGCCGCGGATATGCGGACACTTCTGGTTGACCTGGACCCTCAATCCAATGCCACCTCCGGATTGGGCATCCGAAAGGGGACCTATGCCCGTTCTACCTACCACGTTCTGGTCCACGGGACGCCCTTGGAATCTGTTCTGCAATCTACTGAGCTTGAAGCATTGTTTGTGGCGCCTGCCAGTCGGGAACTCGTCGGAACAACTATGGAACTGTCCCAGAAAGAAGATCGGCATCAACGGTTGGCGAGCGCGTTGGCGCCCATGCTGCCGCAATTCGACTTCATTTTAATTGATTGCCCACCTTCGCTCGATATCTTGACGGTCAATGCGTTGGTGGCTGCTCAAAGCCTCCTGATTCCAATTCAGTGTGAGTATTTCGCACTGGAAGGAGTCTCTGAATTGATGGAGACATTTCAGCAGATACGGCGCGTTCGCAATCCCACTCTTGAGATTGAAGGGGTTCTGCTGACCATGTTTGATGAACGGACAAATCTCTCCAATCAAGTGATGAATGATCTGAGGGAATTCTTTGGAAACAAGGTTTTCTCGAGCATCGTTCCTCGCAATATCCGGCTTGGTGAGGCGCCAAGCCATGGCCGTCCAATATTGCTTTACGACATCAAATCAAAAGGAGCTGAGGCATACATTCGCCTCGCAAAGGAGATTATTCATGGCACAGAGAAAGGCTCTGGGACGAGGACTGAGCGCCCTGCTGGGGACGCCTGAACAGGAATCCGAAGAACTACGGGAAGTTGATATTAACCGCATTCTGCCGAATGCTCAGCAGCCCCGAAAAAATTTCGACGAAGAAGCCTTGAACGAACTGGCGGATTCCATCCGAGCACACGGGGTAATTCAACCCATCGTTGTGCAGCCATTGCCGGACAGCTTCTTCCAGATCATTGCCGGTGAAAGACGATGGAGAGCTTCGCAGCGGGCGGGCCTGCTTCGAATTCCAGCTATTATTCGCGAGGTCGGTGCCGAATCCTCACTGGAGATTGCTTTGATCGAAAATCTTCAGAGGGAAGACTTGAATCCCATTGAAGAAGCCCAGGCATTTGAAAAACTGATCGTTGACCTTGGTCTCACTCAGGAAGAAGTTGCCATTCGCGTCGGCAAGAGCCGAGCCACTGTCACAAATACGCTCCGGCTTCTTCGCTTGCCACCTGAAGTGCAAGCTTGGATCGGTGAAAATAAATTATCTACAGGTCATGCAAAAGCCCTCTTGTCGCTGCCCGAGCCCGGTGCGATACTCGATACCGCACGTAAGATCTTACAAGGCACACTCTCGGTCCGACAGACTGAAGCATTGGTTTCGCGATCGCTAAAAAGCGACCCGAAGAAGAACTCCGCGGAGAACCGCAATGTGCTCGATCCGAATGTATCTGCCGCCATACATGCTCTGGAGCTGGCGCTGGGTACGAAGGTGACGATTCAGGAAAATGATGGGAAGGGCAGAATTGAACTCCATTTTTTTTCATTTGAAGAAATGAACCGGCTCTACGAAGGTCTCATTCGATCGAAATTTTGAAGGCGGTGAACGATGAAGATTTGGCGCAACAAGGAACAGCAAATCGCGGCATTTTTCGATCAGGGCACTAGTCTTACTGGCGAACTTCAGTTTTCAGGCGTGGTCAGGATTGACGGTAGCTTTCACGGTACCATCAACGGCGGTGAGACCTTGATCGTGGGCAGCAATGCTGTGATTCATGCAGACATCCGCGTGCGCGAAATCGAAATTCACGGACAGGTATTTGGGAATATCGAAGCTGGCGGCAGAGCTGAGATCCACTCGTCCGGCAGCTTCCGAGGCGACATTCACACCGCTCTTCTGATCATCCATCCTGGCGGTGTTTTCGATGGACATAGTCATATGAATTCCGATTCCCAAATTTCTGCGGACCAGTTTCGGGAGTCCACACAAATAGTCCACGAGGAATCGGACAATGAACGCCGGCCTCATGACAATCGAACAGGATCGCAATAGGCTAGTTATAGCAAAGTGCTTTATCTCGAAGAGACGCATTTGAATTCCGGTTCATTCGTATTCACTCGGAAATTTCCAACTCCAGAACTCTTTCTTCACACTGCCGCTTGACACCTGCTTCCTGCGGATGCTACTTTCCCAGTTTTGTCGCGGTGTTCGCGCGGGCGTCCTTGCCCGTCCGTCCGCGGGGGCAACGATCAGAATTAAACGATGATTAAGCTGGACTACACGCTGTTCGTTACGATCTTCTACGTCGTAGTTCTCTACGTCTTCATGACCCATTTCTTCTTCAAGCCGATCGTGCGTGTGTTGCATGAAAGGCGCCGTCTGATCGAAGGACGAATTCAAGCTGCACAGCAAAGTGTTGCCGAAGCGGACAGGAAGGCTGGCGAATACGAAAATACGCTGAAAGCTGCACGCGCCGAAACTTTCCGGCGTCAGGAATTGCAGCGAGAGCAGGCCTTGGCCGAAAGAACGGAGCTGCTCGGTCGAACCAAAGTCGAAACTGACAAGACGGTTCAGGAAGCACGAGTCCGACTCTTGTCCGAGGCTGAAGCGGCCAGCAGTAGACTGGATTCGCAGGTTGACAACCTGGCTCGCGAACTCACAACGGCGCTGTTGCAGGATCGTAAATGAAGAAACTTCTCGTACTGTTATTCCTTTTCCTCTCCGTTGAATCGCCGCTTTTAAGGGCCCAGGAAGCCGGCAAACCTTCGCACACGGAGGAAGCCGCTGACGAGAGTCCGATCAAGACCGCGTGGAAATGGGTGAACCTTTTGGTATTGCTCGGCGGCATCGGCTACTTGCTCAAAAAACCCGCACTTGAGTTTTTTGAAACACGGAAGAAGGAAATCACCTCGGGGCTGGAACGAGCCAAAACCGCTCATGAGGAATCAGGGCGACGCATGACCGAAATTGAAAGGCGTCTGGGCCGCTTGTCCGAGGAAATCGCCTCTCTCCGGTCTCAAGCCGACGCGGAATCTGCCAAAGAGCGTGAGACGATTCTTGCGGACGCCAAGCGGGACGTGGAGCGTCTCGTGGACCAATCCCGCCAGGAAGTTGATCGCATTGCACGAGGAATCGAACGAGACATAAGAGCGAAGATAGCCGATGCGGTTATCGATAGAGCGGGCCACACATTGGAAACACAGATGACCGAAGACGATCAGAAGCGGGTCGTGGTTCGTTTTCTGAGCAAGGTTTAGGGAGACAATGTCGGTAGCTGCGAACCGTTACGCCAAAGCCCTTCTGGACGTTCTATTTCCCGCAAACGCCGAAATCGGGCGCGAGCAGCTCATGAATTTCTCTTCACTTCTGTCTTCACAGCCACAGATGCGTCAGTTGTTCGAGAATCCAACGATTGCATCTGAACGTCGAAAAGAGGTCTTCAAGGCAATAGCCGATTCTCTTTCGTACGAAACCCATGTTCGCAATTTTTTAAATCTGTTGATCGACCGCAACAGGCTCGATCTCCTGGACGACATAATCGGAGCTTACCGGAAGCTACTCGATGAAAAGCTTGGAATAGTGCGTGCCCACGTTACATCTGCGACAACGCTTGACGCCGCCCAGCAGCGCGATATTGCGGCAAGGCTCGAACAGGTCACGGGGAAGCATGTTCGTGTCGATCTTTCGGTCGATCCTGCGTTGATCGGAGGCGTTGTCGCGCGCGTCGGCAGCACCATTTATGACGGGTCGATCCGTCAACAACTGCAAATATTCAAACAGCGTCTTATCCAAGATTGAAAGGTACTGAATGGAGATTAAGCCAGACGAAATCAGCAAAATCATCCGTGAACAGATCGAGGGCTTCCGCGCCGGCATTGATGTCAGCGAAGTTGGCACCGTGATTTCCGTCGGTGACGGAATTGCACGTGTGTATGGTTTGGAAAAGGTCATGGCGGGCGAACTGCTGGAGTTTCCTCATGGCGTGATGGGACTCGCGCTCAATCTTGAAGAAAGCCAGGTCGGCGTGGTCTTGCTGGGACAATACACCGACATCCGCGAAGGCAATCAAGTGAAGAGAACCGGCCGCATCATGGAAGTTCCGGTTGGCGATGCGCTGATTGGACGTGTTGTGGATGCACTGGCACAACCCATCGACGGTCGCGGCCCCGTTGTCAGTGATAAGTTCAATCCTGTGGAACGCATTGCCCCTGGTGTTGTCGACCGACAGCCGGTAAAAGAACCGCTCCAAACGGGTATCAAAGCCATCGACGCAATGATTCCGATTGGCCGCGGCCAGCGTGAATTAATCATTGGGGACCGTCAAACTGGAAAAACTGCAGTCGCTCTGGACGCCATCATTAATCAGAAGGGCCAGAACGTCATCTGCGTGTATGTCGCGATCGGCCAGAAGAGATCAACCGTCGCACAGGTCGTCAAGACACTGCAGGAATACGGGGCAATGGATTACACCATTGTCGTTTCGGCCAGCGCCAGTGATCCAGCCCCAATGCAGTACGTGGCGCCATACGCCGGTTGTGCAATTGCCGAGTATTTCCGCGACAACGGAAAGCACGCACTCTGCATTTATGATGATCTATCGAAGCATGCCGCTGCATATCGTGAGATCTCACTTCTCCTGAGACGTCCACCGGGACGCGAGGCCTATCCCGGCGACGTCTTCTATCTTCACTCCCGATTGCTGGAGCGCGCTGCGAAGATGAGTGACAAGAATGGCAGCGGTTCGCTCACTGCACTGCCGATTATCGAAACGCAGGCGAGTGACGTTTCCGCTTACATTCCGACGAACGTTATTTCAATTACAGATGGTCAGATATTTCTTGAAAGCGACCTCTTCAATTCCGGTGTACGTCCAGCAGTGAACGTTGGAATTTCCGTTTCCCGTGTCGGTGGCAGCGCGCAAATTAAAGCGATGCGACAGGTCGCAGGTTCACTTCGACTTGATCTTGCCCAGTTTCGAGAGCTTGCGGCGTTTGCACAATTCGGATCGGATCTCGACAAGGTCACTTTGGCGCAACTTTCCCGCGGTCAGCGTTTGACGGAAATTCTCAAACAGGATCAATACACGCCGTTCCCCGTGGAAAAGCAGGTCATCATCATCTATGCCGGTACAAACGGTTTTCTGGATGATCTTGAAGTGGCGGAATGCGGGCCCTTTGAACAGGCGCTCTACCGGCATCTGGATACCAGCTGCGGACCGCTGCTTTCGAAAATTCGCGAACGAAAAGCGTTTGATGATGAAATCAAGGCGGAGCTGGTGAAAGTTTTCAAGGAAGCTAAAGAAAAGTTCAAAACCGAACGGGGGCGCGCAGCTTAACCCATGCCCAGCCTCTTAGACATTCGACGACGCATCCGTTCCGTCAAGAATACACAGCAGCTTACCAAAGCTATGAAGACTGTCTCGGCCGCGAAGTTGCGACGGGCCCAGGAACGTGTGATGAGTGCGCGCCCGTACGCAGATCAACTTCGCAATGTACTCGCCAACCTGGCGGGTCGAGTGGAAAACATTGCGCATCCACTTCTCGAGATCCGTTCAGAAGAGCGAACCCTGGTCGTCGTGGTGACGGCCGACAGAGGTCTTTGCGGAGCCTTCAATACGAATCTGATTCGTGCGACTCAAAACTTTCTCCGAGAAAAGGGAAGCAACAGTGGGGCCACACTCTTACCTGTCGGACGAAAAGGAAGAGACTTCTTTCGCCGCCGCGAGGTTTCCATCACCAGCGACTATGTCAATTTCTTCAATAAGCTGGACTACGGCAACGCTCGTGACATCGCGAAAATAATCACGCAGCTGTACACCGAGGCCAAAATTGACGCAGTGTATATTGTCTATAACGAATTTAAATCCGCAATTCAGCAACGTATCTCGATGGAAAAACTGCTTCCGCTCGGGCGTTCTGATCTGGGAAATGCCCAGGACACGCCGACGGAATACATTTTCGAACAACCGCCGCAGCAGGTGTTTGATCGCCTGCTTCCCCGATACGTCGAAATCCAGGTATACCGTGCCTTGCTGGAGTCTGCCGCGTCCGAACATGGAGCACGAATGGCAGCGATGGATACAGCCTCTCGAAACGCCGGTGAAATGATCGAGTCCCTGACACTCAACATGAACCGCGTGCGTCAGGCAGCAATCACGCGAGAAATTATCGAAGTCGTTAGCGGTGCAGGAGCTTTATAAATGGGTCATCTAGGAAAGGTTTCGCAAATCATCGGACCAGCGCTGGACGTGGAGTTTCCCGAAGGACAACAGCCACCAATCCACAATGCGATCCGGATCACGAGCGCGGGATTTACAGTTCCCACGCCAGTCGACATCATTGCCGAGGTTCAGCAACATCTCGGTGAAGGCCGTGTTCGCTGTGTCTCCATGCAGCCCACGGACGGTATGGTCCGAGGCATGGTGGCGGAAGATCTTGACGGCCCCATCACAATACCGGTCGGCTCGGGTGTATTGGGACGTGTGATGAATGTTATTGGCGAGCCGGTCGACCAACAGGGCCCCATTACGGCGAAAAGACGCGACCCCATCCATAAGCTCGCACCGGCATTCACCGAACAGAATACGAAGCTGGAAATGTTCGAGACTGGAATCAAGGTCATCGATCTTATCGAGCCTTATCTGCGAGGTGGAAAGATTGGTCTCTTCGGTGGTGCCGGAGTCGGCAAGACCGTCATCATTCAAGAGCTCATCAATAACATTGCGACCAAGCACGGCGGCATCTCGGTATTTGCCGGAGTCGGCGAACGCACCCGCGAAGGGAATGACCTCTGGTTGGAAATGAAGGAGTCGGGAGTCATTAATAAGGCTGCATTAATATACGGCCAGATGACCGAGCCTCCCGGTGCTCGTCTGCGGGTCGCACTGACAGGATTGACGACGGCCGAATACTTCCGCGACGAAGAAGGTCAAGATGTACTACTTTTCGTCGACAACATTTTCCGGTTTACCCAGGCCGGATCGGAAGTATCGGCACTGCTCGGCCGCATGCCTTCTGCCGTCGGTTACCAGCCCACCCTTGCAACGGAGATGGGCGAGCTTCAGGAACGAATTACATCGACCACCAAAGGCTCCATTACTTCCGTGCAGGCCATTTACGTTCCCGCCGACGATTACACCGATCCGGCCCCGGCAACCGCTTTTGCGCACCTTGATGCGACGACAAACCTGTCGCGGCAGATCGTGGAACTCGGAATATATCCTGCGGTAGATCCACTCGCCTCCTCGTCTCGCATTCTCGACCCTCGCGTCGTGGGTGCCGAGCACTACGCCGTCGCACGCGCCGTCAAACTAGTGCTGCAGAAATACAAGGACCTTCAGGACATTATCGCCATCCTTGGTATCGATGAACTTTCCGAAGAAGATCGACTGATTGTTGCTCGCGCGCGTAAAGTTCAACGATTCCTGTCCCAGCCGTTCTTTGTGGCCGAACAGTTCACTGGTAAGGCGGGCCGGTATGTGAAGGTTGCCGATACTATCAAGGGCTTTAAGGAAATTGTCGAAGGCAAGCATGACGATCTGCCCGAACAGGCCTTCTATATGGTCGGAACAATCGAGGAAGTCGTTGAACAGGCAGACCGCATGAAAGCGACCAAGTAAAAAATGCTGGAAACCGAGATTCATCTCACTATCGTTACTCCGGAGCGCTCTCTGGTTGACGAACGTGTGGACGAGATACAGCTTCCTGGAGCCGAAGGCTATCTCGGAATTCTTCCAGGACATGCGCCACTCTTTACCGAACTGAAGGTTGGAGAGCTCGGATTCCGCAAAGGTTCGAATTGGGTGTGGCTCTCGGTGGCATGGGGATTTGCGGAAGTCTTGCCCGGCCAGGTAAGAGTTCTGGCGGAAACGGCGGAACGGGCACATGAAATCGACATCGAACGTGCCGCTAGAGCGAAAGAGCGCGCTGAGAAACGGTTGAGCCAGGGTGGTCAGGATGTGGACTACAACCGCGCCCTGATTGCGCTGGAGAGAGCCGTTATCCGCATTCAAGTCAGCCGAAAGGCGCAACGCTAGTATCCGGCTTCATTAAATTCAGGTTCTCCCGCTCATCACGGTACAGGTATCTTTCCGCAAATTCCCAAACCGCGGCTCGCAAACCCCGTTGGATGCCCACTCAAAAAGAGCCCATTTCGCCCAAACGCTCCTACAGTTACATGGCGACCGAGGCTTGCGGTATCGGAACACCATGTGTGCTTACGAAGCAACAGCTGCTCCTTTGTGCCTGCGTAATGAAGAAATAACATCAAAACGACCTCGATCGCAGAAGGCAATTCCATTCCTTCTGGTTTCAAACGACGCGCGTAGTCCACGGTTTGGCTGATGGACCCTGGATGCACATCCATTAGCAGGAAATGCCATCCCGGGGGGCATGGATTTACCATAAACGGCTCGCCCGTATACCACGGATGGTCGAAAAATGCTGGTGGATGTCCGGGGTCCGTTCCCACAATTGCCTTTAAACTATAAAGAGTTAGCGCAGAGTTGTCGGCTGGAGTGGGAAATCCAAATACCATTCTTTCGCTCACAACGACGGGAGTAGTCGCACATTTTAAACGTTCATCCATCGTGAATCGCGATGGGATACCCAGTTCTCGAAAGCGCTGCTCAACTTGATCCGCTGTGAGGGAGATCGTCAGTGACATTGTGAATTACGATATGATAGTTTGCCAATGGATGCAGCGGAACCGAAACACCCCTCCGCCACGCTTCGTAGTTTAAGTTAAACCATGTCATTACCGGTCATCCCTTCGACAATCGCGGGAGAAGATGTGCGCAGGACTGTTCTGGACAACGGTCTGGTCGTCCTCACGAAAGAGCTGCACACGTCACCAATAGTAACGTCAATGATTTGGTATCGCGTTGGATCGAGAAACGAGGAACTCGGCCAGACCGGGAAATCTCATTTTCTCGAACATATGTTGTTCAAGGGTACCAGCCGATTCAAGAAGGGTCAGATCGATCTCCTTACATTGAAAAATGGCGGCAGCAACAATGCATTCACCTCACAGGATTTCACGGCGTACTATTTTAATTTCGCCTCGGACCGCTGGAATATCGCTCTCGAAATAGAGGCCGATCGCATGGTGAATTGCAATTTTGATCCCGAAGAATTCGAAGCAGAAAAGAAGGTCGTGATCGAAGAACTTAAGGGAGGACTGGACTCCCCGTGGGGTTTGCTGATGCAGGAGGTCAACGCCGCAGCCTACAAGGTGCATCCCTATCGAAATCCAATCATCGGATGGCTCAACGATGTTGAGCGCGCCACTGTTGAAGAACAACAGGCGTATTACCAGCGAAACTATCAACCCAATAATGCGATTCTATCCATAGCTGGTGATTTCGATACGGGTCGTGTGCTGGATCAGGTAGCAAGGCAGTTCGAAGGTATTCCCGCCGGCAGTCGAGCTGAACCGCTAAGCATTAACGAGCCAGTACAAAAAGGAGAAAAACGAATCCAGGTACGTTGGCGTTCCAGAGTTCCGCGGATCGCAATTGCGTATCATGCTCCCGCGATTGCAGCACCCGACAGTTATGCATTGCAATTGCTGGGCATCATTCTCACTGAAGGCAAGTCTTCGCGACTATACCAGCGCCTCGTCGAGCGTGATCAAACGGTGACTTTTGTTTCGGCCGACTACGGTGAATCGAAGGACCCCACCTTGTTTCACATTCGCGCGGAAGGACGTGGAAAGCACACCGCAGAGGAGATTGAAGCCAGTATTTACGACGAACTGCGACGTGTTATCTCCGACGGAATCACAGAAGTAGAACTGGAGCGGGCGAAGCACCAGATCCATGCCCATTTTGTGCTGTCGCGAGAACGCACAGCCGATCAGGCAATGCTATTCGGTCAAATCGAGAGCCTTTGTGGACTTAGTTATATCGATACCTATATCCCTCACATTGCGGCGATAACAACTGCGGACGTGTCTGCTGTATGTGCAAGCATATTCGGCGCGGACAATCGCACCGTGGGCTATCTCGTGCCCGACGGAATGGTTTCTGACGATGAAGCGGCTGATTCCGAAGAGCAGGATTCGAATGAAGACGACTGAGCGACGCAATGGCAGATCGTTCGACGTCCACCGCCACATCCTTCCGAACGGGCTAATCATACTCCTGGTCGACAACCCATCGATTCCTGCGGTTTCCCTCAGTGTGAGCGTGCTGAGCGGCGCTCGCCATGAACCGGAAGAGAAGGCAGGCCTCGCCATGATGGCCAGTCGGCTGATGGACGAGGGAACGAGAACACGCACTTCTCTTGAAATTGCGGAAGCCATCGAGTCCGTTGGAGGGATGCTCGATTCCGATGGTTCCTACGAACGGATTGTTGTGTCAGTGTCAGTACTCAAGGACGACATTGATCTGGGGCTGGAACTCGCTGCGGATATCCTGATCAATCCGGCTTTTCCGGAAGAGTTCGTTGTAAAGGAAAAGTCCCGGACGCTATCTGAAATTGCAAGTGCCATGGATCGGCCCCAGGTTGTTGCCGGATGGGAATTCAGCGAACTGATCTACGGAAAGCATCCACTGCATCGCCCCAGTCATGGCTACCCGGAAACCGTGGCCAAATTGACCCGGGCGGACCTTCTGGAGTATCACGAGCGCTTCATCGTTCCCAACAACGCGATACTTTCCATGGTTGGCGATTTTCGCATCTCTGAAGTTCTAACGAAGATCGAACGTTACTTTGGACTCTGGCCGTCGAAGCCACTGGACCTTCCAGTCCATTCCAAACCGCAGAGACAAACCGACCGACGAATCAAGTACATCCCGATGCCCGCGCAACAGCTGAATATCTATCTGGGCCATCTCGGAATTGAACGTGCGAATCCGGACTACTATGCTCTTCAGGTGTTCGATACCATTCTTGGCGGCGGCGCAGGTTTTACAGCGCGGATACCGCAACGTCTGCGCGATGAACTGGGTCTGGCCTACACCACGTTTGCCAGCATCACCGCCAGTGCCGGAGCGGACCCCGGCCGTTTTGTTTCCTACATTGGGACGTCGCCGGAGAACATGAAAGCTGCAGTTGAAGGCCTGATTTATGAAATCCGACGAATTATAAATGAGCCAGTGACCGATCGGGAGCTTCAGGACGCTATTGACTATCTGACGGGCAGCTTCGTCTTTTCTTTTGAAACCAGCTCCCAAATCGCACGGTTTCTGGTGCATGCCGAAATTTATGGCTTGGGATTCGATTACATCGAAAAGTACCCTGAATACATTCGGGGCATAACGACGTCCGATATTTCACGGGTCGCACGAAAATATCTCGACAGTGAAAACTACTCAATGGTTGTCGTCGGACCTGTAGATGAAAATGGAAAGATTGCAGAATAATGGAATCGAACAAATCCATCTTCTTTGAGAATTACGGCGTCACGACGCAGGACCTGCAGTCCTACCTGGATGCGGCCCTTGAACGTGGCGGTGACTATGCCGACATTTATTTTGAACGGAAGATCAATTATTCCATTGTTCTCGAAGAGCAGATAATCAAGACCGCGACAAAAGCTGTCAACGTCGGAGTCGGCATTCGGGTTCTCTCGGGCGAGAAAACAGGATATGCCTATTCGGACGATCTGGATCAAAAGCATATCCTGAAGGCAGCGCGCACCGCCGCATTCATCGCCTCCAGCGCTTCTGAAGGTGGACGCATCGGAATTGAGGCGCATTCTGTCAATGAAAACAGCCTGTATTCGATACAGTTACTTTCGACCGATATCGGTATTCAGCAGAAGATTGCCCTTCTCAAAGAGGCGGATCAGGCCGCACGTGCCTTTGACCCGCGGATTAGTCAGGTACAGGCGAGTTATGTCGATGAGACGAAGCACGTTCTTATCGTTTCATCATCTGGAAGATGCGTGTGGGACGTTCAGCCTCTTGTGCGGATCAATGTTTCCTGCATTGCTGAGGAGAACGGCAAGCGGCAGTCCGGCTATCAGGGCGGCGGTGGCAGACGATCACTCGATATTTTCACCGATGATCTCAGTGCAGGGGCAATTGCGCGGGAATCTGCGCGCCAGGCCGTTCTCCAGCTGAATGCAATCGATGCTCCAGCCGGTCCGATGGAAGTTGTTCTTGGAAACGGTTGGCCGGGAATTTTGTTGCATGAAGCAATTGGCCACGGCCTTGAAGCCGATTTCAACCGAAAACAGACTTCTGCATTTTCAGGATTGATCGGACAAACCGTAGCTTCCGAACTTTGTACCGTTGTTGATGATGGGACGATTCCTTTTCGACGCGGATCCCTGAATATCGACGATGAAGGCAACCCGACGAGAAGGACGGTGCTTATCGAGAAAGGCGTCCTGCAAGGCTATCTTCAGGATCATCTGAGTTCGAGACTCATGAATGCTCCTGTGACTGGTAACGGACGGCGGCAGGGTTACGACAATATTCCCATCCCGCGCATGACGAATACCTTCATGATGGCGGGTGAATCCGCTCCAGAAGACATTATCCGTTCCGTGAAAAGAGGGCTCTATGCCGTCCATTTTGGAGGCGGGCAAGTCGATATCACGAGCGGCAAGTTTGTATTCAGCGCCAGCGAAGCTTACCTCATCGAAGACGGCCGGATCACGGCTCCCGTCAAAGGAGCGACGTTGATCGGTGACGGCCCAACTGTCCTTCGCGAGGTCACCATGGTCGGAAGTGATCTTAAGCTCGATCAGGGAGTGGGAATTTGCGGCAAAGAAGGGCAAACAGTTCCTGTCTCCGTGGGATTACCTACCATCAAGATTCGCGAAATGACCGTCGGTGGAACTGAGAAATGATCTTGAGATGACCCAGGACCTGAAAGACACTGCCGAGTACGTCGTCCGCCGTGCCAAAGCCAAAGGTGCTTCCGAAGCGGACACTTTCATCCGGGAAGACGAAAACTTTGAAGTCACCGTGCGCATGGGCGAGGTCGAAACTCTGAAGGAATCCGTTTCTCGTGGACTTCGACTCCGAATTTTCGCAGGGAAAAGGACTGCGACTTCTCAAACCTCGGATATTTCTCCCTCCGTACTGGACGCACTCGTCGATGAAACCGTAGAAATGGCACACCTCACGTCGGAGGACGAAAGCGGCGGCCTGCCGGAAACCACCGCCCGCGCCTCCGATCTTCCGGATCTCCAACTTGTCGACACGAGCTGGAACGACTTCACCCCGGAACAACGAATTGACTGGGCTCGACGAGCGGAAGCTGCGGCTATGAAGGTCGATTCCAGGATTACAAACTCCGAAGGTGGCGCATTTAGTTACGAAAGATCCCGGACAGTACTCGCAAACACACGCGGGTTTCTCAGCGAGTACGAAGGAACCGGCGGATACGTCATTTCAACTCCGGTTGCCCGCTCACCGGAAGGAATGCAGCGTGATTACTGGGTTTCAGTTGCCCGATTTCGAAGCGAATTAGAATCTCCGGAGTCGGTTGGACAGCGTGCGGCTGATCGCACCCTTCGGAGATTGGGGGCACGCAAAGTGCGAACCTGCGAAGTTCCCGTAATTTTCGACCCGCTGACGGCGCGGACGATTATCAACCATGTGTTTCAAGCCTGCGCGGGAGACGCCGTCTATCGTAGAAGCTCCTTCTTGATCGATCAAATAGGAATGAAAGTCGCGGCATCCGATTTGACAATTGTGGATAATGCCCGCCTGATTCGTGGACTGGGCTCGAGTCCGTTCGATGACGAAGGTGTTCCCACGCAGACGACGCCGATTATTGAAAATGGCATTCTACAGAACTATCTTCACAGTTCATACACTGCCCGAAAACTCAAGGCGCGTCCGACTGGAAATGGGACCCGTACTGGAGCGGGGTCGATCAGCGTAGGTCCCACGAATTTTTATCTGATGGCAGGAACGACCAGTCCCGAAGACATGATCGCTTCCGTGAAGTCCGGATTGTATGTGTTCGAATTGATAGGCCATGGTGTGAATGCGGTCACCGGAGACTATTCCAGGGGCGCCGTCGGGATATGGATTGAGAATGGCAAGCTTTCATTTCCAGTCCAGGAAGTCACTATTGCAGGTAATCTTCGCCAAATGCTCAATGACATCGAAGTAGTCGGCAACGATCCCGCGTTTCTAGGGCCCGTTTCGGCGCCAACGATGAAAGTCAGCAACATGGTCATCAGCGGAGAGTGACGTGGAGCGCCGAAGCATTCTCATTATCGGTGGCGCGGTGTTGATCGCAGTTGCGATTTTCGCAGGATGGAGTCTGGGACCGGGACGCAGCCGAAACGAATCTTCCAAGCTCATTGAAATTACGGATCCCGCTGCGATTCGAAATACCGTCGAACTCACTCACCTGAGTATTGCGACCAGCGATACCTTTGCTGGAAATATTCGGATTCGCAATATTACCGGGCTCCTGAAAAACATCTCGGTAATGCCTATCCGCAAGATTGATGTCAAGATGACTTTTACGGATTACGACGGGAAAACCATTCAGGAAAGCACCCACACGGCATTCAGTCCCCGCAAACGACCTCTCGACCCGGGCACGGAGTTCCGGTTCGAGATCAATTTCGAAAACCTGCCCAAGACATGGAATTACCATGTGCCCAACACGCAAGTCGTCAGAGTGGAATATTAGCGGTCTAAATTAATCCACGACAGCGATACAGTCTATTTCTACACCGACATCTTTGGGAAGGCGGGCAACTTCAACCGTGGCCCGAGCGGGAGCAGCTTCGCTGAAAAATTCTCCATATACCCGGTTCATTTCGGCGAAATCATCCATGTTTTTCAGAAAAACCGTTGTTCGAACGACGTTTTCGGTCGTTGCCCCTCCGGAGGACAAAATCTGCTGGATGTTCTGCAGGACTCGACGGGTTTGAGACGGAATGTCCTTCGCTTCAATGAGCGCGCCAGTAGCGGGATCTATTGGTATCTGTCCTGAAACGAAAAGCAAATTTCCAGCTTTGATGCCTTGAGAGTAGGGCCCAATAGCGGCAGGCGCACGAGGTGTCGTAATAACATGTTTCACAATTTTTCCCATAGTTTCCCTATTTGGCTTGATTCACGATTCTTGTAGTTCGAATGACTTCGTACACCCCATCGATTCGGCGGATGGAAGAGAGAACGCGTTCGAGATGCTTCATGTCGGGTATCTCAACGACCAGATCAATGGTTCCCCGCTCATCCGCAGTCTTCGCTTCGACGTGAACGATATTTGAACCGACCTCGGCGACGACTGCGGCGATCTGGGCAAGTATGCCTGCCCGATTTTCACTGACAATTGTCAAGGGAACCGCATAGGCCTCGGCTTGGGGAGCCACTCCCGCCCATTCGACTTCTATTTTTCTGGCCGCGTCATAAAGAAGATTTTGGACGTTCGGACAATTTTTCGAATGTACCGCCACGCCCTTGCCCCGTGTGATGTATCCAATGATTTCCTCACCTCGAATTGGATTGCAGCACTTTGCTCGATAGACAAGCAGATCGTCAAATCCACGGACTTTAAGTTTTGCATCCGACCCCAGTCCAAGGACACGCTTGACGACAGAAGTAATCCGCGACTCGCCTTCGGGGAGTAGAGAATCGGCGCCATCGGGAGCGATTCGCACCAGTACCTGTTTCGCAGAAATCTTTCCATAACCGATGAGCGCGAGAAGGTCTTCAGCTTTGCTGGCACCGTAGTCTGGCAAAATGGCCGTGAGTTTTTCGCCATCCAGAACGCTTCGAATGCTCATCCTGAATTTGCGTGCTTCTTTTTCGAGCATTCTGCGGCCCAGTTCGATTGCTTTTTCTCCTTCCTGTTCGGTGAGCCAGTGCCGGATTTTATTCCGCGCTCGTGACGTGTTGACAACGGATAGCCAGTCCCGACTTGGCGTGTGGCCGGCCTGCGTAACGATTTCCACGATGTCTCCGTTTTTCAATTTCGTCTTCAATGGAACCATTCGGCCGTTGATCTTTGCACCGACGCACGTGTGTCCAACTTCCGTGTGAATGGCATACGCAAAGTCGATAGGGGTCGCCTCGCGTGGAAGCGTGATCACGCTTCCTTTGGGGGTAAATGTGTAGACCTCCTCCGGGTAAAGATCCACCTTTAGTGTGCTCAGGAAATCGGCGGGGTCTTTCATTTCCTGCTGCCATTCCACGAGATGACGCAGCCACGAAATGCCTCGGTCCTCGCGGCTGTCCGCAATAAGCTTTCCGTCCTTATATTTCCAGTGAGCGGCAATTCCTTCTTCCGCGATGCGATGCATTTCCGCGGTGCGAATCTGAACCTCAAAGGGCTGACCGCCCGCAATGACGGACGTATGAAGAGACTGATAACCGTTTGGGCGGGGCATCGCAATGAAGTCTTTGATACGACCAGGTACCGGCCGCCACGTGTTATGAATTACGCCAAGTGCAGCGTAGCAGTTCTTGATACTGTCGGTCACAATCCTCAGGGCCAGGAGATCAAACACCTGATCGATCGTGATTCTCTGCTTCTTCAGCTTGACATGAATGGAATATAAACGCTTCACGCGGGACTCGATTCGGCATGGAATCCCATGCTCTTTCATCTGTTCTTCCACCAGTGCCGAAACTTCTGAGAGAAACGCTTCGTGCGCCTTGCGCTTTCGTTCAACGACTTCCTTAAGTTCCTGATAAGCCTTCGGATCCAGATAGCTGAAAGCGAGGTCCTCCAGCTCCCCTCTGACTTTGCCCATCCCGAGGCGATTGGCAAGCGGCCCATAGATTTCCATGGTCTCCCGCGCAATGGCCTCTCGACGGTCCGACGAAAGGTATTCCAGCGTCCGCATGTTATGGATGCGATCGGCGAACTTCACCATGATGACTCGAATATCGTCTGTCATGGCGAGAAGCATTTTCCGAAAATTCTCGGCCTGCTTGGCTTCCTTCGACGTGAACTGAATTTGGCTGATCTTGGTGACGCCATCGACGATGTGAGCGACTTCGGGCCCAAAAATCGACTCGACATCTTCGAGCGAGACCAGTGTGTCTTCCACTACATCGTGAAGTAACCCGACACTCACCGTGACGGCATCCATCTTCATTTCCGCCAGAATGTTGGCGACTTCCAATGGATGAGTCAGGTAGGCTTCTCCCGAAGCACGAACCTGCCCCTTATGTTCTTTGGCTGAGAATATATAGGCCCGGCGAATCAGGTCGAGATTGTCCTGAGGATGGTGTTTGGCGACTTTGGCGAGAATGTCCTCAAGGCGAATCATCGTTCGTCAATTATAGAGTGTGTGGAGAAATGGTGAGGAAATAGAAAAAGGCCCTCGGAATTTCTTCCGAGGGCCTTTTTCCGGGAAAATCGTGCTAATTTTCCAGCTCGATTCCTCCAGGACCTGTTTTCTTTTCAGCGTTCTTCTTTCGAACTGCCAGAGCGCGGTCCGACCATTCGTTGGCTTTGGCTATTAACGCGTCAGACTCGCTCATCATTTGTTTCTGAGCTGCCTTATCTTTCGTGGCCTTGATCTTGTCTCCGATCATGCTTGCTTTTTCACGAAGAAGGAGATTTTGATACCAGAGCGTATCTTCGTAATTTGGATTGAGCGCCATGGCCTTGTCCAGGTACTGCATTCCTTCCTCAATCAATGTGCCTTTTTGTTCAGGTGAGAGTTTGGAATCCGTATTATGCACGATGATCCAGTCCACAGAGCCCACTGCGTAAAAGGGGATGTGATTCTGTGGGTCGACCTGGGCATTCTTCATATAAGCTTCGCGAGCTTTGTCGTACTGATCGTTATTCTGGTAAATGCTCGCGATTCCCGCCAATGCAGTCTTGTTCGTTGGGTCCTTATCGAGAACTTTCTGAAACGTCTGGACAGCCAGGTCGGCAATCTTCTGATTTTCTTCCGTGGGGGAATGGGGGAGAAACTGCTGAGCGTATCCCGTAGCCAGGTACAGTTCCGCATCCTTCAGCTCCGGATCCAGCTCAATCGCTTTCTTAAAATGATCGATTGCAGCATCGAACTTGGTCGCCTTAAAAGATTGGACGCCTTTATTCAACTGATCTCTGGCCTGAAGTTTTTGAATCATCTGACAGCTCGACAGGCTGAGCGCAAGAATCACCAGGGCGGAGGACGACAGAATTTTCTTTATCATGGTTCCAGCTTCCTTTACTTCGTTGCGCCGAGCGCCTCAGTCATGAGGCCGATCTTGTCGACTCCGCTACCCTTCGCGACGTCGATCACCTGGATGACATCATCGAAAATCAGATCAGGGTCACCGCTGATAAACGCCGTACGATCATTACGAGTCCTGAAAATATCCAGCAATCGTGGGCCGAGATCACGCATATCGACAACATCCTGGTTAATCTTGATGATCTTGTTCTTCTGAGCATCAAAGGTGACTCCGAGAATGACCGTCCGGTTTGCCGCATCGGGCGGCGGCGGAGGAGTTCCCGGCGGTGGAGGCTGGGGAACAGCGGCATCCAGGCCCTTTGGCGTCAATGGTGTGATCGTCATGAAAATTACCAGGAGGACCAGGAGTACATCGATCAACGGAGTGATATTGATGTCTCCCTTGGTCGCTAATTTCTTCTTCTTACCTTTCATCAGGTATCTCCTACTTTCTTACCTCTTCGTCCAGCTTCTCCGACAGCAATCCGACGCGGTCCACGCCCGCGGTCCGGATTGCGTCGACAACCTTGACGACATCTCCATAGCTGGCGCGTTGGTCGGCCTTGACATATACCGTCTTGTCGCCTTCGCGCGACTGCAACAGTTCGGTAACCTTCTGCGAAAGATCGTCAACGACGATTCGTTCCGTACCCAGATAGAATTTTCCATCGCGGGCAATTCCCACCCGGATGGCGTCATCCTTATCCGCATCGGACATGTCCAGCGGGTTTTTTGTCTTGGGCAATTCCACCGGCGCGCCCTTCTGGAGCATCGGTGTGACCACCATGAAGATGATCAGCATGACGAGCATCACGTCCGCCATCGGAGTAACGTTAATATCGGCGTTGACCGCTCCCCGGTCTCCGCCTCCTCCCATTCCCATGGCTACTTCTTGCCTTTCTGCTTGACGAAATAATCAAGCAATTCGGAAGAAGAATTGGTCATTTCAATACCGAATGCTTCAACCTTGCCAGTAAAGATGTTGTAGGCCCATACGGCCGGCACCGCGACGAACAGCCCAAATGCCGTGGTAACAAGGGCTTCCGAAATACCACCGGCGACCGAGGAAAGACCGGCGCTCTTTGCAGACGCCATTCCCTTGAATGCATTGATGATTCCAACTGTAGTGCCGAACAACCCCACGAAAGGCGCCGTCGCTCCAATAGTTGCCAGGCCGGAGAGACCGCGTTTCAATTCGGCGTTGACGATCGCTTCTGCGCGTTCGCAGGCGCGTCGCGATGACTCAATCTGTTCGCCTGCAAGTTCCTGTGAAATGCCATGTGCGCGGAATTCCTGCAGGCCAGCTTCTACAACCTTTGCAAGATGGCTGCGCTTGTTCTGTTCGGCAACACTGATGGCTTCTTCAATTTTGCCTTCACGCAGACAACCCGCAACCGAGGGCGCAAACTCCCGGGACTGTTTGCGAGCCTGACCAAATGCGAGAAAGCGATCGATCATGACTCCGATAGACCATGCCGACATGATTGCAAGAATTGCCACGACGCCTTTGGCCAGAATTCCCATGTTCGTCCACATCGTGATCAGATCGAATCCGACTGCTTCCTGCAGCAACATCGCTCCCAATAAGTTCAGCTTCAAAGACAGCATAAAATCCAATTCCTCCTAAAAATTTTCGAATCCCAAATACCCGGCCGAGATCAGCGGCCCAGCGTAAAGTTCACAGTAATAGTAGTAATGACTTCGACCGGCTCCTTATTCAGAAGAGTCGGTTTGTATTTCCATGTCCGCACCGTGTCCAGTACGCCTGTAAGCAACAATGGGTTACTCGAAGAGATTACTTTCAGGTCCTTGATGCTCCCATCTTCAGCAATCGTTGCGGACAAGATCACTACACCTTCAATACGTGCGGTTCTTGCAAGCGACGGGTATGCCGGATTTGGGTGATATAGCAAGTTGCCAGCCTGTACATCTCCACCAACGCGAATCGGGTCCGGACGTTTCGCTGGTGGGGGTGGCGGTGGCGGCGGTGGCGGCGGCGGCGGTGGCGCTCCTGCCGGTGGAGGGGGCGCGTTGACGAGGCCCGGAATACCTCCGACGACACCGCCGGGCACTCCACCCGGAACTCCTCCAACAACTCCAACTCCGGCACCGCTGGTCTCCGGGGCGTCCACGATTTTGGCAATTTCCTTGGGGACTTCCACCGGTGCGATAAATGCGGTCGGGTCGAGCTGAACCACCTTCGGCGCCACAGGTTTGGCTATCGCAGCGGCGGGTGGCGGGGGCGGCGCTGCTGGCGGTGGCGGGGGCGGCGCAACCAGGAATGATGTGAGCTTCGCACCCTCAATCTGCTCGGTAAAAATCAGCGGGACGATAATCAGAACAAGAACAAGAACAATATGCACAATCGCCGAAACGAAGACCGTACTACCCTTCTTTGTCTTGATCTTTCCTGCGGATTCGACCAATGAATCCTCGAACATGTCTCTACCTCCCTATCCACTCTTGCAAAAACCTATCGGCAGCTCATAACCAGGAGCAGTCCAGCCAAGGTCCAAACCTTTAATACGGGAGGGAGACTTATATCAGCGCCTCCGGCGCCCGTCAATGTGGATTCCGGCTCTATTGCGGAGCGACTCCAATCTCGAATCCAGAATATTTTCCAGCTGTTTGAGAACCTCTATCGCGGACCTCTTCCGTTACCGAGCCTTTGCCGTTCGCGGAAGTTTTGCAGCCACCGCGGGCGCTGCATTGCCCCGTCCCCGGAGCTTCGTGTAAATCAATACCAGTGGGGACGCCACCGCAATCGATGAGTAGGTTCCTACTAAAATTCCAATCACCATCGCGAAGGCAAAATTATTGATAATTTCGCCGCCAAACAGGAACAGCGCCAGTACCGTCAGAAACGTCAATCCCGAAGTCAGAATTGTCCGGCTCAGGGTCTGGTTGATGCTGTCGTTCAGGATGCTTTCCAAATCGTCACGCCGACGTATCTTCAAGTTCTCGCGGACGCGATCGAAAACCACAATCGTGTCGTTTACCGAGTACCCGACCAGCGTCAGCAGCGCGGCGATTACGGTCAGATTGATTTCCTTGTTAAACAGGGAGAAAATTCCGAGCGTCACCAGCGTGTCGTGGAACACTGCAAACACCGCTGCGGCTCCGTAGATCCATTCGAATCGGAGCGCAATGTAAACCAGAATCCCTCCCAACGCATATAAGGTCGCTTTTACGGCCTGACTTCGCAGGTCACTGCCAACACTGGGTCCCACCGATTCCGAACTCAGAACTTCGGACTTTCCAGCACCGAATCCCGCGTCCAATGCGGCGGTTACCACTTTACGTCCCTGTGTGGTGGCCGCATCGCTGACGGTTGCCTCGCCGTATTCGATCTGAAAATTTCCCTGGAAATTGCCGGAAGCGTCCCTCAACTCTTGAATCTGGCTGTGGGTGGCACCACCCTTTTCCAGAGCCTGACGGATCTTATCCACATTGGGAACCGGGTCGTTGAAGTGAACCTTCATTGTCGTTCCACCTCTAAAATCGACGCCGTATTGGAACTTGCCCTTTTGAATCAATGAAATCATTCCAATAACCAGAAGAACTATGGAGATTGCGAAAAAGAGCTGTCGCTTCCCAATCCAATCCACTTTAATGCCGCTGAACAATTCGATCATTTCAAGTTACCTAATGTTAGACACCAAACGCCGCTGGTTGTTCCGTGTTTGTAAGGGTCAGATGCTGATGCTTTCGCCGACATCTTTACGTGCCAGCACAATCTCAAAGAGAGTCCGCGAAACGAAAACCGCAGTAAACATATTGGAAACCAGGCCGATGACAAGGGTTACCGCAAATCCTTTGACCGGGCCGGTCCCAAACAAAAATAAAAACGTCGCTGATATCAGCGCCGCCAGATGGGTATCGACGAGGGTAATAAACACCCGGTTGAAGCTGGTCAATACGGCCGAAGCCGGGTTCTTGCCAGTCCGCATTTCTTCGCGAATGCGCTCAAATATCAGAACGTTAGAGTCGATACCCACGCCGATCGTCAAAATGACGCCAGCGATTCCGGGCAGGGTCAACGTCGCACCGATGTATGCCATGGACCCCAGAAGCACGATGAGATTCAAAAACATCGCGATCGCGGCATTGATACCGGAAGCCTTATAATAAATCAGGACGAATGCGAGGACTGCGGCGAGTGCGATCAGAGACGCAGTCACCCCCGCCTTAATTGAATCCGCGCCAAGTGAAGCGCCGACGATGGTCTCTTCGTCGATGGAAATTGACGCCGGCAATGCCCCCGAACGCAACTTCAAAGCAAGATCATCCGCATCTTTCTGAGTGAAACTTCCAGTAATCTGCCCCTGATCGGTGATCCGGTCATGAAGTACAGGTGCTGACTGCACACGGTTATCGAGAATGATAGCAAGCAATTTGCCGATATTTCTTTCGGTAATGCTGCCAAACTTTTTAGCGCCGTCGGAATTCAAACTGAAACTAATCGCAGGTCGCCCATTGTTTGGATCTCTCGAGACATAGGCATTTTTCAAATCGCGACCCGATATGCCGCCGCTTTTGTGAACGACATAAAACAATGGACTTCCGTCGGCCGAATGTTCGACAGATGGCAACACATCCAGGTCCGCGGGTAACGAACCGCCGTAAGACGCCCGCGCCGCTGCCTCGCTGGGAAACGATCCCGTTCCGTCCACGATTTTCAATTCAAGCAAGGCTGTGGATTGGATGATGTCTTCAACGTGCGCGGGATCCTTGACGCCTGGAATCTGAATGAGAATCTGATCCGATGTGGTAGCTCCGCGCCGCTGAATGGTCGGTTCCGTTACCCCAAGGGCATTGATCCGATTGCTGATCGTGCTGATGGCCTGGTCCACGGACTGCTGTCTGTAAGTTGCAGCCTGGGCCTGTTTCAACTGGACCGAATACGTTCCGCCGGTCGAAGATGAGACATCCCATTCCGGGTGAGATTCATTGATGATCCTCCGGAAATCTGCGCTCTTCGATGGATCCACGCCGGCTGCGGTGAATTGATCATCCTGCGTTCGCGTAATTTCGCCAAAGGTGATGTTTTCCTTTTGAAGCTGAGTTTTCAGGCTTTCAATGGTCTGGTCCGTCTCGGCCCGTAATGCATCGCTCGTTTTCACCCGCAGGACCAGCTGGATTCCGCCCTGGAGATCCAATCCCAAATTGATCCTCTTCTTCATGTTCTCAACACTCGGTGGAAAACCTGAAAACAGATAAACGCAAAGAAGCGTGAGGGCCACTATCACAATCAGCCGCGTACGAATTCGTTTGCTCATAAATCTTTACTCTTCTTCCGGATTCTGGAGGGCCGTCACTGCATTTTTCGACATCTCGACTTTAACGTTTTCCGCAATCCGGACCTGGATACGATCATTTTTCAAACCCATGACTGTACCGTAAATACCGCTTGCAGTAACGATTTTGTCGCCGACCTTGAGGTTGTCGATCATTTGCTGAAGCTTCTTCTGACGGGTGGTTCCGGGCCGGATCAGGACGAAATAGAAGATGATGAAAATAAATACAAATGGGACGATCTGTGCGATCTGCTGTGAAGACAATTTTGCAACCTCATTCTTCCATTGCAGACGAGGGCCGACGCCGAATATCAGCCAGCAACTCGTCATAACGGTGAAACTCGATAAACTGCCTTATTCGACGCATGGTGTCAAGGTAGAAGTAGATGTTGTGCATCGTATTCAGAACCGATGCGAGGATCTCATTTGCCATGAAAAGATGTCGCAGGTACGCGCGGGAGTAGGTCTTGCATACCGGGCACAGGCAGGTTTCGTCGATCGGGCCGGGGTCTTCCTTATAGCGGGCATTTTTGATCACGATATGCCCTTCTTTGGTGAACAAGGACCCGTTCCGCGCGTGCCGTGTCGGCATGACACAGTCAAACATGTCGATTCCCAATGCCACGCACTCAATCAAATTGGCCGGAGTTCCCACTCCCATCAGATAACGCGGACGGTCTTCAGGCAGCCATGGTTCCAGACGTTCGATTACCTCATACATCACCGGATTTGGCTCACCGACCGCGAGTCCCCCAATGGCATAACCCGGAAAACCGCAACGTACCAGATGTTCAGCGCTTTGTTGACGCAGGTCGGCATAGATGCCGCCCTGTACGATCCCAAAGAGGGATTGCGTTTCCGTCGCCACTTTCTGGAAATGCGCGTGACATCGGTCCGCCCAGACCATGGACCGTTTCATGGATGCTAAAGCG
>Ga0068864_100000170_pt1 | contig 59858 bp, 93 predicted proteins | sample KBSSwiS72_FD_66586 | JGI IMG/M metagenome (GOLD analysis project Ga0068864, IMG submission 66586) | Switchgrass rhizosphere microbial communities from Kellogg Biological Station, Michigan, USA - KBS Switchgrass S7-2 | ecosystem: Host-associated > Plants > Roots > Rhizosphere > Soil ...
AGTCTCCTCCCGTCGGAGTAGCTGTCACATCGATATTTTGTCCAAATTCCAATTTCATGTTAATGATATCTCCTTCTACGTAGTTTTGATCTCCAACAATACCCACCTTAGTAAATATAAAACGTTTGCACTTGAGTTGATCTTTTATCCCAAAAACCACTTCACCCATTACGATGACAAGTTTTGTAAATCTAAGCTTCCACGACAACTGCATAATGTTCTCCAAGTCGAAGGTAGTATCAAGATAATTGTATACTATAATTTCTAAGATGTAAACTATAGGATATAAATAATTAACATAGCTTTTTAAAGCTATCTCTTAACTTATAAAGACTCTCCACAACAACCACAGCCTTCATCCTTTGAACTTGATCTGCTTCATGAGAAATCAAATCATTGAGGAGTCCATTCATATTGTCGATAGAATGATCCACAAGTGCTAAGACAGGCTTCTTTTTCTCAAGAAACTCTGCCTTCACCTCATCGATTTTATCCTCCATCAAGCTCTCAGAACGTCTTAATGCTCTCTTCAATGTAGCATTATCACCTAACATCGTATCAGCATCATCTCTAAATGTTTTTACTTGAGAAATCCAGTCAGAAAGTTCTTCATTGAGAACAGCCACCATGTCAATGTACACTTTGACCGTCTCTGCATGATTCTTCTCAGACTCCGAATCATTCCGATTGGCCTCAGAGAGATTCTTTTTGCGTCCTAGAAAGTACGCCAAAAGACCTACAACTAAAGAGGGGATTAGAGACTCAAGTAGACGCTGTATAACCTCGGGATGATTCCCTTGTGCTTGTGTGAGAACATCTTGTAAAAACATGACTATTGTTGATGCGCATCAAGTACCCTTTGAGTATTTTCCTTAGCCGTTTCTAGCTGGTTAAGTAACGCGTCAACAGTCTTTCTAAGAGCAATTCTTTGCTCAGTATTTTTGCTACTTCCCAAAATCATCCGGCTCTTTCTTATTTTAAGATAAACTACAATCCAAAAAGCGAGTTGAACGTTATTAGATAACCATCCAATGCTATAACCTAGCCAACTATCCAACACTCCAGCAATAATTCTTGCTAGAAAGTAAATGAAAAGCCATTTCGTCATATTCCAAACAATTTTAGACAGACGATAGTTGTCGATGTAGCCAGTTGATCGAAAGAGCTCGATTACCACAAACAAGGTAACAGTCGAGTGAAGCATTCTCAGTAGGAATGTCTGAACTTGCAGATCCAGTATAGTAAACGTAGTCTGAGTTCCGACTATCATAATGACAATAAAAATGCAAACCACAAACCAGAATTCAAAATGATCTTTCACAATCTGATAGATGCGAAGATGTTTAACACAATCTAATGCATTTGCCATAACATACCCCCAAGTGGGGAGAATTTACAAATCCCTCGAAAAGTACAAAAACAAAAGAATCAAGCCTACCCCAATACAGAGTGCTAGAATTCTCCACCATTTACTATCAAATCTCTTCATATACGGCATAACATCCTAAATTAAAGACTAGTCTTAGTAATAGGAGTACGTCGGAGCAAGGTTTTTGACGCCTTGCTCCCTAAACTAAAGCTATCCTCCTGCAGTTTCTTTAGGAGGATTAAAGTCATTAGTCGTCGGTGACACTAAAGCATGCTTTGGAAGCATTTGCTGTAGCTGGCCTGTGTTTCCAGACAACACCGCCCTAAATATTTTAACTCCGAAAAGAATAGCCTGCCCGATGATGTCATCAGAGCCGGTATCATTCTCATCTTCGTTCACCTTGGAAGTGCCAACAGCCTCGAGCATTGGCATTACCATCAATAAAAGCATTCGCCAGTTAAACATAATTACTCCTTAGGATTCTTTGTAAGTGATGGAGCTGGTTTTCCTATGATATCGCCTTGCTCCGTATTTGCGGCCTCGATATTTTCCGCCTGGACTGAGTCAGTCTGTATACTAGTATTTGGACGAGGTGGGTTAATTCTTAAGCTCAACAAAAGAGCACCTACCAAGCCGTCAATAAGACGAGGTATAAAATCCGGCTGCCACAATATCCAAGTCACCATGAACATTGTAGTGAAGATCAATATCCACACTGGAACTGGAAGCTCTTTCAAAAAGTGCAAAAGCCATCCATCTTTAGCATCTACCGGTAATACTGTTGTCGTCATAAAAATTACTATCCTCCCACGTACTTGTTCCAAACTGCTTTAACTTTATCACTCTGAGTGCCGCCTGTCATTCTATAAACAGCCAACAATTTGGGTGTCGCCGGCATGTTAGCAAGTTGAACGTGAGGATAATCGACGAATCTCCAGTTCCCTCCCCAAGTCAATCCTACTTGATTTGCCCACCGCCCAATATTCTTGTAATAATGATCATCCCAACTGATCTTCCCGTTTACAACAAATGCAAGGTCAACTGCCACACCATAGTTATGATATGACTGGCCGGCATCCGCATTCGTTACCTTAGGTCTTTGTAAGAACAAGTGATGCTGTTCCTCAAAAGTTCTAAGACCTTGAGTAACTACTAAGGTATATCCTTCACTCTTGGCCAAATCAATGATTTGCTGTACCTTCTTAGCTAGGAAGGAGTTGACTCTTCCTAAAGGTCCAGTCGGATTGCCGATAATGACGGGATGTGTTTCTTCAGGAACATGAGACGATGAGCTGAAGTTCGGCTTAGTAGGCTCATATAACCTATCAATAAGCTCGAGAGTAGTATCTCCAGCCTTACCATCAATAACCAGATTGTGACTTTTTTGGATGTATTTGATGACATTCTCTAGCTTCTCATCAAATACTCCATCTACAGGAACACCCTCAAATCCCATAGCCTCGATAACTCTCTCGAGATTTAGCACATCAGGCCCCTGCATTCCACGCTTTAATAGCATAAGATCTCCTTTAGTTAATATAGTCCAGTCATACCATATACTCTTTCTTGAACAAACCCGTCAGAGTTTCTACACCAAATATAATATGTGGTTCCACTCTGCTTAACTACCGCTATTAGTTGTCCAGGTCTATATAATGCAGATGGCGAGGGTAAAATAGCACTATTAGACCCAAAGTGAGCAGTAATTGAAGAATTCACAATTGGCCAGGCCGACGCATCTCCATGAAATCCGCTAACACTATCTACTTCAACTGAATGAGGTCTATAGTCCTCAGTGATTGCAACCTTATCAGTATCTGAAAGCTCGAGCAATGATGTTTCAGCTAATGGGTCTGTTAGTAGTCCAATACTTGTGGTATTGTAATTCTTATCTAACCATAGGCCTCTTTGATATGCTCTATAATTACCTGCCATTATATCCAAAGTACTAAGACCAGTAGCATTAAATGTTACATCCATGAGTCTTGGAGTCAAAAACACCTTAGCAGCCTTGTTGATATGCTGTTCTCCAACGTCAAGTCCAGAAAAATCTGGAACAGATGTCCACTTAAATCGAAAAGTAGAATTAGATTGACCAATAAACCAAAGATTAAATGCACAATAGCTTAGAAAAAACACAGAAGACAATTCCCCTGGAACTTTAAGACCATTTTGCTCCCAAGTTGTCTCATGAATTAAATGTCTTGTAGTAGTAACATAGCGAGAGTCGTTCCTTCCTACTGGATAAATTTCACTTGGAGAAACATAGAGATCTAATCCATATCGCTCAGCTGGTTCATATTCTAAAGATCTAAAGGTTGTTTCCCAGTCGTCTATAGGAACTGATAGCCAAACATCATTAAGTGACAAAACAGCAGCTGTGGGGATTTCCTCATATTGCATATAGCCTGGAACAGGAATAGGAACGGACTCAAAGTCAATATCCATCCACCCACCGGCTCCATCAGTTATTTGTCCTAAATCCCAAAAATTAATAAAGCCTCCAAACAATCTTCTCTTCAAAGGATCGTCATCAACATTACGTCTATAGCCTGAATTCTTATGAGTCTTCGAGTCTTTATTCGGCTCTTCAGGAATTGAAATATTAATGTCTAATGTTGGCATTATCCAATATACAAACGACTATGTTGTTCTCTCGGGATCGATGTCTCATCAGTCTCAACTTTAAGATAAATGATCTTTCGAATTCCGTCAAATGGAGTTAAATCTAAGCCATCTGCTTCTAAGTCCGTCCATGAATCCATAGGATCAAATTTCCCAAAGTAAAAGACATTGTCACTATTCACAGATCTTAATGACACTCCTGGTCGACAGTCTACCTGCACTGCAAATAACACGTTTCCAGAAAACACGATAGAAAACGAGAAATTTGATAATGGATTTCCATCTAAGTCTAATATTCCAGTCATCCGATTTTAAGCCCCTCAATATCAGTAGTAAGGCTCTCATGACGACCTGTTATAGAAAAGCCTTCCACCAAACAATTGGCTAGATTATTTGAGTCCTGGTCACTGACCGAAATAGGCAACCCACGTCGCAAATAAAAGTAAGTCCCAATCAAGCTTATAGTGGCATCACATACACCTCGATGAGATCTTATCAATAATCTTCTCACTAAATTTAAAGCATCATTAAGAGGAATTTCACCTACGTTAAGCCTCTTAATAATAGGATTTTCTAAACCTAAACTTGTGTTGTCATAGGGCACAAGCAATTTCATTTGACGGCCAACTAAAGCATTGACACTAAAATCTCCAGATTTAGGCTCTGTCAATTCCTTAGTTACTGTATTTAAGATAAAGTCGTGCACAATTGTTTCAACTTGACAAACACCTGGACCTTTCACCTCAAGAGTTTCCCGGATTGTCTTTATCAATCCAAACTCAAGCTCCATAGTAGAAAGAAGATTTCCAGATTGGTAAGCGACCATGTAATCTTGTTTGAATGGTTCACCTAAAACTAGATTCTCATTATCTACAATCATCAATCCACTAACATTAGTCCATACACGTTGTTGAACTTGTCTTGAAGGCTGGAAAGGATCAGTTCTATATCTAATCTCTGTTACTTCATATCTAATATCTTCAAAGGTAGGTACTCCATCTGAAGGTCTAGGTATCAAGGCAGATTGAGTTCGCTCACTACCTGTTTGACGTCCAAAGAAATCATAAGTAAAAGTCTCAAGTGTTTCACCTATCGTAGTTCCAAGATAGTTGGAGGTCTGTCGCCTATCACTAACAATTTCAGACTTGATTACCACAGCCGGATTTGAAATTCGTCTATATTCTCTAATTGATCTTACAATCAAAGTTCTAGTAAAGTTGCCTGCCGACGTAGAACCTGATTCCTCAAATTTTGTTTCAGATCTTGTGGTATAGAAATCAAAGGTGCCTGAGTCTTCAGTATAACCAAGGTAATAGGCATCAATCTTTTCAAACTTCTTAGACAATTGAATGTTTGATGCATCAGACACAGTAAATTCAATAGATGGAGGAAACCCCGGCGGGAGAAGACAAGTAGTATCCAATATCCATATCTTATTTTGATACTCAAAGATTAGAGGCTCAAAAGTACCAATAAGACTAGAGACTTGACTCAAATAAGACTCAGTCATCGAGAAATCTACTCTCTTCACCGGGAAGTTTGGCAAATTGTGGATAACCTCAGTGAATCCCAGTCTAGTAAGAAACACATAATTAAAGATATCCTCTAAGAACATGTTGCTAATTGGGACTAGCTCTGTGTAATATGGATTACCTGACACATCGTAAAGTGTCTCAAACTCAGTTACAGCAAGAGGAACCTTTAGAGGATCATAAACAACCGTATCACGATTAGGTCCTCTACCCAATATTTCAGTCAACGTCGAGGTATTGGTAAACTGGAATTGAGTAATTGGCGCCGATTCTTGTCGTGTTAAGCTATAGTGAGATGAGTCAATTAATCCTTCGTCTATTAAGACTTTCCAGGTGGTGCTCATCCCAATGACTTCACCAATTCTGAATCTAAAAGATGTGGCTGCTTCAATCATCTCTATTTGAGATATATCTGCAAGCTCAAACGAGAGGGAATTGCCAATCTGATTTCTGGCTTCAGAGTATGTAAAGGACTTGATGTGTATTGTAGTTAAGCCGTTGATGATCAACTCATAGACAAATTTTCTTGTCTTCAAAGTCGATGGAGGAGGTACTATATCTACAATGATGTCGAACGGGAATACTTCAGGCTCTGCATTCGAGGGCCTCATTTCAAGAGTCACACCGAAGTCGCAACGCATGAGAGGGTACTGCCGTAATGTCGGGAGAAACTCAACTGAAGTATCTACAATACAATCAATTTCTGGAAAGAGGTTTGGTTCTCCGTCAAGATGCGCAAACGCATTGAGCGTAGTAGAACCTGAGAAATCCACTTCCCCGATGGGCCCCGCCATCAACGGGGTGAATTCGGTTTTGCATCGAAACTTAACCGCAGCCAACAATTGGAAAGTAACGACAGGCTGGAAGTCCGTGGAACCCACGAAGGCAACCATGATCGAGGAGGTCTCTGTTACTTGTTCTATTACCGGCATTCTATAATATTATACCCACTCGTGTGAGACTGACTATCTTTAGTACTTATACACCCTCAACCCTCTAAATGTACTGGTACGCCCTGCTGTTATGTCTGCGGAACTATGCGAGAACTGCAAGTTAAGTTTTAGACTAGTCATAGAAAACCCAGTCAAACTTGTAATAGGATTCGGTCCCCCTGGGACAAGCCACGTTATTCCATCTGTTGAAACTTGGAAATCAATACGACCACTCGCAGAATTATGTGTATATCGTGCCCACTGTGCCCCACGAGTCGCACAAAGTTCCAGAACATTCGATGAGTATGTCCCAGTATGTCCATCTACTGCGTACCACGCTGGCCCACCGCCACTATACACCATTTGTAATCCTATGTATTTAACATTAGCAGAATCTTGCAGGTTAATAAAAGTTGACCCTGAAGGATTAAATGACGAATTATAAATCTCTATTGTCTTATCGGTAAAATCATAGAGTCCTGTTTCATAGGCTTCAATAGTGTTACCATTAGTAGTGCTAGTCATCGTCATCTCTGTCCCATTCTCTGTAATAGTGATATTAGGATCATTCAGACGACGAGTAAATAATCCATAAGTATTAACAACACTGTCATTAAATGGATCTTGAAATAGGGTTGCATCAATACCAAATCTAGTAGTGATGTAATCCATCATCGCGGCATCATCAGTTGATCCTAGTTTGGCACTAAAAATATAAACAGCGGCAATATCTCCTTCCATTATAGTTGACCCATTGGTCAAGATTTGAGGAGTCGCTGGTGGCGCTACAGTATTTGAAGAATTGTGATAAACCAAATTACGGGTTTGATATAGAGACTGGTCATTAGTTTTTGACCACGCTTTATATGTATGCCACGTATCTAAGTAAGGGGGTTGCCAATGAACAGGACCCATGCGGCTTGAGCTACGAAAAAAGCTATCATAAATATCTGACCCCGTGTAGGGATAATGAGACAGACTAACATTACTTCCACCAAACAATCCTCCGGTTGTTAAGGTTGCAACTTTGTTGACTATGTATATTGAACACTCGGTTAGGGACAACATAGATGGCGGAAAAAAGTATCTAGCAGAACCAGCCGCATTACGCAAAACAGGTTGCCCATTAAGCACTCCTGTTTGATATGTGAGACCTGATCCACTTCCTTGTAGGGCGAGATTTCTCCCATTTCCACTTTTGTCTGTCCAGTTTCCACTGATAGCTGTCCCATTAGACAAAGCATAAGAATCCGCCTCGTGGTACGACCAAAGGACTCCAGTGCTTGCTGGAGTCCATCCACTTGAGTATTGTGGTCTTCTTATTAAGCTCATTACACTGTACGTCTCATAGTAATCTCAGCACCAATAAATAAAGCAGCAGCACCTATTGTATCAGATCCATCAGTCCCATCACGGCCAACTTTGATGTGCATTAAGGCGCCTGCCGCGGATCCTGTATTAGTTAATCCTGTTATGGATGAGCTTGTTATTCTTGAACCGGTTCCAGGCGCAGCTGTTGTAACCGTTTGTGCCGTGTTGAAACTAGGATCGTCTGTTGCACTTGCTCCAGTATCGGTAAATGCCGTAGATACTTGCCACTTACAATTGCCACTAGTGGCAGTAGTATACCAAAGGATTTTGATATCGAGTGCTCCAGACCAATCACCAGGAAGTAACAAAGTCATCTGTGCGGTTTGCAATCCAGAATCAGCAAACGATAAAACACCTTTATGTATATTTGTACCAGTAACGTCAGTTGCTGTAGGCGCGCCAGAGGATGGTAAATCCCAAACAGGAGCCGGAGTTGTTCCATTAGTACCTGCAGCTGGAATCCATATCTTTTCAACCTCGCCAATGGCATTACCAGTGCCTTCAGGATCAATAGTCTTGTTGGTAAGTGTTGCAGAGGCGGCATTCTTAGTCGCATCTGAGGTATTATCAACATTTCCTAATCCAACATCTCCTGCAACCAATAAAAGAAGCGCCTTAAAAGCAGCATAAGTTTTTGATTTAATGAGCTTGCCTGTAGTTCCATCAAATATAGCAGGCAGATCATCAGTCACACTGGCTGGTCCAACCACAGCCCCATTAATATTAACCTGAGTGATAAACCAATTGGCACCAACACCGGCTTGAGTCCCAGATGAGGTTCCATCAACAGCACATATTAGTGCATCTCCTACTTCAACAACGGGACCTGATCCTCCACCAATTCTACCAGCAACTGAGACTTTGTATTCATGACCTGCATCAGCTGCAGGATAATTAGGATTAGCTGAACAATCGATGACCCCTTTGAAGATCATCGCATCGCCAATCCCTAAGTCACTCAATACCTGAGCAGAGGTTCTATTTACCCAATTACCCCCTACTCTTTCAAGAAAATCTCCATTAGCAACACTGGTTATAATGACATCTGAAAGTGCATCAAGATCATACGCTAAATCCGTCTTTAGTTGAGCTAATGACCTATTGACAAAACTTCCAGCTTTTCTTTGAAGAATATCATCATTTGTGGGAGTAGTGATGACAACATCTGAAAGTCCATCAAGATCTGTAGCGCCTGTTACTGGAGTCTCCCAATCATAATCTCCATCTGCATTAGATTCTTTTGTAAGAACTTGACCTGTAGTACCGCCACCTGGTACCTCAACGCCACCCACAAGACCAACAAATATCCAAGTAAGAAAGCTTCCTAAACCACCAGGTACATCACCCAAATAATCAAGATCAACTATATCTCCTTTAACTACAGGTATAGATAACCCTGTTTTTGATCCAGATCTTGCTCCCGCTAAAATCTTTAAGTAATTAGGGTAGGTGAATTGGCTTACCCCGTTTACTCTGACATTAAAGCTAGCATCATGTGTTCCTGATGGTAACGCAACACCTAGATACACGTCGAACTCAGTAATAGTTCGATCTTGATCGATGACGACCTTGATTACTTCGAGTCTCGTTGAGACAGTAGCACTAAAAGCCTCAAGGATTCTCTGTTCTACAAGTTGCGGCATTGCTTAATCCTCTATAAAGATCAACTGGCCAATAGCGAAGCTTAATTGGCCTCCATTAGGCACGACGATAGCTGATGCTAAAGGTGCCCAATAAAGTAAATTACCACCAGTTGGAGCATCAAAAACCCCAACAGATTGCACGGAACCCCAAGCAGAACCAGCCGTTGGAAAATCTACAGATGTTCCATTAGACTTCACTCCACTTACTGCATTAGGAAAGTTAGTGGTATTATTAGTTTTAGATACTCTTGCATAGCTCACGCCACTAACCTCGGTACCTCCACCAGCATCAGTTGGATTAGAAGTATATAATCCAAAATAAACTGTGGCTGGAGCAGAATAGGCAGTATTACCTAATATGTGATCCAATACCTTGTTTTCCAAATAATCTGATTTACCTGCCATTGTAAGGCCTCCGTTAGTTAGTTACTGTGATTGCAATTTGTCCAGGAATAAATGAGACAATCCCATTAGTGAACACATCAATAGGACTATCAAAATCATCGAATACCATAAGATTTCCAGCAGTTGGATCATCAAATATTCCAGCTCCGACGACCGATCCCCAATCTTCAGCTGCTTGAGCAAATGTAACATCTGTGTCATTCAGCTTTTGGCGAGAAGCGGCAACGGCCCAATTAGTTCCATCATTAGTCACCGCTACACGAGCATAAGAAGCTGTTGCAACCTCAGTTCCTCCAACTCCATCAGCATCAGGCATTACTAGAAACAGCCCAACATATACTGTAGATGGTGTAGTATATGCCGTATCCCCAAACACGTGATCTAACAATGCTTCTGCTAAATATGAGCTAATCATTATGCTGTTACCACCCTATAGGTAATATTTTGTAAAATCCCACTAGAAAATTTATCAAACTTTAAGAACTCCGAATTAGAAATTGCATTAAAGTTAAACGTTCCAAAGTCTCCGGCTATCACAATAGCTACGACTCCATCAGTGGAGTCTGCTGTTGCAAATAAAGCGTTTATGGCATCAAATACAGAAGAAGCTAGCCAATCAATCTTGATTTCTATATCAAAGCCTTTGTCATTGGCAAATACTTGGCTATATGGTGTGCCATCAATTGCTTTTATGATATTCTTTTTCAAAGCAGGCTTTAATGGCTCTAATCCTGTTACTGAGGTCTTACAAGGAGTCCCACCAGCTAATCCAGTACTGGTCAAATACACATTGCCTATTTGGATTGCATTATATCTAGCCATTATTGACCTCGCTTCTGAACATCATTTTGGTTTGGTCTATAGCTAGTTGATGCAAGACCTGTCTGGTTATTGATATTCACATCAAGGATCGGCTTGCTGGCAGTATCAATCTTTACTCCAGTTTTTGTCAAAGCCGTGACAACACTATCTAAAGCTACTTTGATAGCCTTCATCCTCTCAGTAGCGTCTTTTTCCTTATTCTTAGCATCCTCAGCTAAAACATTCAAGGCTTGTAAGCGTGAACTTCTGAGACTTGCAGTTAACTCACCTGGACCCAATTCCCCAGTGATACTAAGAGCTTGTTGTGCTGCAAAAACCTTATCCTCTTGACTGACTCCACTCTTATTAAGAAGATCAATCTTCTGCTGTGCAAATTTTCTAGTTTGCTCCGCTACTACTTGAGTACGGACAAGCTCGTCAAATCTCTCAGCATTTGCATCTCTAAAGATATTAGCATCTCTAGATCTCAGCTGCAGCAAACTTCTAGCATCTTCTTTAGTCTGTCCATAGCTATTCAAACGACTAAACAGCTCGTCATTAGCCGGTATTCTCGCTTCTATTGCCTTGGCAATTGCTTCCTGACCGAGTATACCTAAGCCTGAAGTATCAATTTGCTTAAACTTCTGAAGATCTACCTTTAGCTCCTGGATTTGAAGCTCAGTCTGGACATATTTTTCTCTAGAAACACCACCTTCATAATCTCTAGATAATCGATCAAGGCCTGATGCACCGAGCTTTGCTTCGAGGTACCCGCCAGGCCCATACTGATTGGCGTTATTGAATCTTCCACTAGGATCAAATTGAGTAGCATAGAACTTCGCAAGCTCGGCTTGATTAGCCAATGTACGTTGAGAATTGACAAATTCAGCACTAGCTCCAGCAAATTGAAGATTTCTTTGGAAGCCTCCAGTTTGCTGATATGAGATACCTTTAAGGGCAATTGCTTGCTGCTCATAGTCCAAAGCTTTGAGGCTATACAAGAACCGAGTTTGGCCAAGTTCAACCTTAAGTTGAGCTTGTTCCATCTTAGCCATGTAGTCTACAAAGTCTTTTCCAAATGCACCAAATCTCTCTTGTGCTCGATCAGCAGCAGTATCTATATCTGAGAATAACTTGACAAATGGATTATCTTTACCTTGTATTTGAACAGAGGTATCTCTAACTTGTTTAGTTAGACTTTGGATTCTCTCAACAGTTGACTTTATAGAGGCTTCAAATTGATAAGTAAGTCGTTCCTTATCCTCGTCGGTGAGTTTGTCTTCTCTACCAATGCCACTAAGACCTCTCTGGAGATCTACTAATTTCGCATTAGGATTTTTGACAATAGTCTCAAAGGATTTAGAAACAGCATTAGAGACGGCTTCAGCATACTTATATGCTTCACTCTCTAATTTCTCCTTATTAAAGAAGATCCCCGTTATATCTAACTTTGATTTCTCAAGGAGTTCTTTATAGGCAGCATCAATTGCACCTACATCATTTTTCTTTCTCTTAAGGACACGCTCAAAGGCAAGATCTGCTATAGAACCTTGACGCCTAATATCTTCTTCTCTATCTTGCTCTTCTAGTCTTTTCTTCTGTTCCTCAGCAACTTTCTTTTGCTGAGCCTCAATTCGCAAAAAAGCATTATTGCGTCTTATTAGCTCTTGCTCATAATCAGATGAAGCATTTCCAAATAATTGACGACCAATCCCAGCAAACGAAATATCTGCTCTTTTCTTGAGAAAATCTCCGCCACCCGCTGCGCCAATTGCATCGCCTTGAAGTCTCGCTAACTCACTAGGAACGATTCCTGCAACTGCTCCAATGCCACTTAGGATATTATATATTCCAGACTCAGAACCTTGCTTAGCGAGCTCTGCTGGACTTATACCTTGAGAAAGCTTTTCTTTGGTTTGATCAGCAGTTAATCCAAGCTGCTGTAATGACTCGTTTAAGCCATTGATAAAGTCAAAAACACCACGACTGTTGGCAAAGCTTTCAGACAACGAGTTGAGCATGTTTTCCCATGCAGCTGATGTCTTAGCTATTTGCCCGTCAACAGACTCTAGTCGATCCTTAGCAGCACCTGAGAATAAGGCAGCTTTCTTAAGAATTTCATCCTGATAAATTCTCTGTCTTTCAAGTTGAGATAATGACTCAACACTTCTAGACTGCTTTTCAGCATATTCCTTATAGAGAATTTGAGGATTCTTGATTCCTAATTTCTTATAAGCTTCATCCTGACCAGTAATAATCTGATTAGTGACGGTGGTTAACTCTGCAGCATCCAAGCCTCTAGCAGCACCAAGATCTAATAATCCTTTAACTGTTTGATCAAGTCGACCAGGCTGAGCTGTTCTTGCAACAAGCTGTGCTACTTTTTGAGTTAGCTCCGCGGTTTTGACTATAGATAATCCAGCAGCATCAGCATACTCTTTATTCTTTTTGGCCAAAAATCCGTAGCTAACCCCCATCTCACTAGCAGAAGCTTGAAGAGCTCTTTGAGATTGGAGTAATTCTCGATTCCTATCAATCGCTGCATTTGCAGCTTCAACACCTTTATAGATACCAGCAACAGCTACACCAATAGCTAATGCACCACCAATACCGTATCGAGCATCAGGTAAACCTAATCCTCGAGCAATTGGAGTAAAAGCCTGCAAGGCACTAGACTCTGGACCGGCTCTAGGAACATTGGGAGCTCGTAGCTGAAGTCCAATGAGCTCTCTCTTAAGTACGGCAATCTGTATCTCAGCTTGGCGGGCGTCTTTAACAATTTGAGCAACGACCGTCTTATCCGTTTCCCCGATTAAGGCTTTATCTAAAGACAGTACCTTACTTCGAAGTTCCTGAATTCGCTCAATCGCCGCAGTTGCCTCAGACTTAAGAGCGTTGACACCCTTGCCAACATTAATATCTCTAATTCGAGAAAACTGTGCTTCTAGTGATCTTAGATTAGACTGAAGAGTCAGCAAACTCTTGCCTTCTGTATCGGCTTCAGTAATCGGAGACGTTCGTCTTGGATCGATAGACTGCGCCTGGAGTGTCTGGAGTTGTCGTAAGAGTATTAACTCACGTTCCAATTCTGCGATGTTGGTGCGAACGCTCTCAGTCAGCCTGTCGAATTGGTTCTTACTTAAGTCTCTTCCAACAATCTGTTCATCTATAGATTTTAATGTACGTTGCAATTCAGCAAGTTTAGTCACATTCTCTCTTGCTCGAACATTCACATACTCAAGGTCATTTCCAAAATCTTTAACTGAGGTCTTTTGAAATTCTTGAGCTAAGACTTGAGTTCTCTTTTGGAGAGTGAGCATAGATTGTCCAAATCTATCAGCTCTCACCTGGCCCTGCTCAAAGGCCCCAGACATGGCTTCAGCCGTCTCAGTAGCGTACCCTTTCGCTCTATTGAGATCGGCTTGCCATTTCTCTTGATTACCTACATTAAGGTCAAGAGTTAAATCATCATTATTGATATCATCAATCGCCATCTGGTTTGTTCTTAAGTTTCTGCTTAAGGTTCCAATCGTCTACACGACGAAGTCGAGCTCTTTGCCCGACATAGACATCAAATAGCATTTCCGTTGTTGGAGACCAGGTCGTTTTATCGTCATCTTCACTGTTAACGATCCCTATCACCGATTCTAGTAAATGGTCAAGATCATAAACTTTCCACTTATCTTTGAATCTGTCGTTGAGTGCTTGAGCAGCTTCTTCTTTGAAAAGATCTTTAGCGACTTTTACTTCACAACCATCGCAAAATTCTTTGCCGTTGCCTTCCCTTTTGAAACAAACTAGCGGACATTCGTCATACTCTGGACTTATGTCCGCTAGCAAGACCTGGTAATTAAGGAACTGCCAAACAGCTACTCTGAAGCATTCAACGTAAGTTCTTTTGGGTAGACTTGATTTTGATAAGAAACCCAGATATGATCTACCATATCATCCATTTCGGTGTCGGCAAAGTACTGCCTGAAAGCAGCTTTTGTGTCGACGCCTTTAGGATAACCTGGCACTCCCTCCGGGTGTTTTCTAAGGAGATCACTCAAAAAAGTAACACGAAACTCTTGCTGCTTTTCCTGCTGCTCCAATTCGGTCTTCCCAAAAAATTCGCGCTGAAGGGCACGAAGCTCAGGTCCCAAAGACCTGCGTAACTCAAAGATCATTGGCTCATATCCAGGATATGTGAGAACGATCTTAATTGTTTTGAAGTCAGGAGTAGAGTCCTGATTGATCATTCGATCTACAGGACTCTCTTCCACGACTTGCATTTTTTCTGCTGCCATAATAAAGGGCTACTCCTTACGTTGCTAAGAACGTCGCCGTCTCACTCCCGTAATAGTGAACTCGATCAGGAGTTCCTGCAGTACTTGAGTTATAGAACGGTGTGCCGGTGATGTTGATGGTTGATCGATTTGCCTCACCAGCAAAGGAAATCGGATCATCAGAGAGCTTGATCGAAGTCTTAGGTGCATCGATCACCACTCTGTTGGCTGGAGCTCCAAGATACAGATTGACAGCCACCACACTTTCAGCTTCACCCAATGTATAGATGGTATCACCGCGAGACCCATAGACACTGAAGGTAAACGAGCTGGTACGATCCCCATGCTCCAAACGCTCAATGTCAATATCATCATACGGAAACGCATCATCACCAGAGAAGATGTTATTGCTGTAAGTGTAGGTAAATTCTCTCATCGAGGAGGAGACGAAAGAACTATTAACCTCGAGGCGGCAATCCTTCGTATAAATTGGATTGATGTTGACGCAAGCCGGCACTGAATACGCCAAGGCGGAGAGTGTATCGAGACTTCCGATCAAGTCGAGCTCGACCGTCACTTTTCCTCGAATAGCACCACGAATAGTCACCGAGTTAACGGCAAAATCCTTATACTTCTCGAAATAGCTAGCGCTATCACCTTCAAATCCTGTTATAATGCTAGTCACAGGAGTCTGAGCGTTGGTAGTTCTAGTTATCTCATGAATTTTGCTAGTACCCGCGGTTGTGGTACCTAAAGAAACAGTACCTCCAACAAGCGAAGTGCTATCAACCGTCAAAGCCGGGACGTTGTATGCAGCGAGCTTTCCTTGGAAAGTAATCACCACAGTCGTAGCCAATGTGCCGGTGGCTACAACATTCCCAGGCTTGATGGGACGAAGGCTCTCGAGATAAGCCGTAGTCTCCAAAGCTGTTGCATTATAAGGAATATCCACGTTGTCAGTTATTCCTTCAAATGTAACGGCCACGTTATATGTCCCACCAGTAATTGTCCCACTTGGTGTGATGGTTTGCACTTCATTCGTCTGGGTACCTGATGGAGCTGCTGCTGCTCCTAGGGCATATGCCAACCACCCAGCCGCAAGAAATGCATCAGCGTCAAACGAAAATCGTAGACGCGCCAGACGACTCGTGATATCTTCACGAATCAAGTATTCTCCAGAGCAATCTCGAATTTGCTCTCGAGTGACCGTCCGACCGGGATAGGTCGGGTTTGTTTGTGGATGCCGTGTATTGATATCCGACGTAGCTAACGGCGTCCCAAATGCGCTTTGCCTTTTAAAGGCGCCAGAGTAAGCGACGAACAGCTTCCGATTTCTAAAGCTTCCTGCCATGGCTCATTCTCTCCTTAATAAAGACTCCGAAACCTATTATAACCTTATTTGTAGTGTTTGTACAATGAAGGAAATAAATTAACGATCGTGTCGGCGTCTTTGTGAAAGAATGGACCTGCGAATTGGATATCCCGTTTCGGCAGGTTGATCTTCGTCATGCCATTCTGAATGTGTGTAGGCGGTTGCCGTGGCACACTCTCAGTTTGGCGCTCGCCATTAACGATAGTCGTGACTTCTTCTCTGCCAACAAACATTATGTTGGGTTGCTTCGAAGTGTCGACCGGCTCTTCCGAGTCGTCTTCACCACCAGGGTTAGCCTGATCTGCTTCTCCATCTATGTGTGACGTCGAGTCAGACAGACTGGTGTTATCTTGACCTTCAGGGTTTTCACCTTGAAGATCTAGATTTTCGTCAGTTCCTGCTGTTTTGCTAGAACTCATTATCTTACCTCCATTCTAACCTGTAGGTTAATGATGTCGCCAACCTGTCCCACAAGGAATTCGGACTCTGCCCGACGTTGCAAGTTATTTGGCTGTGTGAGTGGGTATCTTGTTAAAGATTCCCCGTATGTTGGATGTTCTCTATCATCCAAAAATCGATTATGCAGGGCCACCACGAGGTCAAGCAACTCATCATGTGAGTTCGTGCCGGCCGCCCGCACATCTTTGAACTGTTTGAATATATGTATATTATACCACACGAATGTGACAGGATTGTCGTCACATCCATCAGTATCTGAGTCCTGGAAGCGTAAAAAAGTGATGATAGCAAAACTAGACTCAAAGGCATCGTACTGTGCCTCAGTCATGCTATCAACCTGCATTTGATAAACTTGAGCTATGAAATCTTCTTTCCCAGAAAAGTAGAAAGGCGTAATCATAACTGGAAGGTCAGGATCAACCGCATTGATTGTAGATTTAGCCCAATCTCTGCTGGCCTTTTCCTTTGCTGCTGTCCAATTATGTGCCACTTAAGTTAACTCTGCTAATCTATTCTTTACCAACTCTCTAAACCTAAACTTGAAGAAATTATTTACCACAACCTTGAAAAACGGTCTGTTTAACTTGTTGATGTTATCAAGTATCTTTGCATAATGTACATCAACAATAGCTCTAATTGATGTATTACCTACTCGACGTACCCGTATTGAGCTATAAAGCTTTCCAGTCCTCTTAGCTGGAGGTTGACCTGGTGCACTGGCTCGATAAAACGTAGCACCTATGACTGATCTTCCCTTAGTACCACGTCTACGATTGCCAACACCACGAGCACTAAACCTTCCAGTTATTGTGCTAAGCCGATAAATATGTCCCGCTGGGTCAGATTCGTCTATGTAGGCTTTAATCTCATTTTCAAGTATCACTGCAGCTTCGTTTAATGCCTGATTGAGTTTACTAAGCTGCGCTTCCTCATGCCAAATTGCTTTGCGTAGTGTAAGAGTTGCATGTACCATTTAAGGACTAGGCGTAAATACTTCACCTGTTTTAGTACCAAACAAATCCCACCATGGACGATCTCCATCTGGCGGCATTTTATCTCTATCATCGATTTGATAGATAAATCCATCAATCGCCATATCAGAGCACTTCTTGATAGCTGTGACAATCGAGGAATCTTCAGTAGCAATCTGGAGATCCATCTGAGTCCTAAACTCAGAAAATCTATTTTTCCAGGAAGTGGTTACTTGTTGCAAAGATCTAAAGGTATCGTTATTTTGGCCCGTTCTTACAAGTAAGTAGGCCGAGGTATTATTCTTGTTGAGCTTCTTTCGCTCAGCATCAAAGCCTTTACCATTGGCTTTTATAATTTTTGATAAGGCCGATCCCATTTACCACACCCGTACACTTGGAATAGAGCCAGAGAATGCTTGAGTTCCAGAGAGATTGACGATCATAAGATCGGTCAATTCCGGTGGAGTCTTGTAAAGCAAATTGAACGCATATAAGATAGTGAGGCGTCTTTGATCTTCATCGGATAGTGCCACATTATTCTTTCCGGTAAGCTTTAAGACACTAAAGCCATCATCGATGAGCAGCAGCAAAATAGCAGCAATCTTAGATGCTTTTCCACGAGCGTCAGTTAAAGCCGTCAAATCCGCCTCAAAGGCATACGAATATACGTCTTCCAGACCGCCAACAAGCAATCTGAAATTCGCAACCATAGCATCGACATCACCTGGCCTCAACTGGCCTGCAGTAAGTCGTGCCGTTCCTAATGCTATCTGAGCGTCACTAAGCATTGTTTTCCTTGAGCTCCATCAGCTTTGCACCGATCTGATTAGCCGTTCCTTGACGTATGCCCATTTCAATAAGCTGCTCATAATCGAGGATGGACAACTGTTCCATAGTGTGGACCCCCTTCTTGGTCAGTGCTGTGAATCCTGGGAAGTCCTGCGGTATGGGAGTTGACTGTTCAATAGTACTATTGTCTGACGCCGTCACAATCCCTCCAGGCTCATCTATGGGAACGGTATTTTCACTTGACGTACTGATCTCTTCAGTTTTCGTATCATCAGTCGTCGTCTCTGTAGAATCTGCCGGAGGCTGTGCCTCAGCGACCTGTTCAGGAGTCAATTTGTTGAGCTGCTCTTGATATTCCTCATCCGCAATTTGCTCTTTGCGTCGGCGCTCGAACTCACCTTCTAAGATCGCCATGATCTCAGGAGCGTGGTGTTTGACCTTATCCATGAACTCGTAATCGATCTTTTTGTTCGTTGCCAGAGGAGTTGCATCATTACCCAAATCCTCAACGATCTCTGCCTTACCTTCGTTAACCTTATCCTTAGCAAAGGCATCACTGACTGTATAAGTTCCGCCCTTACCTAGAAGCTTGTCTCCGTAAGACAATGTTCTTGATAGTACTTTAATTTTTTTCGGCATGATACACTCCAAATATTATGATAGGGATGAGAGTGTCTCATCTCTCATCCCTCTCCCCAGTTTCAACAGGTGATCAGTCCTGTCTCAGAGGACCCTCGATTAGACGACCTCAGTCGTCATAATCACAATCCGCTCAGGAGCATCGATCACCGGCAGAACGTTCGAGGCCGACTGGCCTATGAACTGCCATTGCTGTCCTTGCGGCACATATGCATTGGCCCAACGACCAAGACGTCCATTACCTTCCTCAGTTGGCCCTACGTGTGTATAGCCAAGCTGAATTGGTGTTGGGTCAGGGGTGGAACCTGTCCCGACGACAAACTGGCGGCTGTCGTACTTGCCGATTACCCCGATTGCTCCGACGGGAACGAATGGCAATACTTTCGTAGCGCCTGTTCCCAATGCGGACTCATCCAGCACCTCACCTTCACCATCATGGACGATTACAGTGATGTTGTCCCGAGCGTCATCAGAGATGACATTCACGCCGTTCATTGCAACGACTCTCTGGAACTGGAAGATGCCGCCGACATCATCGGCCTTGACGACCTTAATGCCATTGACGGGGTTATACATGATCGTCTGGAGCGTTTCCGTCCTCATGATCACACCGGTTACTCGATTCTTCAGGATACGCTGAGCTTCATGCCAGTCAGTCCAGAATTTCGAGGTTGCACCACCATAGCCATCGCCGCCAGTCCTAGCGGTGAGGAAATTATCATCAGGAATGCCGTAATCGACTTCCAGGTGGATGCCGTCCGACTCCCAATCAATCTCTCCCGTGAACAGAGCCTGTCCACGAAGCCACTCAGCAGTATCAAGATGCGGCTGAACCAAAAGCTTATCAGTAAAGTTGAACATCGTCTCGACGAGCTGTTCTTTACCGTCCACATTTTGTGCCAGCAGACCTTGCACCAAATCCCTGAGCTCTCTGAGATACGCTTCCGGAAATGGCATCTCCACCGCCATTTTCGCAATCGCATGCTCGAAGCCCGACCTTTCAGAAACACCGGATCGTGGATACGGAGAATCCATTGCAACGAGTTTGGCCATCGTTGATTTGATTCTCATCTTGTTGGACTTAGCACTGTAACCACGTCTTTTGACTTCCGGCAGAACTGAATTAAGTAGATAATCGGAACCCGGACGAGCGTCATTGGCGATAGCAAATATTTCACTATCCTCCATCTCGTCTAAGAGTCCCTTGAAATCGATAATCATCGTCTTTCTCCTGTTAACTTAATTTTCGTTTTACCAAATAACACTAAAGAGAGATAGTCACAGACTAGTCTCCACGGCTGTCGTGCGAAACGTTATAGACAAACGTTCCCGCATTTGCTGCCAGCTCGGTTTTGTAAGCCGAAGGCAACGTGCCACCATTAGCGATGGCATCCGGCAGCAAGTTTTCGAAGAGGTTCGCTCCGCGAATTCGACCGTATCCGGTCAAGCTTGCCGTACGACTGTCGCTTGATGCATCCGTTTCCAGAATAGCATCTGCCGGTTCTGATCCGGGATGATCGCCTCGAGGAACCATCTTCTTCGAAGCTGCGATCGTGCACATCACTGTGCCGCCAGGAATGAACTTGGCGCCGGGGTTAAGGTTAGTAAGACCAGCAAGGTTTGTAAACGTTGCCGTCTCTCCAGCGATCAGAGCAAATGGTGCATCATGCACTGTGACCGTGGTCGCTCCAGCAGCCGCATCAGCAGCAACAATAAGCTCTTTCGATCCGCCCTGATAGGTCGCAGTTTCACCACCAGCCAAAGCTGTTGGAATAGCTGCAACAGTTATTGATGTCGCACCCGCGGCCGCGTTAGCCGTGAGACGAGCAAATTTATTAGTACCAAAATCCAAGGTTGTTCCGCTCGGAATGGGTCCTGTCAACGCAGTAACACCAATTGAGGTGGCGGCGGCTAGTGCTGCAGATGCTGTCACCACAACGTCCGACTTGCTGCCGAAGTTGAGTGCCGTCCCTGACTTCAATGGAGCACCAAGTGCCTCCACCGGCAGGGAGGTAGCGCCAAGAGCAATACCGCCAGTACCTACGGTTAGCGTCTGAGCTCCTCGTAGATACTTATCTGATACCAAATCCCAATCGATCTGTTTGCCGGGACCTCTTATCACGGAAGCCATATCGACGACCCACGCTAAAGCAGCGATGATCGTGGTTGTTATAGCCGACATTGTAATGATCTCCTGTAAGTAGTATTAAGTTGCAGGTGCGTCTTTCTTCTCCCAGGGAAGACTTCTAGTACTTCTCTGCTTGTTGAATTGTTCAGCCCGCGTCGCAGCATCTTGACTCGTAGTGTCTTCTGTTCTAGCCTTTCCTCCGGAAAGATTTGGCAGTCTCGGCGAAGTCGTCGTAGTCGTGGTAGTCTGCTTATCGTCCTCTGTCCCAGTTTCAAACATCGCTTTAGCGACATAGCCAGGCAGGTTCTTTTCTGCATATTCCTTGAGCTCAAATTCGTTCGTCTTAAACCGGCCATTGCCAGCATCTTCTTCAACGGTCACAAACGCCTTTTTGACGAGTTGTTCCTTGCCTTTGTCGTCTTTATGTTTGACGTCTTTGACAATGATCTTCACGCCCTTGCCTCGATTAGATGTAACAAAATCGTTGACAACATCAAAGTTGAGTTTCGCATCGTCACAGAGTTTGCGAACGTCTTTTTCAGAGTCAATATTCTGTATCTTGGTAGCATACTCAGCATGCTCACCTTTCAACTTCTCAAGGTCTTTTACCGATCCCAGCTTCTGGTAGTCTTCCAGTTGAGTTACCTCATCTGACGAAATGATCTTCGTACCAGGTTTTTGCACTTTCCTCAGCTCTGCTTCGGCTTCATCTGCACGCTTCTTTTCAGCTGTGATCGCGTCTTGAAGGCCTAGTTTCTCATTTTTCAGAGCATCACGATTGGAAGCTAGTCCAGGTGATGTTAAATCCTCAAGACTCTCAAATTCACCGTGATCGAATTCCCATCGACCATTGCGGTTAACATAGAGTTTGTTATCGCGTGCGAATTGAGGAATTTCGTCCTCACTGGCGTAAAACGCCTTATATTTAGCCATTTGACCTCTGGTCTCCTTGCTTTTCGGATTTCCCCTCTGGGGATGATGAACATAAGTTCCTTAGAACTTATGATAAATACTATATACCCTTTTTAATGGAATGTAAACCGTTGGATAAACTTTTTTTATCCTGTCGTCGGTCTACCTTTTTGTACCTTCTTTGGTGGCTGCCCACTAGTCGGATTCGCTTGTTTATCTGCCGAGACTTGATCAGAAAATCTACTCATTGCCGCAACTCGACGGACATTATCATCCATTTGCTCAGCAACATCAGCTCTGATTGCATCAATTTCAATGAGAGGATCTTCAGAACCCAACAGCACCATTGCATTTTCCCGGCTGATCAAGTGCTTGTCATATCGACTAATGACGACGTTCTTCTCATCAGCGGACAAGTCACCAGCAGTAACTCTCGAGTCAAAATTCACCCCAATCCCTTTGAAGTAGCCGTCTTTACCAGATAACGCTGCAACTAAATGCAGCAGGGTTGATAGAAGCCATCCTCCAAACTGATCAACATCTGCCTTGTAATTAAGAATCTCATTAAGAAAATCCTGTCGAGCTTGGATTCTCGATTCTCCGCTGGCCAATGAATCGGCAGAAATAAGGACAAAGATCTGTTTGGCTTCGGCAAGACACTGCTTATAGTAGAGAGCTTCACCAGCTTCAAAAGCATCCATTGGAGTTGGCTCTCTAAACTCGACTCCAGGAGTTTCATACTTCTTGTTTCCCTTATCATCAAAGGTGGCAACCCCAACCAGATTTTGAGTCATGGACGACCCACGCTGCAACTTCTTAGCTACCTTAATAGTTTTGCCAGGATTGTCCGGGTCAGGCAATTCGCTATACTTGATTGCAGCGTTAGTGGTGATCATCTCGGTGAAACCGTCTTCAACCAGAACATTTACTCCCAGGGTCAGATCCAGGTTAAGCGCTCTGTTGTTTTGTAGCAATTGCTCGGTTACGAAAGGATCACCACTAACTTCCTCGGTGAAGAGATTTCCATCCAAGAAAATCCCATCAGAAACATCTACATTCTTACTCTTAAGATCTTGAATAACTTGAGAGACATCAGTATTCTCTTGATCATTAAGCTCTGCAGGAGGCTGAGAGTTCTTACCGGGCTTCTGGTTAGCCGGTTCGAAGACAGCCAAATAAGTCTTGCCGTCGTCGTCATTGACGAAGCTGATCTCTATGCCTTTCAATGTGGTAATCTTTGCCGACCCACTATTGGATTTCTCTAGCTTGACAACAGAGATCTTATCACCATCAGACTCAATGATCTTAGCATTCTCGCGAGGCACATACTCGGCCCGTACTGCCTTCGTAGCCTCAAGTAGACCTCCAATAGCTTTCAATGAGCCGTCATCGTTTATATACTTTTTAGGAACATACACACGCGCGCACCCGCGGCCGGTAACAAGACGCTCTGCGAAGACCTTCTTCACAACCTCTTTCAAGTTAAGGTCAGTCCATAGCTTTCCAAGGAGTATTTCCGCTTCGATCTCCTTCTTGTTTGCGATCTCCGGTTGATCCTGTGAGCCCTGGTCATTCTGAGTTGTTATACTGATATTACCCTTATCGTTCGTTGCCGACATCGCTAGGGCATTCTTAGCGTCAGCTTCCTTTTTAACGAATCCTGGTTCTTGCGAATTGACGGTCTTATCTATTGAGTTCTCAGCTGCAGTGAAACGCTGGGCACTTGCCGCTCTTTGTTGAGCATCTTGAATTGCTCGACTAAGCAACTGCTCCTGATTGAAGACCTTCCAATTAGGGGAACGAGAGATGAGACCATCAATTGCCCGGTTAACTGTTTCTTTGACGACATTTCTACTGGTAAATGCCTGAGTGATAAGACCGTAGACTCGATCTCTCTCTGCATCATCGAGAGCCGGAATAGGCCCTATGTAGCCTCGGCCATTGTCCCACATATCACCATTGTACATGTTCCAGGAACTTCGCTGAGTGGCTCTAGGCTTCACCCAATTTTTAAGTCTATTGGATAAAGAAACATAATTTGCTTCTCTAAGTTCAAATTCCATGATCTACCTCCATAACCCACATTCTTCAATCTTGTGGGGTTCTTCAATATCACATTCTTTATGCTTTAGATGACCTGTTAATTCGGGATTTCTTATACTTAATATCACCATTCCGTCAATTCCAGGATATGAAGGTTCTACATCTAAGTTTATAGGAACTTGTCTTTGTTCAAATTCCATGATTTATATCTCCGGAGGAAATTCCAAACCGACAGAATCGGCATATCCGTCTAAAAACAAATGAACATGCCAGCCACACCCCGGCAAATTCTTTGTATGCAAAAATGAGTTGTTGACTTCACCAGTAGGAAGAACATTATGTAAGCCAATCCCACACAACACTCCACAAATGCATCTAATAATAGGCTTACACGGATGTAGATCATCTCCAGTTACTACCGGAATCCATGATGGAGCAATATTATCAGCAACTAGTGCTTGTGGTATATGAACTCTATCCATTATCCTACACTCGATTCAGAAAAGTCGTCTTGGTCATGTCTTGGTCTGAACTGGCTAGCTTTCCAAACAGCCATTGACAAGGCTACGCACGCGTCAATCCTCGCCGAACGATTGCCTTTACCTTTGACAATACGGATTTGCTCGTTATCAAGCTCTTTAGCTTTTGCGGCCTGAACGTGTTGTTCAAGTACTTCACTGGGGAACGTGCCGATGCGGCCTGTGTGGAATTGCTTCCATAAGAAGGTGTCGGACTTTGTGCGATCTGTTTGTTGGCTGAATTCCGTGCACGGGACACCTTTCTTTCTGAGATTGACCGCGACTTGGTGCATTTGATATGAGTCATAATTAAAAGGTCCTACCACTAATCCGGCTTCATAAAGCCTCTCAACTTCTGCAGCAATCGTTTCTTCAAGATCGATATCTTTACCCTCAGGATCCCAGACTCTGAGATAGCATACCTTATAACGTTCCTGATATTCCCCAAAGACATAAGCACCGACTCTTCGCACCCCGACAAGGGCAACAGAGTCATGACGCTGCGAAGCATCACCAGCCAAAAACATTGGCTCGGAAAGATCTTCATCTTCATAGATTACAGCATCCGTATAGTAGTCAGGATCAATGAAACTACCTTCAGAGGACTGCCATCGATTCTGCCACAACCTTACATACTGGCTATGCCGAAGGTCTGCCTTCTGAGCTGCTCTAAACTTGTCACCTTCAACGCCAATATTCCAAGGCATCGTAGGCTCATGATTATGATAGTAGAATAGACCTTCTTCAGGTATATGCCAGCACGCAGGCCTGCCATCTGTTAATATGTGTTCCAGTCCAGGAACGGGTTTAGCATCCGGTTGTGTTCTGGCTTCTGAGGTGTCAACAAAAATGCGCTTGAAAATTTGAAGTAGCAGGTCAGACTCATCTTCAAAGCCAACATAGGTCTCGATCCAACGTATTGAATTCTTACGAGTCGGGACGGGAACGAGTTCGTCATAAAGTCGACGTGAGCGCTCTGTTGTATACGCCCAAAGCTCGCTCCACAATGTAAGGCCATAGTTGCCTCCTGCAGCACCAGCATAATTGTTTGCAATAGCTTGGATAAGAGTACCGTTCGGCAGCCTAACCTCTGGCTTGGAAGACTGCGCGAACGGCACCTTGCAACCGAGCGCATACAACGTTGGCAGCATAGCCCCGAAGATGCGCCCCGCGCTCTGCTCCTGATCGTTCGCCAGAGTCAGGATTAAGTTTGGCGGCTCGATATTAGCTCCCCACCAGGAGCCTACGGCACCAGCCAATGTCGTTTTACCTTCCTTCTTAATAGTTGAGAAGACCACCGTTCTGTATGGGAAGACCCCGTTCTCATTGGGCGTGAGAACATGATCACAGATGTCTATTTGACGAGGTGAGAGCTCGACAAGCTTAGCAGCGGAGTAATCCCATTCCTTACCGAACATATTAACGGTGGTAGGATCATAAAAGTTCTCTGGTACCCATCGGGTAAAGGGAACTATCTTGTTGGGATTATACTTGTTAAGATCTACGATGGCAGGCCTTTTATTCTTCTCAAGTCCTTTAGCACTTAATTGCTGTTCTTGATAGCTACGTCTACCAGCCGGACCCACACCCCGAGAGAGTTGAGGTCTCCTAAAGCTAAAACCTTTGATTAAAGGTAGGGTATCCGTTGCCATTAATTAAGATTGGTGTTATCTTCTTCACCTGTATAGTCTTGCAGCTTAGGCCGCCGGATGTCGTCCATTGCCTCAGCTACCCGTACAACCTTATCGGAGATGATGCCATACATCTTCCCTAAGTCACCGGCATTCTGGGTATGCAACCACCCTTGATCCTTGGTCGTGTCAGCTATTCGCACCGTGGCCTCAATCCCAGCCTCCAAGCTCTGGATCATCAAGTCACCAAGCACTGCAGCCTTCTGCTCTTCCATCTTCTCGAGCATCTCTGCCGTCAAGTACTTCTGCTTCGACCTCGTGACCGTGGCCAAACTCACTCCATACTTATCAGCCAAGTCGATAGGCTTCTCACCAGCCGCAAGCTCAGATGCAATAGCCATCTTCACCTCTTCTCCCACCGGTTGACTCTGGTAAAGCTTCTCTTGCACCACTCCACTACTGCCGTCCATACTCATGATATATCATCTCCTAGACTGAAACTCTATAGCCAATAATGAATGTGATGGTGCGACAACGGTGCCTCCTGAGGCTTTTTAGAATCGTATGTGCGGATATCAGTTTCATTAATAGGGCCAGCTGTGAACCGTAGCAAAGCTACTGGTTACGGTTATCATTATATATATGTTAAATGGGGTTGTAAACTGTAAGATGAATTATTTTTCATCGGGCATCTCTTACAATATTCTGGGGACTAGACTATAGTCTTAATCATTAGATAATCTATCTCTAGATGCTTGGAACCCACCAGGCCCTTGGAGGTATTGAAAGGCAGGTTCATTGTCTTATATATGTAATATCTATCTTAAGCTGCCTGGAAATCCTCCGGTCCCTGTTATTCGCGGGGGGAAGTCCACTGTGATTGGTGGGGCGGTGGGTGGCCCTTATGGAGACGACCCTATGCTCAGGTCTGTATATTGATTAAGATTTATATTAAATATCATTAGCGAAGTGGTACCATTTAATGGGATTTAGAATGTCGTAGAGGGATCGGAACGTGCTGGGTATATGGTTATATAAACGGGTATATACTCACAAGGCCGGGGTTTATAAATAAATAAAAAAATATATATATTTTTCTGAAATGCAGCGTTTATTAAAACTTTATATATATATACGATAAATTAAATCGTATGAGTTATTTGAAAATATAAATTATTAAATCGCGCAGCGTGCGATCATAAAATAAATAAAAAATATTTTATATATTTTGTGAAAATAAACACTTATTAATAATTTATATATAATATGCAGTTAATTAAATAATTGCATAATTGACAAATTAATTTAATTTAATATAATTTATATAAATTATAAATTATACCCAAAATTAAAATTCACAGTGGGAGAAAACCCCGAGGCCTGAAACACCGAAAGCCTCCGCTATTATCGAACACGCCCAGCTCTTTTACAATTCACGCCCTATCACCTAGCAATGATACGGGGTTTTGGCCAAAAGTCGAAACACATCCATATGGCAGCAGGATGTGTATGTATAGAAGTGGTAGCTATACACTGATGAGACAACCTTATTAAGGCCCTCACATGATCATACCAATGGAGATCACAATGAGAATCAATAACCCAATCAACCCTAACCAACACTTTTACGCCGGCAAATGTAAGGGAAACGAGGCCCCCAAGCATGTCACAGTCTTAGGTGAGGCGAAGAAAGTGACCCTCGATAAGAAAAAGGCCACGATGTTCGACAGCCCCAAGTCGCCAAAGTACATCTACATTAAGTGCGGTAGCGAATGGCTGTGGGTCGAGGACAAGAGCATCTTCTCTCTGGAAGCCCTGACCACAATGCCGGTGACCCGAACGGCCAAGACTGTGGATGAGAATACGGCGCCCGAGGCCGAGGGCCCCCTGCCAGAGTTCACTGGCCAGCAGGGCTAGAGCGAAACGGGGATCTCCCACCCCGTCAGCAGGTGAATCCTGCTCTGATGAGCTCATACAATATGGTATATAATATAACATCAGCCACTTCTGTGAAGCTGTGAATCAGCGGAGATAAAATGACTCTACAAGTAAGACAAATTGAAGCCTCAAAAGAAGCTTTGGACATCATCAAGAATGCACGCTATGAAGTTGCAAACTACTTTCCCATCTGGCAGAAACTCAATAGGATCAGCCAGAGAATAGAAGAGACCCTACGAACTGACATGATCGAGGCATTCGGAGACCAGGAGGAACGGGACTATGTCAACTAGGACACCACAACAGCAATACGAGTACGAGACCGGGGTCAGAGGATTGGATCATCGAACGGCCCTAGATCAAATGAAGTGGATGTTCTCCCCAGAAGAGCTCAAACGGCTCGAGACATACCGCTGGTTGGGACAATTCGTGACCACCCCTGATGGGTGTGGCACGGTGGTGGAGATCATGGACGACCGCTGTGCGGTGGATATGATCTCAGGTGGAACGTGGGAAGGCTCAATGGAAGACACAAAATAATGGAAATCCTACTTGCCTTCATCATAGTCCTTGGAGTACCGGCCCTCGGTGCACTCATCGACTATCTAGAAAAGAGGTCATAACGAAGCTGTGGCTCAGCGGAGGATAATGAAAAGCAAACGAGAGATCTTAGAAGAGCTTTCAGAGCTCGCCCTTAAGATGGAGGACATCGTCAGTGACCTCCATGAACATGATGATGAGACCTTCGACTCAGGAGAACTCGAGTCATCCATACAAACCCTGGTTTACGATATACAGGAGGAAATTGATCATGTGTAAGTTCAACTACAAGATCGTAAGGTGCACGGAGTGTGGGGTGGAAAGCCCCAACACGGCACTCCACTGCTGGAATTGTGGTGAACCCTTCAAATATCTCATGAGATATCGGGTCAACTGCTACTACTGTGGCAAGGCCATGGACTTCATATGGGGAGGACGGAACTCGGTCAAGAAGTTTGACCTGTCCTATATGATGTGCATCGACTGTGCTAACAAGGAATACCCGGAAGGCTGGGCAGACACAGTCGCCAAGGAATATGCCTTCCACCCTGAACACGGGGAGATCGAAATCAAGAATATCCTTGATAAGGAGGACAAATGACACCACAATACTGCGGAAGCTGTGGCAGCAAGACCTTGGAGCTGTCCCACACTGACTCAGGATACGGGGAAATAGATTGGGTGTGCACAACGTGTGGCACCGAACAAGGAAGGTTTCTTGAAATGATAGAAACGAGGACCGAGCAAAGCTGTGGATCAGCACGGAGACAAAAATGTACCCAGAACAAATAACCCTGGCCTCCATCGAAAGAATTGATGGTCTCGTCACCCTCGCAGTCCTAGAGAGAATGCTCGAAGATGCGAAGTCCATCGTCCACGAGTTCATGGCTGATGGATTCTCAAAAGAAGAGACCATGACCTATCTATGGTTCTGCATGAGCAACGACCGGATGCCTAATGGAGCCGTTCACTGGGAGATCGTCCTTGATACAGTCAACCACGATGATGAGAACTTCCAAGCCTTCTTGAAAGAGCATGGCATCACATCGATGAAGAATCCAGAACAGCACACCCACATGACCGAATCCTACATCTACCGATGCACCCAAAAGAGCTCGCTGATGGGAATGATGTGGCTCTTCTGGGATGACGACTTGAGTGAGGATCTCCATCAAGTCCTCGGATAATACAAGATCCTCCCACGCCTTGACAAAACTCGGCGCCTCGCAATGAGGCCCTCTGCGAGAGATGGCACCGAAGTGGGCAATACCCATCCTAGTTAGCGGTGATAGGAAGAACCCACGCCCCCGTCCTAATCAGAGGAGATAAGCTGATTGACACAATCACGCCCTCGCTCGCCTAGCGAGACATAGGGAGCCGTCCTACTTAGTGGTGACGGTTCACGTCTTCTTTTATGGCCAAAAGCCGGGTCGGGTGCGATTGGATATCACAATAAGCTGCTTATAAAAGATAAAATTATTTTTCATCTTTTTTGAAATTTTGTGTGTATTAAACATTTATATATAATGTAAGCAAATAAAAATTGTTTACATATTTTGATAATTAAAAGGAGATCTCAATATTATGAGAATCGCAAACCCGATCGATGGTGGCCAGCCTTTTTATGCTGGTAAGTGCAAGAACAACCAAGCCCCTAAGCATGTCGAAGCTCAGGGTGAGAAACGCAAGGCGAAGCTTGATAAGAAGCCGATCACGATGTTCGACAGCCCCAAGTCGGCCGAGTACATCTATATCAAGCAGGGGGAAAACTGGCTGTACGTCAAGGACAAGAGCATCTTCGGACTTGACAGTCTCGAAAGCGTGCCGGTGACGAGAAGCGCCGAGGGCCAACCGGTGGCAGAGGTTGCCGAGGCCTAGTACGGTCAGCAAGACAAAGAGAGCATGTCTCATTGCGTGCTCTCTTTGTGTTCTATCAGATTTTAACCACTTTTGTGAGGACTAAAATGCAAACATTTAGAATTGATATCACGCTAAAGACAGAGTGTGAAGACTTGGTTAACGAGCCCTTTGTCAAGGCTTGGGTTGAGAATCAATTTGAAGGCTCGGACGTCGGTGAAGTCACGGTAGACGTCGTCAAAGAAATCCCAGACATGTCCCCTAGTAGAGACTTGGATGGAACAGCTCAGTGGTGCTCAACTTGTGAAAAACCTTCATACGTTGATAAATACGTAGGATATGAGACATACCGTCTACGATGTGGTCATCATTACAAAGCAGGAGGTGCATAATGGCTAGAGATCGAGAAGCACGCGCCCGTAAGAAGGCCAAAGATATGGTGGAACTTAAAGCCTTGATGGAGGCCAACTATCCAAAGAAGTTGACGATCAATGATGGCACGGACCTACTCAACCATCTAACACGGCTATCAAAGGAAGTTGACGAAGTCACTACCTATATGTTCGAGTACATGACACAAGGTGACGAGCCAGACACCGAGGCTTCTCAGGAAGTCACGAACCTCTTTAGAAGGATTGATGATGATCTTGGAGAACTCTTCAGCCTGTGTATGAACATGATGGACTAGGCCCTAAATGGGAGGAATAAAAAACTTTTGTCCTCATTGTACATCAATAAAAAGTTAGTATACAATATACCTAATGAATAAAGTATTCAGCTCAGAAATGTCGAAACAGCCAGTATGGCTGTCGGTGTTGGATGACAACCTTCACCCTGATGAAGACAAGTCTCTGAGAGGCCCTTCACGGTACTACAGTCAAGGAAGATACTACAATCATGAGACTAGTAAATGACTCCAATGCAGAGACTCCCTTTTATGTGGGGAACTGCAAAAACAACACGCCCCCTAAGCATGTTGCCGTCGAAGGCAAGATCGCTGAAGGCACCGAGACCAGTGAGGTCACGGTAAACGGCGAGAAAGCCACGTTGATCAAATCCCCCAAGTCGGCTGACTATATCTATATTCAGCGCGGAGACAAATGGGAGTGGGTCAAGGATGCGTCCATGTTCACCGGCGGCCAGAAAGCCTTCGTTGACGTTCCCAAGGCGGAGAAGCCTGCTAAAGAGCCCAAGGAAAAGAAAGCCGGCAAGGCGAAGGGAGACACCCCTGAGTCGATCGGTCTTGATCTCGAAGCCAAGTACAATGTCTATGGCACGGTCATGACCGGCGCTGAGGCTAAGAAAAGGTTCGGTCTCAAGAATATCAAAGACGGTCTCGCGGCAGGCAAGATCGTTCCCGAAGGCCAGACACCGGAAGCCGGCGACGAGGCTGCAGCCGGTGATACGGGAGCTGCGTAACCATATAGTTACTCATTCGTTGAGGGTGGGTCAATCCTAGGCCCATCCTCGATCAATGACGAAGGAGCACGGAATGCACTATACTATAGAACGCACACGTAAGGAAGAACCTTTTGGAGATATACTCGACTCCTGCAGACGTGCTGGAAATGATCCTGGAAAAGCCCAAGCCTTCGCTCTGGCTCGTAGCCTTGGACGTAAGTATCCAGATTGTACCATCTTCGTCAACGAGGTTCTCAGTAGAGACGACGAGAACATCGTCGCCGTGGTAAATGCCAATGATGATGTGAGAGAGAAATATCCAGAAATCGAGTATCTGGACTTTAAGCATCATCAGAAGCTGATCGACATGTTCAAGAAAACATTGAACGATGAGATCAAGAAGGGTGCTTCAGAAGATGAGGCACGGGAATCCGTTATTCAACTCTTGACTAAAGTCCGGCTGGCCTAAGCCGGACTTATCCATTTAACAAATTATGCAAACCCAAATCATAAACAAGCCGGAGGTGTATAAATGTGCATCTCAAGTATAATGACCCGAAGTGATCTCTTCGCTTTGGAATGTGGCTCCAAGTTCTATTTGGAGAATGAGGAAGGGAAAACCCTTGAAGGTATCAAGATTGCTCAACATGAGTTTACTCGATACAGGATCATAGTCGCCGACTTCCCTGAAATTGGTGAGAATGGAGAAGCCATAGTCATGTTTCACGAATGGTTTACTGTGGAAGGTGAGCTAGTCGGGTTACCTGATGACTTCCCACCTGAGTGGCATGAGTTTGGCAGTAACTTAAGACTCTGTATGGAGGGAAACGATGATTAAAGACGCTGATGTCTCGGTTGCGTTCAGCCCGAGTGGTGACACAATCACATGGAAGTACTCAGAGGATATCCGCATGACCATATATCTTGGCCGTGCTCCAATCTATGAGTACCGGCAAGGTAGATCATATGTGCCAGGCTCAACCTTAAACAGCTACAAGAACTCTTGGCCACTGGCGATACTCCCTCCCAAGCACCGTTATCTCTGCTACCAGTTACTCAGATACTACGAGAACAAATATGAAGCCCATCCCACACCGGAGTGTGGTACGATGTGCCCTAATTGCTTCGATCGGCGAGAAAACCACAAGATATTCACTCTCTTGATCAATCGCCAGACTGTACCGCGTATAGTGTTTATACCACACTTATTGAACAGGAACACAATATCCCCACACATTTGAATCTCACCTGGAGGGCCTCCCAAGGGGCCTTCCAGAGCCCATCTTCGCCCTAGATAGGGGTGGCTGGGCCTTCTGAGGGATTGCCAATAGACATTTAACAGAGGAACTGCAGCCTCTGTCAGTGATGGGCCCCTCAATGCCCTGGCGGGCCCATTCCAGTCTTTAAGCTGCCTTGATTCTCGAATGTATTTCGATGGTACGTACAGTTGACCCATTTTCGAGAAGTCGTTTGTTTTCAATCACTTACGCTGGGCCCATAGACACTCTAGGATTCATCTTTATCGTACCGGCTGTATGTTCTATTGAACGCGAAGTCCCAACGGATGCCCGGAGGGCCCTCGGGGGTTCTAGATGGGCCCCGCATTGATCGAAACAAAGGTCGCATGAGAAAGGGGCCTTCCTCGCGTTGTGAAAGGGCCGATCGTGGTCTATAGTCTGGCGTCGGAGAAATGAGGAATAGTGTTAGATATTGAAAAGCAACGCCCATCTTCCCCGCCGAGGAGCTGATCTGTTGTTATTGTTGCTGATCAGTAGTATGAAATGGATTTGTTGTTGGCTGAAATTGATTATAGCCACTTATGTGGTATAGCCAATGAATGGTTAATTAAGGTTCATAGGGAATAGACGAGTAGTATCAATCAATGTGGTAAATGTGTCGCAATCCTTGCAATGAGCTAGAGGTTGACCAGTATCGGCGTCCATAATATAATCATAGTCACTATTCTCTGGAAGTATCTCCATTGTATTTGGATCTACCCATCGAGCGGAACTAACTCTAGTGCCACGACAAAAATTACATATAATCATTAGATTCGGTCTCCTGGTGGTAGAGCAGAAGAGGCAAGCTCTTCGTCGAGACTAAGCTCTGCCGCTAACCTCATAGCCAAACAGTAGTCGCAAGGACATTCCATGCCTTCGTTATGTAATGCGTAGACTCTGGCTATAGCTTCTATGACCCTGTCATCTACAAGTCGCATTTGATCAGCTACATGTGAAGAGACGAGGTCGGCAATGACATCAAAGATGTGTGGTTCTTTCATATCTCTAGTGCTGTCCAGCAGGGGCCTTCTCCTGTTCTAGCAATTCATCAGACGTTCGCAGACGCTGAGGTAGACGACAGCTGTATAGTACTATGTAAAGCAATATCACAAGTGCTACGGAGTGTCTGATGTACCGTCTACGCACGTATGATGTATGTACTATACTGTAATATTTTATACACTTTTGTGAAGATACTGACATAGACTTCTTTTAGTTTTCAGCTTTTTTCAGGCAAACCCTAAGTGTATTTGGACTCAACACTTGTACCTGAAATAGGTTATTCCTTTTCAGAGTCATTTTCAGCCTCCAACATACGTATTGAGATCATCCCAGCAATGTCTTCTGGGTCTTCTTGATCAAGTACCATGTTCTTAGCCGCAAGTATCATGTCTGTAAAAAGGTCAGGTCTTTTTCTAAATCTAATATCCTTACTGACTAATGATCCTATCACTTTTCTTTCAAGCAATGTTCTATCATGAGACTCTGCTTTATATGATGTAACAACGTCACTAGTGGCTGTGGTCTTGTTCTTTATTCTAACTTCCAAAGCACTAGTAAGCTTCTTAGCATCAACTGACATTCGCCTCATGTCTATAAGATGTGATGGAAATCCGATGATTCCTATTAAGGCAATTTCAATTATTGGAGATGGCTTTCCTTCTTCTGCCACTCGAGCCTCACGCTCTACTAGCTCTAGAACACTTTCAACAACATCCTCAGAGCCGACGGACCGGCTCACATCAAATACAAGACGTTGAAAATCTCGATAGACATAATCTGTTTGATGATAGGCATGTACGGTATTGTCATCATCCACGTCGACTACAAAAATGCCTCTCGTCTCTCTAAATTGGCTAATGTCTGTGATCTCTATTGAGCCTGGATTAAATGCCCAATTGTCAATCTCATAATGCATATGAGTATGCCCTAATCCAACATACTGTGCAACCTCTTTGAGCTCACTCAAAGTCCTCACATTGATAGCAGGAATTGGATGAGTCTGATATCCTTCTACATCGGTGTGAAGCATCAAAATATGAAACGCATCTTCTCTTTGATGTATCTTAATTGAATCTACTAAAGCTGGAATTGCCCAATTACCTGACGCCCCATACCACTCAGAGCCAAAGATACGAGCTCGTCCAATATCTATATAGCCTCCCTTCTTAGCGTCCTCATCCCAAGGATCATACACAGCAATCTTATCTCTTACTGAAGGCTCGAGTAATTTGATATACCCCCATCTAGACAATGAACGTAGCCAACTAAATTCCATATCAGTTGGCTTTTGGTCATGATTACCTTCAATCGCCACTACAGGAATACCTGCTTCTCTAATTAAAGCTAATCCGTCAATAGCATAGTTCATTGTCTCAGGAGGAACTGATTTCTTATGAAAGAAGTCCCCACAAATAATCACAAAATCGACATCGTTATTAAGGACATACTTATGTATGACACTAATCCACGCGTCGAAAAAATCTTTGGGGCTCTCTGCTAGATTATAGCGAGTACACCCCAAATGGACGTCTGACATGTGCACAAATCTCAATTTTGTCTATTCACCTCTCTTTGCCAAAAATTAAGTACCTCATTGTGCATCTTCTCAAGAACTTCAACTCCATCATCTTCACTTAGTTCTGAAAGATCATTCTTGAGTGTCATCAACATCTGTCCCCACGCCCCAAAGAATGCACGACGCGTCTCAATCCATTGATTTTTAGGTACTTTATCTACATCTAATTTCACACGTCTAGCATACTCGTGAAATTGATACTCTACTGAGAAGGACTCTGAATTTTTATCCATAATTTAATCTCTCTTGGCTGCAGAGCCGAAGAAGAATTTCTTATCATCTTCAGGCACATACAGCCTAATAGCTTGCTCCTTTCTTCGATGAAGTTCTCTCATGCCAAAGGTATCGGGCATTTCCATTTCTTCTAGTGCTGGAAATCCAGAAATAATAGACTCCATGATCTCAGATCTAGTGGCCGTTCGTCCTTCTCTATACCAGATAACTTGAGAAGGTTTACCTACTTCAAATAATAATCCAGACCCACCAGGCGCAGGCACTATGGTATACTTGTTAGTTATCCATAATGCCATTACTCCAGGCTGACGATCAATATGCTCTCCCGCAGCAGGCACCGCACCATCAGGCATATTGTGATCATTGCGCTTAACTTGTCTTTGCATCAAGAACGGACACGCCCTAACAGCAAACTCTGCACACTCTCGATGAGATGGAGGCTCTGAGTTAATCTGATTTATGATACACATAGGTCCTAAAACAAACACCCAAGTACTCCCTAAAGATTCTCCACAAATCCAGCAAAGTTTATCTCTAATAGCTCTTCTCATTTTCCTACCGTCTACAACTCTAAAGTCGTAGCCAGTTTCTTCGAAGTGCTGAACAAACCAAGGTACTGGATACCCGCGCTGAACTGGCAGCTGTCGAATCCTATCAGGAACCTGAGGTATATCATCACGATATTTCATATGAGTTTATCCTTATTTTTAGTCACGTAGTCTTTTACCTTAATGCCCCAATCTAATGTTGTTTTACAAGTTTGTTCTAAAGATAGAAGAAACTTGACAATTTCATCTCGCGATATATAAGGACGACCTCTGTCTATTCCGACATACATCCTGTCTGTATCAGGAGGCCTGTAATTAGCACATAAAGATTGATGGCCAAATATCGCTCCACAGCATTTTTTAGGAATAAAGTCGCCTTCAGGCATTTATTTCTCCGATAAAGATTTTGGAGACTGGTTAAAATGTCTAGTAAGAGCATTTTGAGCCTCAGTTGACGTCGGCCAAGTAGAGATGTAATCATTGTGTCTACCGTAGATTACCCATTGGCCATTTTCAGGAACTATTTGTCCTACAAAGGTAAGTAGTTCTTTTTCCTTGTAGGCATTTTTAGTCTTATCTTTTAGTGTCCACCAATAAAGTTTTGGCATTTATTTCTCCGAGAGAGAAACGTCTCCACAGACTAGTCCTCGATCCTTAAGACTCACAACGACAATTGGATAGCGAAAATTTCTTGAGGCCTCGAGTGCTTCAGGAAGTTCATTAAAGACAGGCACTATATAATCATAGCCCTGCTCTCTAAGCATTTCACCAGCTTCATGATATGTCAGTGAAAAGATCATAGTCTCGACTTCATGTGTCCTCATGACTATGAATTTTGGGGCCGCAGTTTCGAGACGCTCTTCAATCTCTTCGAGCATATCCCAATACTTGTTGACGTCTTCAGGCGATGTAATTAGTATCATAGGTGGAGAGGGCGGAGGAGCCCGCCCTATTGTTTATTTGTTTATAGTCACTCTAATTTTGACCACTTTCGTGAGAGAATTATCTCTCCAACTCTATATCTCTTTTATCCGGTCCAGTCTGGATGTATCTACGATGTGGTGTAGACGTATCAGAATTCCGAGCCATTACGTGATCTACAGGCTCGAATTCCGGTTGTCCTTGTAAAACCCAGTCAAGCATTGCAATCTCAGTATCATACTTATTAAGAATAGTGACAGTCTGAGCAAGCTCTCCTAGAGGTGGGATATTTCCCTCCTCTAGAATACTATTTCTAGCCTTATCACGAGCTTCAATAGTTCCTTGCAACATTTCTCGAATTTGTTCTTCACTTTTCATAGTTATTGCTTAGCCTCTTGAACCTGTGTCACGCGAGTGTCGTGGCCAACCTTAGTGGTTGTCTTTTTCACAAATTTCATGCGATAGACACCTTGCTTCACTCGGATTAGCCGATTGTTTTTGGCTAATACGCCGGCCGAGTTAGAGATAGCCATTCGTTCTTCTGAGGTCGGCTCTCGATCATATAATTTTATCCCTATAGCTCTAAGATCTCTCTGAAAGCCATCCTTCATTATAGAGATGATGTCGTTTCCAATGCCCCGGCGAACTACTGTAGGCTTAGCCTTCACAGCCTTAACTAATCCACCGGTTGTATCTATCTTTGGAGATCTCGAAGGTTTTATCACCTTTTTGAATCCAGAGATAGCTGCCTGTATCACCTTATTGCGTTTTGTCAACTTGGTGATAGTTGTTTCGTTGTCCCTATACTCTTTGAGTATGGACTGAATGTCTTTCGATATGCTCATCTAAGCTGCCTCCGTGCTTTTTCTTCTAACGTCTCATCGGTGAGTGCCACCGAATTTCCATCTCTTTCACCAGCTGCAAATCCAGAGTAATTCCCAACATTAAAGTTAGTCTTAGTCTTCTTTGTAGGAATATTGTTCTCAATGAATTGCTCAGACTTAGCGATCTTGTCACCGATATAAACAAGTGCTGTTGACGTCTGTTCTATGTGGGCTAGAGCTGCTTGATGCCGTTGGTACAGCCTATTACAAATCGTCAAAGCATATCCCCACATATACGATCCTTTGTATTGTGTGGGCACTCCACCTTGCTCTTCCTTAAGCCTCTTAGCTTCTAAAAGATAAAGATGTTCACCGAGATCTGCGAAGTAGCTGTATAGATCAAAGGATACTTGACGATCAGCATCGATCCCGACGATGATCATTCTTGGCATATCATAAATCACCTTGCAGCTATTCAGTGTAGCGATCCCCTTGATCAAGTGTCTCTTCCACTCACGTTTAAAGCATTTGTGGAGAAGTTCCTGATCTACATTAATTCCTTGCTCGCTGATATCGATTTCAGAGAGGGATAAATTATGCTCATCCAACAACTCTTGAATCTTATCAGCAAACACCTGGGCTTCATGCATCGAACTAATCGTCTCAGCCGACTTTTGATGCCTTATCAATTTACGCAATCTATCTACGATTTTGCTGTTCATTGGGTTTGCTTTTAAGGCTCCTTGGTTTGAATCTAGAGAGAAGCTCGTCAAGTTCACTTATCACTTCTTCTTCACTAAGTCGACCTTCCTGTCCCTCTATGTAATCCATAAAATGTCCTTCATAGAAGTCTGAGAATGTCTGTAAAGACATGACCTTGAGAATTTCCCTCGCCGTAAATGTATTAAGTTGTTTGCTCATACATTATATATAAAGTTTTAATACACACAAAATTTCAAAAAAAGATAAAAATAATTTATCATTACTCAGGACTATAGCCACAGATTAGATTATTCTTATAAGTCCTAATGGCTTCTTCACGAGTAACAGGAGCTCTAAGCTCTAGCTGCACTGTAGATACCGCCCACTTCTCAAATGCATCATCTGTGATACAAGCTATCACATTTAACTTGCCAAACTTGAGTGATGCTGTTGGACTATTCTCAAACCAGACGACTGTATCTGCAACTTGGGCATGGACAATCTTCGCCAGTTCCTCTGATGACATCCTAATAACTAGATCAATATCAGAATCTGGTCTAGGAGTACCATAAACTTGACTACCTGTAAAATAAGACTTTAAAATATTCATGACTCGCTCCCACAAAAGAATCTAGGAAATTCTACATCTAATTCTATAAGTTCATCGAGACTCTCACGAAAGGTCAAAATCCGTCCATCGTCCATCTGCATCTCCAATGTACTCATATCATCTTCTGAAACCGCCTGTAACTGATCCACTCTCAAGTCACCAGGACTATTCTCCCCAACTAGCTCTAAGCGGTGACTGTAACACGCTACAGGCGAGGCACCGGCCCAATATTCATAACCATCTTCATCCATATTGTAGATCTTTATGGTCCTACGTCTATAATCTTTAAGCGCTTTTGCAAAATCAACCATACAAATCCATATGAAATCTAGATACTCCACAAATAGAGCAAGCTACACTCCATCCTCGTTCTTGTTCTGCGTACTCTTCACGATTTTCTGGAGTATCCTTAACAGTAGAATAATCTGCCAATATAAGAACTCCACCATTCTCATCACACTTATGTTTATCTTGGTTGGGGGTAGTGAATATCTCACTCGTCATTGATGGCATTTATTATCCTTAAGCAAAGGCTCTAATCATCGCATTTTGCAAGTCATCTCTATAAATCCAGGCTACACACTCATATTTGGTCAAGATTCTGCCTCTAGAAGTTCTATTTGCTACAAAGTGATTGCCTTTGGTAAAGACACAATACTCCATCACCTTATATGTGGTTAGAACTATTGTTTGTGCACCTTCCTGAGGTACATCAAATCTCCAATCATTTAGTTCTACCTCAATCTTTTGAATCTGTGTATTGGAAGCCATAATGTATTATTCTAGCAATGCTCAGGCGTTTTGGGACTGTACAATGTATGTTTCAATGATTATTATATCTAAACGTATCAGACGAACCTTGACGTACATTAGACTACAGTGGTGATAATGAGTCATTGAACAAAATACCAAATTTTCAAAACTTTTATTGGGGAAAGGTGATCTTCTCCCTCACCCTTCCCCTGCAAACGGTGCAAACCCAATGAACCGTTTGCAAAATTGCGAGAATGGCACTCCAACAGGGCGTCTTTGTGCCATTCTCTCTGCTGCACGTCTCCCACACCGTGCAACAGATATGTATGGATAGTGGCCTTGAGCTTAGCAGGACCTTTGATCTTTTCTCCGCTCGGTGCTCCCCCATCAAGCATATCAGGCATAGCTCGACTATGGATTATTGGGATTCCCCCGCCGCAGTGATACCCTTCGGCCTTTCTCCGGTCTTTATCACTATCCAATCTTTTATCAAATATCCCTAAGTCGTTTAGTTTCAATATTTAACCATTGAATACATTATATACTGTTTTTTATAAAATGTAAACAGTGTGATAAAAAAAGTTATCTAAAACGCCCATTCCTCAGACTTAGGTTCCGCCGGTGGACCGCTATGCGTAGGCTCAGCAGGAGCATCTTGAGGCTCATTCTGAGACTCTTTACCCTGCGCATTGTTACCACCGCCAAGAAACTGACAGTCAGTCGCTTGCACGTCTAAAGTATATCTGTTTTGCTGTTCCTTATCTTGCCACTCATCAACTCGAAGACGGCCTTCGATATATACTAAGCTACCTTTCGTAAGATACTTAGCAATGTTCTCGGCCATGATCCTCCAAGCCGTAACCCTGAACCATGTCACAAGTTCTTTAGACTCGCCGGCATTGTCCTTACGTTTTTCATTAGTGGCCATCGTGAATGTGCAAACTGCGATACCTTGAGGCGTATATCTCAGCTCTGGGTCACGGCCCAGATTGCCAATGATTGTGATTTTGTTAAAAGACATAAGTTTTAGCTGCTCCTTTTTAGTCGAATGAAATCCCGAAAGTCTTGCAAAATTGTGCAAAAGTTTCTTCAAAACTCCATTGATCAACGTCTGCAGGAATATCCATCTTAAGTATAATCTCTGCGAGTGATTTAGAGTCATCTACTTCTGTGATATTTCTTTCTAGTCTACGATCACCTGCTCGAAGTATTCGCCATTGTGAAAATGGATCATACCTCTCTAGAATAATGTCCAGCTGAGTACCCATTTGTGTCAGCATAGAAGTTTTAGTAACCTCTACCTCAGATCTGGCCATCGCAGCCATAATATATTTTTCTTCTTGAGTTACTTTGTTTATGTCCATAATTATCTTCCTTATTTGAATAGTAGAACGGGATATAAACTGGATTTACTTTTTTGGTATTCGCGACCCTACAAGTTTCACTACTTCCCTAGTATTCTCAGACGCTTGTTTTGAAAGTTTGGCTAAGCGTATCATTTGCTTGTAGATCATGCTAATTTGTATTTGCTGGAACAAGCAAACCAAGAAAAGAAACATCACAAATACATAAAGTAGTGTCATATTTAAGCTACCTGAATATCAAAAGTTCTTTTCCTACAAAGCTCAGTGATAGTCTCATGCATATGCCTATGAGCATCAAAGTCATCATCCTCTTCTTTATTCCAGTTCTCATCGAGACTTATGTGACACTTTCGACATAGCTTAGCTGCCATCATATACTCGTCATGATCTCTTTCAGTCTCATAGCCAATAAATCTCTTCTTGACTCGATGAGCATGATCAAATTTTCCTGGTGGTCCAGGATCAGTAGTCCCGCAAAGTTCGCACCACACGATTGGGGCCAAAAATGTCACTAAGTCTTTTTGCCACTCTCTATGGACTGCTGCTCTTAAGGTGCTACTCATTATGCTTTCCGGTGCCTTGACATCTTTTGCAGGTCTCTGGATTTTCTATCCTTTGTTTGTTTATTCCTGTGCCATTACATAGTTTGCACGTGCGGGCCACAGTCCCCGTGCCATTGCAAGACCCACACGGCTTTTGAGCCATTGGAGATAGGCCCGTGCCGAAAAACGTCGTGAGCATTCCACGGCCGCGGCAATCCCAACAAATTTTTTCCAGAACGGAGGTCATATCAATTTATGTTCTATATCGGTCTTAGTTATTAGTTCCACTTTTGTGGGTGTATCTAACAATCCTCGTATCCGATTCACTTCTGTGAACGCTTGTATCTGATGTTCAAAGGATATTGGAGAAGTGAAGAGGACTTTATCTCGGTCATCCACACATATCCACCACCAATCAGCCGCTTCTTGTCTTTTACTTACCTGAAATGTAGCAGGCATAATGCACAAAGCTTATATATCAAATCAAGAATGCCGATCACCAGAAGAATGATCCCTAATATCAACAGCTTCTTGTTCACTTTCTGTTTCATGACATGCCTCCAAATTTCTTATCCAAATAGTGGTCTCAGAGTAATTAATCTCATAAGACTCTATCCTAAATCCGCTCTCTTTAATGAGAACTTTAATCTTCTCACCAAGAAGTTGACCTGTAGATTTATTTGCCACCATTAAAATAACCTCCCTTGACCCTGAGCTTCAAGCTCTTTCCTTCTCTTCTCGTCCTTACTTAACTTGTGCTTTTGCTGAAGCTCTGCAAAGGCTCGATTTTGATCTCTAACCTCATTGATAACTTCTCCACCATCAAAATCATATTGAATCGCGTCATCAAATGCTATTAAAGTATCAAGAAATTGTTTCTCAATAGCCAAACATCTGTCGCAAATGTCAGCACTTCTAAGACGACCATATGATACCGTCCTTACTTGCACGACATCTGAAGTAGGATGGGCATGGCAGTTACTTGAGAAGTAGTCTGTCATAGCAAATAATGTATCCCAACCACCTCCAATGAGGTAACCCTTAGCACTCTTAAGGTCACTCATCTCAGTAAATGTATGACTATCAACTAATCGGTGCTGGCTCATAATCCCATGCCTCCAGAAACGGCACAAAGTGCTCTGACCCTGTCTCAATTAATTCTTCTAATAGATAATAAGCTTGTCGACGTTCAATCTCATACTCAAACTCACTTAAGAAACCACTCACTAACATGGTATCAAGCCAGATTAGATATGTTGTCATTACGTCACATTCGCAATAGTTTATGATACGTTTCCAGCCCTCAAGGCCGTCATTGTAAAACACCCCACAAACTTGACTACCATCAATTCCTAGCTTTCCTGCAATCCCACAAGCTAATGCCATTTCATCGAGTCGTGCTCTAGACCGAAGACCCCATCCACAAATGCACTCCATCAAGTCAACAAAATGATCACTATTCTTATTAAAGTAATCCGCCCCTTCCCAAGGTTTATCCGGTCTTTTACAAAAATCCTTGATAATTGACTTGTTTATAACTGAGCGCTGGAACAATACATTAAGATCAAACTGATCTATAGCCCATCCAATTATTTGAGGTTTATTTTGGCCAATAGAATTAAGAAACTTCTCTAGTATAATCTTTTCGGTGTAAAGACCACTATCTAGTTCCTTGGGAAGGCTGAATAGCTGAAGACTTACTTCAAAATCTCCATTGCGAGATCTGGTGTACTTCCTTACTAGGCCTGAAATCGCTATCACCTTGTACAGCATGAACTTGAGCATCGGCACAGGATCTTGTTCAGTGGCGCCATTTAACCTATAAATTTCATCAAGAATAACGTTTGGAGGAGCGTCTTCAGGATCAAGCTTATAGATCTTGCAAGCGGTCTCTAGACACGGGACATACTCTGTATCAAAGAACAGAGTCGTGGGAAAAATTTTCTTGTAGATATCACCCATAATATTAGAACTCACCTACACAGAATTCGCACCCTTCAAACTTCTCACCACTAGCTCTTTCTCCAATTCTAGCCTCAAAGCCAGCACTCTTGCATTCGCGGCACAGTTGAGCAGCAGAGACGATAAAATTAGAACCTGCTCTGATAAATCTCATAGATGTAGTATTTGATAGCTTATTTACTATCTTCAATCCCTCAATAGTCTCTACAAGCTCAAATCCAGACGTCAATTGAGATTGAATCTCATCCTTTGTATAAAAAACTTGAGTATCAAATGCCATCAGCTTATTCCTCAAATTGATAAAGATTATACTTCTCAAATATTTTTTGGCAATGCTTATTGAGAAACTCTCTTGCCTCTTCCTCAGACTCGCTTTCTTTGGTTAACTTAATCCATATAAATCCACACTTTTGAGCTGCATCATGAATAGCCAAAGATATTCGATGCGGTTTTCTATGGCTAAAGTAACCTACAACAAGCTTATTAAGCTTGATATCAGTATAACCTGGATCAGCCACTGCGGCAAGTCCAGTATTTGTGTTTCTCTTAAAAGTAAATCCCATTAGTCTAAACTCTTCTCATGAAATGCCTTAGACTCGGCAATGCTTTTGGTAACTCCAGCACCAAGTCTTTGTGTCTTAGCGGCAAATTGTTGAGCCTCTCTTAAGGTTTTGACTTCAATATATCCGCCAGTCTTATGGAGATATATCATGTTGCCACCCATTCGTTCCTCATCAAGATCTTCTTCAGTTTGGATTCCACAACGAGAACACTGATTTATAAACCCAGGCTTGCCTTTATATAAAGCAAACTTATCTCCACAATCTCTACAAGTTGGCATATATTTATTCGACCTTACAGATATATTGTATACTATTTTTTAATAAATGTAAACAGTGAGATATAAAAAGTTATCCTACTCAAAAAGAGGCCTCTTCTGTCTTGGGGACATATAGGCCTTCTACTATTGTACAGTTCGTGGTAGGACGTCATCTGACTACCTCTGGTTTAAGGTAATCATCTAGACCTTTTTCTTTAATCTGCATCACTATCTGCCAAACATGATCTTGTCCTTGTAGAAACACTACCACAGGTAAATCATAAAATGCCAGCATCATGTTCTTTTGCCATCTAAAACGTTGAAAGTCTACAGTTGCTGGACTTTTAGCATCTGCAATAACTCGTCTCTCAATTCCCTCTATGCTAAAAGAAAAATCAAGCTTTGCTCGTGCAATCTTAATTCCATTGTGCCAAAAATCAAATAAGCAATCGTCTTTGTGTCTAGACAAATCGTAGATGATGTTCTCATCCTCTAATTCTTTCAGTTGCATCCAACACTCAGACTCCCACTTGCTGTCAAACCACTGATCGTCGACGAATGTTCGTTTGTTCCCGTATCTACGTTGTCCTTTGTAGCCCATAGACATTGCCTGTTACATCTAATAATGTCAGCGAATAGTAACTAATGAGTTCGATTATAACGATGGCTGCAGTGACTCTGACTCTTTCTCGTTAGTTATGTCAGGCTCACTAGGCGACCATGCCTCATTCGGTAAAAATTGAGCTGCCTCAGAAGCTAAGAATTCCTTAGCCTTTTCATCATCGTGAAAGATAATGATCTTGTTATTACAACTCTTGGCGTAGTGGTACTCACCCAACGTAGACTTTCCCATATATCCGCCTACATTTATAAAGTAGACTATATCGGCCAAATCTATTTTGCGTTTGTGAGTCTCATCTAGCTTGTATTTTGCAATTTCTCCAAATGCCTCTTCTGCTGAGCGATGCTCATCAGCATGAGGAAATGCCCCTACACTAAGCACAAGATGACCCTTCATTGTGAGTTCGAGATTCATAGCCTCAAACTCAGTCTTGAATTTCGTCGATCCACACAAACAAACAATCTTGCGTGTGTCATCGGTGATACGATTTCTTTTGGCCTCAAGACGAGCTCTCTCAGCAATATGCTCAAGTGTACGATCAAGTTCACTTGTCACGTCAAGCTTTTCGATCATACGGATTTTCTTGGACTCTACTCCAACTCGAAGCCAGTTAGTCGAAAAGAAAAATCGACTAGTCTTCGGGTCATACACGATTTTAGGCGGACATTTGCTTTCCATAATTATGTTTAGAAGTTAATTGAGTTATCTTCGTATTCCTCCAGTTGTAAATTAGATCTAGACTGCTCTTCCCATCCCATCAATCTTTCAATTCTATCTGGATATGCTTGTTGAGCTATACGTTTGCTAGTTGGCTCATATATCATACCAATATCTACAAGATCTTCAGTTTCTCTGTTCTTGCATAGACTCCATATTGCATCGAGTCCGGGAAACTTAGTCTTAAGAGGCTCACTTACTCTAAAGATTTGTATCAAAGCATCTGCCCAGTTTACAATCTTCTTGCTGCCTTCAACATCATCTTTAGTACCCGGACTAAGTGGATCATTTTTCCTGTTATGTACAACCAACATGATGTGGACATTCCACTCCACTGCAAAGTTCTTGCAACTCTCAACAAAGGCTGCTTGACTTGAATAATACTCTTCAGCATCTCCAGTGAATGCCATTAGATTATCTATACATATTAGAAAGACCCCATGTCTTCTAACAGCGAGTTCCAGTACCCTGAACAACTCTTCAGCGTCAAAGCCTCGCTTGTTATAGTGAAAAAACTTATCGTGATACCAAGACCTAACTACAGGAACCATATCATTTCGAAGATAATGATAGTTTCGTCCTGTTTTTTGACTCATCTTATGATCTACATAGACAGGTCCAGCAAAAATTTGTTCTAGCCACCAGCGATACTTATCCGCCTTTTGTTCTCCAGACCAATAAAATACTGGATTACCTCCAGCAACAACATTGGCCATAATATTTAAGATATTTGTAGTTTTTCCAGCATTGTTATCCCCAGAGATAATAGTAAGTCCGCCATAAATAAGGCCTCCAGTCGCAGCATCATAATCATGATACCCGGTAGGAACACCCTCAAGAAATTCTTGACCTTCATAATCTGCCAATGATTCAAGACCCGGCTCGGGAATAGGAACTATGTTTTGAATTGCGGCAATTACGGATTCCTTTCCATGTTTTAGATAAAGATCATTAGGATCTTTTGAATCTAAGACATATTTCTCTTGAACAATCCAACACTTATGCTTTCCTAATCGTCGACTAAGCTCTTCTATCTTATCAAATAAATGCTTACGGGTTTTTTCCTTTTGATCAAAGTCAGGAAAAATAATAATCTTCTTAAATCTTTCAAGCCAATCGAATTGATGATCAATCCATGTCAACGATTTATCGCCAAAAGGTGGAGAAACAGGATTAAATGTGCGTCTTTTATCAATCCCATGTAAGGTAAGAGTGTCATACTCCCCAAAAGAGATCAGCAAAGGCAGTTCAAAATTCTTAACTAGATTAGAGCCGAGTAATGCTGGCTTTGCGCCTTGAATACAATCGCTCTTGCATTCATACTCTTCCCAAGCACCTGCCTCATCCTTTCTTTTACGTATCAAGAATTTTCCATCAGCAGCACGTCGCTTGACAGCTCTCAGATCTCCAAAATGATCTACAAACAAGATCTGAATTTCGCCTTTAGAGTTCATGCACAAGCCATACTCTTCAATCGAGTCGGGTTCTAGTTTCCGTGTCTTGATTAAGTAATCTAGAGCTGTCTTGCTGAGCTTTATTCGCTCAACGTTTCCCATAGACGTAACGTCTGCCTTTACCATGCTTTTTCTTTATGTTACCATCCTTTAATACATGTTCTCTAGGATTAACTTGATAAAACAACATCAATCCCCAAAATGAACCCTTAGCGTCACAACTATCTCGAAGACAATTGTAATTCCCATCTTTAGAATGTACCGCAAAAGTCCATTGATCACGGCCAGCTTCACCACCGCCACACACGGGACATAACTTGAATCCAAGCCACTGGCCATTAACCTTATATCGCAATCCAAGTTTATCTAATAGTTCTCGAGGTGTTATGTTATACTGTATCGTAGACATTATTTAATAGATCTTCCAGTACTAGGATTGACATAGCCATTATCTGTTGCTTTTCCAAATTCTCCAGGATTCTTTATAAATTCTTGAAGTCGGGCTTCACATCTTTCTTCAGTAAACCCAAGCTTATCAGCCTTATGGATCATCATTTCTAGCTGATTAGTAGATCTTACAGCGTAGTATATGTGATAATATCCATTTTGTATATGATGCTCACTTCTTGATAAACCAATTATCCCTTGAACTACTTGAGCTTCACTATAGCCTGATCTTAATAACCTTATGATCATTCTTAAATCATCATCTTTATAATTAGATCTGGGTTTCTTCAAAACTCGTCTCCAAATCTCAAATAATCTTTTAGCGATTGGGATATAGTTCTTATTCTTATATGCTGACGTCTTTTTAAGTTCAGGCAATAACTTATCACAAAGAATTTCTGGTACAGATAAAGTGTCATCCCAGTCGATGGCAAAATGCTCGCAAATGTCTTGGAGAATTTCCTTGGAGTAGGAAATTTCTGCTTCCAGTATGTCAATAGACACTATTATTCAAGCTCAGGAAAGAAATGCCTAGCATGAGCTCTTCTATGAGAAGATCCAAGCTCTAAGTGTTTATTATCCTCATCTATAAACACAAATGTCTGACCAATAAAGATGGGTTCAGGGCACATGTTACACCATGAGAGGAAATCCTGATCATCAATTCTACTAATAATATGTTTGGGAAATTTCGCCTCGAATTCTTCACGAGAAGTTTTCTTAGCTTCAATATAAGCTAAAATTTTCATGACACCAAAGCAATTGCCTCACTAAGTACGGTTAAAAACCTGTCCTTTGGCCAAACAATATCATCAAGTGTTTTCATTTGCTCACGCACTACTTGATGAAGAGACGCTCCAGACATCGCCTCTAATGCTTCAACAGGAATATTAAAAACTTCATACTTACCTGTGGAGCCGGGTTGAGCATATATCAAGTTATTATATTTTCTAGCAAACAAATATCTTGGTCTCCACCAATTTGTAAATGATGACTTGTAAGTAGGAATAAGCATACCCTTAGATTTAGAGTATGCTAAAAATGCATCAGTCTCTTTTTGAGATTTGAATTTACCATCTACCTTTCCGCCAATATGAACTACAGGCCACGAGCAACCTAGTCTTTGGGCATACTCAGTGTAGTCAGCTAGACCTGCTATCACCCATTGCTTATATTTAATGTCACTTGGAATATCAGGAATTGGCTGAAAACAACTTACATCTAAAAATATTGGGTTTTCGCTTAGCTCATAATAAGCATCATTCGAATGCCCAAAATCCATAATGCTAGATAACATGATATGCTCTTTTGAGCAAAGGTAGTTAAGCCCAATCTTTATCTCGGTTTCCCAATCGGCAAAAAAGCTATATCCTATTCTACCCATCTTCACGTCTCTTTCAAACATTCTTTCAAGCTTACCTTCTTCTTGCAAATTCAGTAATCCAGGAAGAATGCCTTGAAATTGCCAATCATCGATGAAAGTAATGATAGGTTTGTTATCTAGAATTAGTTGGCCGACGAGAGCGAGTAGATGAATTCTCCAACCTGCTGTGATAGACCCCACTGAAGCAAGCCCGATCAAGAAAATATCGTGGTCCATTGCTTGAGCACCTATCTCATTCTCATTAGGAGGCTCGTTCTTAACTTCATATCCAAGTTCTTTTAGACCTTCACGATACATGTGAGACTGGGTGTAAACCCCAGTCTTCACCATTTGTCCTCGAACATTCGCACCGGTCATTCCAGTGATGAGAATTTTTTTGCTCATTTGCCTTCAACCACGTATCCAAGTTTTCTGGCCTTAGTCATCGACAAGCCCGATTTTTCTCCACGATCCAAGTCTCTAGTACGTTCTACATCAAACGGCTGGAACTTAATAAAAGTTCCTTCCTTCTTGACAGTAATCCATACCCGACCTTTGTCGTCTTGCCAGTGAATGAAGTCTCCAAATGGTTCTCCATCCTCATCCCACTCGGCTCCGGAACCAGTCAGCTCACACAACCTTTTAAGAACCGCATGCTTACGCGCGTAATAAGCTTTGATCTCAGGTTCTTGATCATCAAGCTTATAAAGTTCTTCCTTAAGCTGAACGACATCCATTTGAGAAACCGGGTAATCCTTGTAAGTGACACCCGTACTCTCTAAAGGCTCTCCCATATCCATAAGTTATATTCTCCCTTTTGATCAGTAATTAACTGTACAAGTATATTGTATACTATTTTTTAATAAATGTAAACTGTGGGATTAAAATTATTTTACTAGTGTCACTACATCAATTCCAGCCTCATTAAATAGCTGGATTGAAAATGCCCACGACTCAATCCAGTTTTTCTGGCCTTCTTCAAGGTCAAGAATAACATAAGTCTCTGGCACTACAATGAGACTAATGTCAGATTGGATTAGCTCTAATGCACATCGCTCACATGGAGGCATTCCTACCACATACACGATAGTATCTGTTAAAGACACTCCATTGGCCGCTGCATTAGATATCAAGTTCTGTTCTGCGTGTAAGACATATCTATACTTGATTTCTCTATCAGCGTATCTTTCAGGACTATCATCAAACCCTCTCGGAAATCCGTTATATCCTGTAGAGATTATCTGTCGCTTGAAATTTACAGCCACAGCGCCTACTTTAGTGCTCGGGTCCTTGCTCCACGAAGCAACCAGCTCAGCCAGAGCTACAAACCTATTATCCCAAACCGTCGGTTCTCTTCTCATTATTTGTTTGAGGATTATACTGATAATCTTTAAGGTTTAAGGAAAATTTAAGATTAGTCGGAGTTGTAGCCAATAGATGTTGAAGTAATTCTACTTTAGATTTGCGCCACCACACCATAGCACTAAAAACCTTTGGCTTTAATTCACTTACCTCAAGTTTAGTAATAACAGCCAGCTTTCCTAGCAATTCGTAGATCTGACGATTCTCTTCAGATATCTCAGCATGAATCTCATCAGCCGTTCTACCAGTTAGAGCTGTTCCTAATGCGTAATTTCCCAGTCCTGATCTCATTAAAATCCTCTAAATCCTCCTTTGATGGTTGATAGTCTCTCGTCTTGTGGAAATATTCTAGCAATGGAAAATGTCTCTCATAGACATGAAGACTTCCTGCGCTCCAGATAATGTCCCCCATCTCCACTGGCTCAAATTCTATGGCAACATTTAAGGTCTCCACCAGTCTTCCAAGTACAACCTTCTGCCAGGCTAGATCATTCTTATACCCGTACACGGCATCATTAGATCTCATACCTACAAGAGCATGAAGTTGGTCATCTCTTATAAGATACTGGACAGCATTAGTGCATATAAAATCGCTTCGCCCATTCTTGTCGTAATCTTCCCACATGTTTGGCCGAGTGTAGATCATGACAGCTCTTCTAGAATCTCTATGAGCAAGAAGTTCCTGATACACGTGTGAAAATTGGTTAAAGTTATCTTCACTATGAATGGCCCAACCATAATTGGAATTCACGTTCCCATAAGGATCGGCAGACTTTATCCATTCCTTGGGAGGATCTCCCATCGACTTGATATTCAAGTCCATCGAATCATACCACGCCAGTTCCTTCTCAATATACTTATGATCAACTTTACTAAATAAAGTTTCCTCATCGGCCAAAAAGTTGGCTGCGACGATCTCTACCATTTTGCAACCAGACTTGTCGACTACGAATTGTCCTCTTGAGTGAAGTGTTGCTAGTTCCCTACGAATATCAAATGTATTTTGTAACTTGTACATAAATTTAAGCAGTTTATCCGCAATCGTCAGGCATTCCCTAGCATTGCCAGATAGTGTACGTGTATAATTTAATGACTTTAATCTTCGTGTACTTCTCCGACAATCCGAGCAACTGGCCTATTCCAAATATCTCGGTCTAGAGATTGACCCTGCATTTGGTATCTAATCCACTCTATGGCTAATGCTGTATAGACAATTCTGTCCATCATAATATCTTCCAATGTATCAAAGTTTGGTGCCCCACCGGCTTTCATATTGTCTAAGACGGAGAGCATTCTAAATCTCTTGAGAACGTCTATCATATAGATAAAGTCCTTAATCCCTTCAGGATAGTAGTCGGCTGGAACCACACTCGACATCTCAGACGTATAATCCTGAGCCTTACGGCGCATCAAAGCTATACATTCTTCAAGAGCTTTAACTGCACCTCTGTCTTTTAAAGACGTATCATCGTCAACCATGTCATCAAATGGATTTATGGCCGGCTCAAGACTATTCACCGCAAAAACAGTGTTCTCATGAACTATGGTTATCAAATTGCCAACAAATGGTGCTACATTTGGTGGAGTCCAGCCTTCAGGCTTTATGAGGTCTACTCCCTTACTATTAGGTCTAGTTGGATTAAAGCCTACTTCTTTTTGGTTATTCTTATCCATAACCTCTTTCCAAGCCTTAGTTCCATCTGCATTAGCAAGATCAACAGTTCCCGCGGCCACTACTATAAGATCTATAAGCCCGTCAAGAACTCCAGCCGCGTCGTGATCTCTTATGGCAGCTCTAGTCTCATCAAGCTCTTCTTGAAGAAAATCTAAACGGTGGTTCAAAGCTTCAAGATCGAATGTGTGTTGATGAAATCCAAACTGGGCATGCATGTTATGCAAGTCTTCAAAGATTTGACCAGTCACAGTAATTGCATTCAAAGACTCATCACCCGGTTGCATCGGCCTAATGATTGGAAAGTCAAATACCTCTAGAGGCTGGCCGACAAATCCTGGAATATTCGGCACTGGAATGAACTCGCTAAATTCCTCACTCCACATCTTGTCACCTTCATTAACTTGGTGATAACCTACCAGCATATAATATCCCTCAGGAATTGGAAATGTTTTTCTCATATTAGTAATTGATTACGTCACTTGGATTTTCTAATCTAGTTAAAGTCTGTCTAACTACTTTGTAGTCCTCGACCTGCTCATCCCACTTACGCCACACAGCCATAACTTGAGGACTTGGATGATATAAAGGTATGAGCCACCTGTTTCCGGCGATTGGGAACACTCGACCTACATCATGTTTAAGCATTAAGTGATGCTCAACTGAGAGGGCCAGCCCCGCGAGCGCCTTATTGCCAAGTGTGCATATGATTTCTGGGTTCACGAGCTCGATTTGCTTCAATAGAAAACTTGAGCAATTCTTTTGTTCTTCTTCAGTGACGTAGCGCATGCGGGCGGGGTATTCTCTAGGATCCTGCACTGGTGTATGTAGTACTGTATTAGTTACGAACACTTCGTCTCTGGATAATCCTACTGATCTTAATAGTGCATTAAGATTATCTCCACTCGGTGAGTCCCACATTGGTTTCGCTAGCTGAGTTTCTAAACCTACATTGGTTGCTTCACCTATGAACATCACTCGTGCCGAAAGAGGCCCATTGTGCTCGTTGAGGAATGTTCTACGAAATTCCATCTTTGGGCATAATCGACAATTATGAGCAACATCAACTAGTTTTGTATATGTTTGGATACTATCAACAGCTATGCTCATTACTTTTTTGGTTTATCCTCACCTTTAACTTTGACCTCAGCAAAGTGAATCAAGTGATCAGCACCTTTAACAGATAGATCACTTGGCTCACATCCCATAACTTCTAAGCAGAATGCCTCATCAGTTATGCCAAGCTGCTCAGCGAACGCCCTAAGCTTCCCGAGTTGGCCAACTTCAATGACGTCGTCAATCTCAGTTGCGTAGTACTCGGGTCCCATCGTTCGCTGAGCAGCGGCAATAGGTGCCGGCGTCCTTAGTTTCGCCGGCACTTGCACCTTTTCGGCTGGAGAGGCGTCCGCCGTTTTAGGTGCAACCTCAACTTCTTTAGGCTCTTCCTTAGGTTCAGGTTCCTTAGCAACCTTCTCTGCTGGTGGAGGCTGTGAAGTAGGATCTTCTTTAATCATTCGATCAACTGGACTAAGATCATCGTCTCCATCCTTATGCTCTTCCCCAGACATCACTTCCTCAATAGTTTGAGGATGGATATTCATACGAATTTGGAGATTGTGAACTATTGGATGTAACTTACAATCAGCATCCCACGTCGTACGTATGCGCTCTTCATTAATAGCATAGTAGAGCTTGCAAAAAATCACGCTTTGATCTTTACCGGGCGACGCCACCAACATGACCAGCTCATCAGTCATGTCTAAAGTCTGTGCAGCCAATAGAAATGAGCGAGTGAAATAAGTCTCGACACCACTTCTAATGATGTAACGCTTGTCAGCTTGAAAGCTAATATCAAGCTTTATTGCATCTTTTCCCTTATGAGTCTTCTTAACAAGCTTAAGACCCATAAGACGGCCGGTCAGTGCTTTATGCGGAATTGGAATCTTCTTATTGTTGTTCTTATAATCCAATTCATACCACGGACAATCGGGATCGCCACTATCACCGACATAGATATATGTTGGCACAGGAGGATCTCCGAACCCTAACTTGATGTCTTCTTCTTTCATAGTTTTATAGGAACTTTCTGAACTGTAAGATTATTATATACCATTTTTTAATGAATGTAAACTGTGAGATTAAAATTATTTTTTCCACCTATCACTAACATGGGTATCAAGCTTAACGGGTACCTTGGTTATGAAGGTCTCTCCAGCTTCAATCATCACGCGTTCTTGGATTTCTCTAGCTCTCTCAACATCTTTCTCTGCAACATCAGAAATGATCTCATCGTGAACAACATGACAAATCCTTGCGTCAACTTTCTCTTGCTTAAATTCTCTTATAAGCCGACCTAATGCCAACTTGGTAACATCAGCACTAGTTCCTTGTACTGGAGTATTTTTGCCATTTCTCTCAGCTTTAGAAGCTGCAATATAGTCACCCTCTTTAACATTATATTTAACAAGACGATTGGCTGCAGTTCGTGACTGATGTTCAAATCGTCCTTGTCTGCCGCACATATCTAAATAATCTTTTAAGCCGTCGTATGCTCTGAAGTAATCCTTCATAAGTTTCTCACCTTCAGCTTTAGTCAAACCTGATGAGGCTGCAAACTTGTCTGGACCAATGCCATAAACTATTCCAAAGTTTAGATCCTTAGCTCTTCGTCTTTGCACTGGAGTAACTTTATTCAACTCAACCTTAAAAACCAAACTCGCAGTAAACTTATGAAGATCATGACCTTCATTAAAAGCTCTCATCATATTAGGATCTTCACTCTGATCAGCCAGTATTCTGAGCTCAACCTGTGAATAATCACTGATGACTAATCGACGTCCTTCCACAGCCATAAAACAACCTCGATATGAGGAAAGTTGAGGTACTTGCTGCAAATTAGGTTCATAGAACGATGAGCGTCCAGTAAGTGGTCCTATTTGATTTATATTTGGATGAAGCCTTCCATCTAACTCATTTAAATGTCTAAGATACTTAAGTCCAAATGCATTGTGATATTGTTTGATGCTGCCATACTTGATGAGTAAAGGAATTGAAGGATGCTTATCTTTGATCTTTTCTAAATGATCAATAGCTGTAGACTCTTTCATCTCTCCAGTTTTCTTGTCTTTAACCAGAGGTACTTGAACTCCTGCTTCTTTAAGTTTTTTCTTAAGTTGCAAAGGACTTGAAACTTTGAACGTGGAGACCTCAAACAAGGTGTTCATAGGATTAAGCATTTGACTTATCTTAGACTCAAGTCGTATCATTCTAAGATGTTGACGACTCACATTGCTTACCCATCGTTGAACATTTAGCCAAATTCCAGTGAGCTCAATTTCCGCAAATGCAGGAATGGCTTCAAACTCAATCTTAGCTACCCTTAATTGCTGCTGGTCAGATAAAAGTTCTCTAGTCTTTTCATAGATCTTTGGAAGATACCTTGTATCTAAACAGCCATATACGATTTGATCATCAGAGAGGTTTTCTTGACTCCAGTTACTTAGACGTTCTGTTTTATCGAGTCTCACATTGCAGAACTTCTCAGCAACGTGGACTAGGTTATGTCGCTCGTACTCATCTCCACAACATACTAATTGATGAGCAAGCATCGTGCAATAAACACGATTCATAATGTAGCAATCTAAATGTTTTCTTAGCCACTTAAGATCAAACTTAGCATTATGAAAGATTTTGAGTCTAGTCTCATCTTCAAGAAATAAAGCAATCTCTTCCCTCATTTCTTGAGACAATTTGAAGATGTCAAATGCTACCGCACGATCACTATCCTTACAATAAATTTGTACTAATCTAAGTCTTGCTTTCTTTACCGTAGGATCTAAGTCTGTCGTCTCAGTATCTACACCAATCTTGTCAGTCTCTATGAGCTCCAAGCCTTGACGTACATCCTCATCTTTGTCAATAAAATAGATAGTAAAACCTTCTAAAGCTTTACGATCGTATTCGCTAGCAACCTTACTCCAATCATTAAAAATTCTCATGCTACTAGAGGCTCAACACCTAACTCTTTTCTCATAAGAACAAAATCCTTCAATTTTTCGTAGTTATAGGCAATAGCGTGTCCATCTGTATACCAAAATGGGCTGCCGTCGTCGTCAACAAGAACTCCCTTATCTCGGTATTTCTTAAGGGTCGGTCTTGTTGTCTCAATTCCTTCTTTAGCCAATGTATCGAGTGCTGTAGACTCCAACATTGGGGTGAAGTCTACCTCATATCGATTCACATACTGGCGAATAATCTCCAACATCTTTAACTCTACACTGCAAGATTGTGTAAGAAGCACAAGCCTAAACTTGTCAAAAAGATCAGCATCTTCTTGACTACTGAACTTCCAGACAAAGTGCTTAACTACTTCATTATCCCCGTTTTTTGCCATTTTCTTTTTCTTCGACAAGCAAATGTACCTTATGTAACTGTAAGGTTATCTCTTTATAGTATTCCATGAATTCCTCAAGAGTAAACTCAGCAATATCTACATAAAGGTTATCAAGCTCTTTAAGCTGTAGAAAGCATCTAGCTTGAAATGAACTATTTCTTGGCCGTCTTTTTCCTTTAATAAGTTTCATGCCACCAAAAAAATCAGGCTGTACCACTGTCACGACCATAGTCAAATGTCCGGTTCTCGCCAACAATTTCCTTTCGGTGTTGGTGCCATCCGTAGAAGTTTCCCCATTCCTTGCACAATAAATCAAACTGAGTATCACCCTTAGATTCATATCTAAAGATGTGGGCCATATGAGTGCAAGGCGTAGCAACGTGCTCAAAAGGACTTGGGTGCATACCGCCGACTAAACGTCTGTAGAGATCAAGATCGTCGGCAATATCGCGGACGCCATGATGATTCATGTAGGAAGAGCGAGCACATCTTGCCGTTGACACTTGTTTACTGAGCTCTACAATCGTTTCATTAACACTTGCTGTGGTGTCAGAGTTCCCGACGAGCTGCTCAGCGTGTCTATCTAAATCAGCTAAGTCATCAGCTTTCATCAATGGAAGATGCCACTTTCCTAATGGCACATAGTTAGGTTCAGACTTATTGTATGCTTCAAGCATAGCCGTCGCTGCTGCCCTGATCTCTGGTTGAGCATCTTTATGATAACGTTGGGCAAAGAAGTTATCCCAATAGGTCGATGTCACTATCACTGTATGCCACATAAACGGCTCAAGAAGTCTATTAGCCAATGATTTATGTAAATGATGATCCACTAGCTTGTCAGCATGTTTTGTGGCACTTACTCGAGCCGATTCCCACACTATCTTGCAAAAATCAATTTCACGATCTGAAAGTGAGTCTCCAGATTGCATTCCTTTGATTTCTTCACCCCAGTAAACTGGGTATGCAAGATTGTTTGATACACGTTCTCGCATTTTCTTATAAGGAATAGCTCGACTGGAGGCAGAATTTCTGCTAAACACTCGATGAGTGTTGAACTCAGCCAACACAAATCGGTGCATTACCACCTCCATTGTGGTAAGTCGTACCCCATCTGGGGAGATGGAGTCTAATAAGATTGTCGCTGCGGGCGCTTTGTTAGACATATATTTGTTGTGATACCTAAAACCTCCGTAATTTCTTTGTCTCTGTCTTCTATAGTTGGATCGATGATTCGCTCTAGAATTTCTTTAACCTCTCTGAAGACATACCACCTTCGTGTTAACTCAATAAATGCTTGATACTGAGGCCAGTCTTTGTATTCAACATCATCGAGTTTAGCATTGTGAAGCATCTTAACATACTCAATGCGCTCTTCTTTAATGCAACGCATCTGCTCAACAATATAGTCATGAAGTTCCTTGCTCACTAGCCAATATGTCAGCGACGAGTTCCTTGATCTCACGATACGCGGCCCATTCTGCTTTAAGGCCTAAGTATCTAGAGTATTGAGGCCATTCCACTGGATTTATTCCTTCCTCTTGAGCATTCTTTATCATCTCTGAGATTTCAGAATACTCTTTTCTAGTCTCATCCATTCTTTGCTTCAAATGTTCGTAAAGATCACTTAAATTCATTGTAGGTATATTGTATACTATTTTTTAATGAATGTAAACCGTTGGATAAAAAAAGTTTATCTTTCTTCATGATGACAACTTGATTTCTTATCTCTCTACGCGGGCGTGTATACGGTTTTTGGTTCTATCTTATATACTCTAATTATAAAGGCCTAGGAATAGGAAAAAAGAAAAAAACCTACAAAAAAAGAAAAACAAATCTAGGAAGATAAGACTATTGTACAGCTATCTTGGCTATATCATAAATCACTACGAGGAAGCATATAGTCTTAAAGTAAGGTACAAACTTCATTTAAGATTTGAAGTTGTCATCATGGATTGCCGGGTAAATGGGAAATATTGAACCATTATAACATACAGCCCATACAATTTAGATGAATCCTAGAATGCCCTACGAACGAAGATTTTACTGAAGATGAACGGTCGAACGTTAATATTCATTAAAACGCGTTATCATATAAAAAAGGGAATAGGATTAACACCCTACTCCCTTTCATACCATGAGATCTAGTTGATCGTTTATGCTGGTGGAGCCGGTGAGACGGCGCTGCCGACAAGATCGAACCCGGTCGCATTGGGGCTGTCATAATTAAAGCCGAGCACACCCGTAATAGGTGCTTCCTCGTCGGCATCAGGATCGCCGTCGGCACGAAGTGTCACAGCACCAGAACATTCCGTATCATTTCCTGGCGCACGAACCACGGTCGCGTGAAGCTCGTTATCAGGATCGACCTCGACACTGAACTGATCAGTGACGTCATTGCCGTCGGCATCGGCAGCCTGTACAGAAAAAGAAGCTGATCCATGTTGATAGTCTCCTCCCGTCGGAGTAGCTGTCACATCGATATTTTGTCCAAATTCCAATTTCATGTTAATGATATCTCCTTCTACGTAGTTTTGATCTCCAACAAT
>Ga0068864_100000173_pt1 | contig 59516 bp, 57 predicted proteins | sample KBSSwiS72_FD_66586 | JGI IMG/M metagenome (GOLD analysis project Ga0068864, IMG submission 66586) | Switchgrass rhizosphere microbial communities from Kellogg Biological Station, Michigan, USA - KBS Switchgrass S7-2 | ecosystem: Host-associated > Plants > Roots > Rhizosphere > Soil ...
TGGTCGAGGCGCCGTCCGGCGCCAGCGGGTTCAAGGGCACGCTGGAAAAGGTCTCGATAGATCTCGGCCCGGCAGGGCAGCGCCGGCCAAATGGGGAGATACCATAAAGTGGACTCCGACCCAGGCCAGCACCATGCGTAGATTTCGGTAGCAAATCCAGGTCGACTCAGCCTATCAAATTGAGTAGCCCCTAGTATTCTAGACGCCTTCCGCTTTCAAAATCTGCTGCCGTTCGAACTCGGAGGGCGACAGCATCCCGTTCCCGACCTGCTTGCGCACCGGGTTGTAGAACATCTCGACGTAATCGAACACGTCCCGCCGGGCCTCCTCGCGGGTATTTTAGGTCCGGCGCCGGATGCGTTCGCGCTTGAGCGACGAGAATAAGCTCTCGGCAACTGCATTGTCATGGCAGTTGCCTCGCCGGCTCATCGAGTGCTCAAGATTGTGAGCCCGGATGAACGCAGCCCAGTCCATGCTGGTGAACTGCGAGCCCTGGTCCGAGTGGATCAGCACCCGGTTCTTCGGCTTGCGCCGCCATACCGCCATGTGCAGCGCCTGCAATACCACATCGGTGGTCGGCCGGCTCTGCATCGACCAACCGACCACGCGGCTGGAATACATGACGATCACGACGGCCAGATAGGCAAAGCCCTCCAGGGTGCGGATGTAGGTGATGTCTGTCACCCCAGGCTCGGTCTGGCGCAGCCACGTCGAACTGGCGGTCCAGAGTGTTGTCGACCGCCAAGGACGGCCCGCCGCCATAGCTGCCCGGCCGGCGCTTATAGCCAATCTGCGCCTTGATGCCCGCTAGCCTGGCAAACCGCGCAACGCGGTTCGGGGAGCAGGTCTCGCCGTGATCCAGCAGGTCATCTTGCAGGTTGCGGTAGCCATAGACCTTGCCACTGTCGTTCCAGGCCTGCCGCAGCAGCTCCGTCTGCCGAGCATCTTCCCGAGCCCGGCGGCTCAACAGGCTCTTTTGCGAGGCATAGTAGCCACTCGGCTGCACAGCGAGGCACCGGCACATTGCCGCACGCCAAAACGATCGCGATGTTCGGCAATGAACGCATATCTCATTTTGCATCTCGAGCGAAATACGCGCTGGCATTATTTAAGATGTCACGCTCCTCGGTCACCCAGGCCAGTTCGCACTTCATCGCGCTTCAGCTGACGAATCTCGGCATCCTTCCCGGCATCGCCCGACACTTACCCCGCCAACTGCCGCTTCCACGCATACATCGAATGCTGACTCACGCCGAGCCGCTGCGACACCTCCGCTACCGGATAACCGCGCTCGGTGATCTGGGTCACCGCATCACGCTTGAACTCGTCGCTAAAATTGGGCTTCCCCGTGGTCGCCTCCTGTCCTCAAAATCAGGATTGAAGGCGTCCAGAAATCCAGGGGCTACTCAGGCTTGCCGTAGAGCCGCACCAGCGTGGCCGGCTCAGTGGCACCGAAGTTCATCGTTATGTGGCGCGCGCCTCGGCAGTCCAGGCAGAATGCGCAAGTGCCCCTGGCTGTCGGCTCCGATCAGAGGGAAGAGGGCCTCTTCCACCCAATGGGCGTTGGGACCCGGCACCCCATAGCGCCACGGACGTCCTGACGGAACGTGCAGGGTGCCGAACACTCCGTCCAGAAACGAAAATGTTACGGCATAGTTGCGATAGTTGCCGCCGTCCTTGCCGTATCCATGATGCGTATGATGGATTCCCGGTGATACAAGGATCTTCTCCAGTCGGCGGAACATTGCCCCTGCGACCGGATGGCGGCGTAGCGGATCATCCCAGCGGAAATTGCTGTGGGTGATGATGTTCCAGCCGTAGATGGTGACGACCGTGAGCGCAGCCGCCGGGCCCAGGCCGAGATAGGCGGCGATTCCCGCCACCCACGGCGTCGGAACGACGAAATTCCAGAACATGTTGACCCGCAGCATCACCCCGACGTTCATGAACTTGCCCGAATGATGGGTCCGGTGCAGCTTCCACAGCCAATCGTGGCGTCCGCCTTTCGCCTCATGGGCCAGGCGATGGACCCAGTAGAAGCATAGCTCCGCGACGAGGAGAACGCAGGGGAAGCTCCACCAGATGGCCGACCCGGCCAGGATGTTGCGATAGTGAGGCATGAGGAAATAGGCGCAGCTTGCTACAAGCACAGCGGCAAGCGGCCGAGCGACGGCGGTCGCGAGCGAGCATGCGATCGCAACCAGCCAGTCATCGCGCCGGTATATGCCTTTGTGCCGCCCGGCGGCGATTTCCAGGACAGCGATCACCAAGGTGGCGCCGTAAAGATACGATGCAAAATACATCGGTCTGCTCCGCTAGGTTCCTGCCGGCAGACTATGAGACCCGACCAACCTGATGTCCAATGCATTCTAGTGGCGTTTTTCATACCTTGACGGCATACGCTAACTGACATATCCCTTTAAAATGCGGATCGACCTGAAAAAGCTGCAGCATGCAGTAAATCTCGCGGAAAAAGGGAGTTTTTCCAAGGCGGCGGAGGTGTCAGCCATCAGTCAGCCGGCGTTCAGCCGGAGCATCGCCGCCATCGAGGCGGCATATGGCGTCCAACTTTTCCATCGCTCGCCTACCGGGATCACGCCCACCAAGGTAGGAGCTGCGTTCGTCGCGGAAGCGAGGCGATTGCTGATCCAAAGCCAGACCCTGGAGCACAACCTTTCGCTGAGGGCGCAGGGTCGGGCCGGCAATGTTGCGTTCGGCATTGGCCCCATGCTTGCCAGCATGGTCCTGCCGCGGCTGTTCGCCGGGTTGGCATACGACAGTCCAGGGCTCGCGGTTCACGCCGTCACGAAATCCGGTCCAGAGCTTGTCGACGAACTGAAGGCGGGCGGTATCGAGTTTTGCCTGATGTCGGATCAAACATCTGCCGACTTTGATGGAGTCGATGTCCATGTGGTGGGGGAAATGCCGATGGGGGTATTCTGCCGCGCCGGACATCCGCTGACGCAAATTACAGATCTAACAGCCGACCAGATGAATCAGTACCCGGTGTGCTCCGGATGGTCAGACGAGTTCGACAACCTCCGTTTTGAACGCCCGGCAATCACGTGCGAGAATTTTCATATTTTGGCTGAAGCAATGATGCTGAGCGATGCACTCGTCATTGCAACACCGGAGTTTTTTTACCATAATATGGCTAAAGATGACGTTATTTTGCTGACAAATAATATCATGGGCCAAGGGCCTGTGCATACAAGGACAATGACTTATTCGATCAGCAATCGCGATCTTTCACCTGCGGCCAAACGACTGCTTGATCGGTGCTGCAACATACTGGAGTGGCGATGTCCAATTTGACAATTTTACCGTTGTTTTGGAAGGATAAAGGACCTTCTCAACTGGTTGCGACTTCATCTACCCGATCGAAATCCTATTTTCTGCCGCGAGCCCGATGAATCCCGATGCTTGCGGACGGACAAGATAAATCAGAGGATTGGCAATACCACACGATGGTCGGCCGGAAGGGGTGCCGGCAACGTGCGCCACACTGGTGCTGATCGATCCCGGTGATGTGATCTGATCCCGGAAAACTGGATCGCTTGGAGTTAGAGTTTTTCGCCGTAATCTCCCGTGGCTGGGAGGAGCGAAGGACGATGAAGGCATCCAGATTCTCAGACGCAGAAGGCGTTCATTCTGAAGCAGGGCGCAGACGGCGTTCCCGTGGCGGACATCTGCCGCAAGGCGGGGATCAGCCAGGCGACCTACTTCAACTGGAAAAGGAAGTACGACGGCATGCTGCCGCCGGACATGCGCCGGCTGAAGCAGCTCGAGGATGAGAATTCGAAGCTGCGCAAGCTCGTGGCGGACCTGTCCCTGGACAAGGAGATGCTGCAGGACGTCATCCGCCGAAAGTTGTGAGGCCTGCTCGTAAACGCGAGCTGGTGAACGGGTTTCGCAGTGACTGGGGTGTGTCGATCCGCCGGGCTTGCCGGGTTCTGGAGATGGACACCTCGACCTACCACTACAAATCCCGTCGCCGCGAGCAGGCCGGCATCGAAGCCCGCATCCGTGAGATCTGCGAGACGCGCGTCCGCTACGGCTATCGCCGCGTCCACGTTCTTCTTCGCCGCGAAGGCTGGGAGATCAACATGAAGCGAACGCACAGGATTTACAACAAGTTGGGCCTCCAGCTCCGCAACAAGACGCCCAAGCGCAGGGTGAAGGCGAAGTTGAGGGAAGACCGCTGCGTGGCCTCCCGCGTGAATGATGTTTGGGCCATGGACTTTGTCCATGACCAGCTGGCAACGGGTCGGAAGATCCGTGTCCTGACGGTCGTCGACACGTTCTCCCGCTTCTCACCGGTGCTGGATCCACAATTTAGTTACCGTGGCGAGGACGTCGTTCAGACCCTTGAGGGGACCTGTGCAGTGGTCGGCTATCCGAAGGCGATCCGGGTCGACCAGGGCTCCGAGTTCATCAGCCGGGACCTGGACCTATGGGCCTACACCAACGGGGTGACGCTGGACTTCTCCCGGCCGGGCAAGCCCACTGACAACGCCTACATCGAAGCGTTTAACGGACGCTTCCGGGCGGAGTGTCTGAACACCCACTGGTTCCTGACGATTGCAGATGCCCGCGAAAAGTTGGAGGAGTGGCGCAGATACTACAACGAGGATCGGCCGCATGGTGCCATCGGCAACAAGCCCCCGATCACGCTGATGAATCCCGGTGACGCACCCAGCCCGCCACCGTGACCAAAGCCGGGAAACTCTAACCCCGGGTGGTCCAGAGAATGGTGTCGGATCAATGCCTTAGTGACTGCCGTGAGAGGAGGCACTGGCGGACAACGACATTACCCGGCCATCAGGGCCGCTTCTTGCTGCTGCCAGAGCCCTGCCCTCAACGACCGAATGGCATCGTATGAAGAGCGGTTCGAATTAGACTGACAGAACCGTCCGATTGCCTTCCGGGTTGGTCGGGATGTGCGCTATTTCGCGCTGGGCTCGTCCGGTTTCTTTTCTGGTTTGGCGTTGGCCGCACGGTGAACTCGTCCAGCGTAGATGTCATCCCAGGTGATCAGCGGATAGAGATTGTGCGCCTCCGCTTCCTTGTCGAACAGGCCGCGAAGCTCCGCGAGCTTTGCCGGGAAGCGCTTGGCAAGGTTGACCCGCTCGGTGGGGTCCTTAGCCAGATCGTACAATTCCCAAGCATTTTCATTGAATGGCTTCGAGCCAGCCGGGCTGCCGACGATCAAGTTGTTAGGAAAAGGTAATGCGGCTTTCCAGCCATCCCTATAAATCGCGCGCGAACCGAAGATATAGTAAAGCTGAATGTTGTGGCGCGATGGCGCGTCGGCAACATCGATCGAATAGGCGAAAGAGATGCCTTCGATCGGCTTTTGCTCGATGCCCCCGATACGATCCGGAGCATTTAAGCCGACCAGATCGAGCGTCGTCGGCAACACATCGATGACATGACTGTATTGGAAGCGGACGGCACCATTGCCATGGATGTGCGCAGGATATGTCATAATTAGCGGATTGCGGGTGCCACCTTCGCTGTTGGCATCGGACTTCCACATGCGGAATGGCGTATTCGCGGCTTGCGCCCAGCCGAGCGGATAGTTGCCTTCGGTGGCCTGACCGGTACCGATCTCGCCAATCTTGCCCAGATTATAGGCGACATTCTGGCGGTAATCTAACGGCGGCCCCGAAGTAGCAGAAATCGGCCGGTCAATATCGCCATTGAGCGAGCCTTCCTTGCTTGCCCCGTTGTCGCCGATCATCACGATAAACAGGGTGTTGTCGTACTGGTGCATGGCCTTGAGGTGATCGACAAGGCGGCCAATTTCGTGGTCAGTATAAGCGAGGTAACCGGCGTACACTTCCATAAACCGAGCGTAGAGTCGTCGTTCTGCAGGAGGGAGTGCGCGCCATGGGGTGATAGCCGGATCACGATCGGGCAGCACGGTGTTCGCGGGAATCATTCCCATGCGCATTTGGCGGGTAAAAACGGTCTGGCGATAGACATCCCAGCCAAAGTCGAACATGCCTTTGAAACGGTCGCTCCATTCGGCGGCGACCTGGTGCGGGGCGTGGGTGGCTCCCGGCGCGTAGTAGAGAAAGAACGGCTTCACGGGCGCCGCCTTCTTCTGGCGATCGATGTAGGCAATGGCCTTGTCGGTGATCTGCTCGCTCAGGTGGCGGCCGTCCGGCCGGACATGAGCCTGGTCCTCGACAAGGTCGGGGTTGTATTGATCGGTCTGCGAACCAAGAAAGCCAAGGAAGTGGTCGAAGCCCATGCCGGTGGGCCAGTGATCGAACGGACCTGCGTCGCTAGCTTCCTCGTCGGGGGTGACGCCGTACTTGCCGACCGCGAAGGTGTTGTACCCGTTGAGGCGCAGGATCTCCGCGATTGTGCCGGCTTCCTTGGGAATGCGGCCGTCCCAGCCGGGAAAGCCGGCCGAGAGCATCGTATGCGAGAAACCGGCCTCGTGCACCGACGAGCTGTTGCGCCCTGTGAGCAGGGCCGCCCGGGTCGGGGCGCAGATGGCGGTCGTGTGGAAGTTCGTGTAGCGCAGGCCCTGGTCGGCGAGCTGTTTGAGCGCCGGTGTGGGAATTCCTCCACCGAACGCGCTGGCCGCACCGAAGCCGACGTCGTCCAGCAGAATCCAGACGACGTTGGGCGCTTCGGCCGGCGCGTGAACTGGCTTCGGCCACCACTCGCGCGACTCGGCCAGTGTGCGCCCCACACTGCCCTGATAGAACTCCTGCGCGCAAGCTTGTCCTACGATATTAGTGAGTGCCGCCAAGGCTACGGTCGCAGTGCAAAGCGTGCGTTTCACATCCAGCCTCCTCTGCGGCGCTCCAATTATATCAGAATTTTACGCGGGCCGTGACGCCGAATGTCCTCGGGTCACCATATTGACGCACGGGTCCGCCGCAGACTGCTTAGGTTCACCCTTAAATTTATGACGAATTTTATGACTATGTGACATTTTGCTAATAATATTCGTTTAAATCAGTAGGATTTTTCGGACTCCCTCTCCGCCAGATCCGGATCGTAACGCTCTTGGTGTGCCACCGCCGCTGAGCCCGGCCATCCCGCTCAATCTCGTGGCGAACCAAAAGCGGCGGACCAATTTAATCCAATTTAGGGCGACTCATCGCCGACGAGCGTATCTCCTTGGCCCGAGGCTGCCGAACAGCACGAGCGGCACTGGGTCATCAGGCCTCGGAAAGACGCCGTTTGGCTGCGCAACCTCCGTTCAGAGGAGCCCGAAAATGTCCATTTCATCGCTAAAATCCGAATTACGCCTATGCACGGTTGCCGCCGCACTGGCATTTGCCGCCTCAAGTAGCATGGCCCTCGCCGCGGTGAAGGTGCAGCAGGTCAATCTCGTGACGGACAGCAACGCTTCGCTGGTGGGCCTTGGCTTTGCACCTGCCGCGCACGAGGATCCCAATCTGATCAATCCGTGGGGCGTTTCCTTTGGGCCTGCGGGCCCATTCTGGGTATCCAACCAGGGAACCGCCACCTCGACCCTGTATAACGGCGCGGGGGTTCCCCAGCCGCTGGTTGTCTCGATACCGCAGAACGCAAGTGGTCCCGCTGGCCCGACCGGACAGGTATTCAACGCATCGAGCAGCTTCGCCCTGCCTTCTGGGGGGAAAGGCCTGTTCTTCTTTGCGAATCTCGATGGCTCGATCGCAGGCTGGAACCCCGCCCAAGGCACTTCAGCAGTGAAAGTGGCAAGCCGGGACTTAGCGGTCTACACAGGCCTCGCGATCGGCAAGTCGGGCGGCAACGACTATCTCTATGCAGCGAATAATGCCACTGGCACAATCGACGTCTTCGATACGAATTTCGCCAAAGCTGCGTTTGCCGAGGGCAGTTTCGTCGATCCAGGCGCCAATCCGCAAGGGCTTGTGCCCTTCAACGTGCGCAATATCGGAGGCCATCTGTTCGTCACCTATGCGACACCCGGACCCGACGCGGACGAGGCGGCATTGGGAACCGGGTTCGTCAGCGAGTTCAATCTCGACGGCACCTTCATTCGCCGATTGGCCGAGGGTGGCGAACTGCTGTCCCCGTGGGGACTGGAGATCGCGCCTTCAACATTCGGGGATCTGGCAGGTGCGCTCCTCGTTGGCAATTTCAGCGAGGATGAAGGCCTGATCAACGCCTTCAGCCTTACAGATGGCAGCTTCCTTGGCTCCTTGCTGGATAGCCAGGGCAATGAACTCGAAATCCCTTATCTATGGAGCATCACGACCGGCAATGGTGGACTGGCTGGCAATTCCGGAAAGCTCTATTTTGCGGCCGGCGTTGGTGACGAAGAGCACGGGCTTTTCGGCGAACTGAGCGCCGTCCCCGAACCCGGCGAATGGACAATGCTTCTGGCGGGTTTCGGCATGATGGGCGTGGCGCTTCGACGCCGTCATCCGACACGCAGGACACTCTTCAGCTGATAGATTGTCGGCGCGATGGGTTAGTTGGAGGAGTATAGCTGCACCTCAAACCTTGCCTCTTGGGCGGAACCCATCGTCGTCGGCAAGGCTTGGATCGCGACCAAGGCCAACGAACATGCACGCCCCGAGGAACACGACGGGAGCGGCGGTCAGCAGCAGCGCATTGTAGCTGCCGGTGTGATCGAACACGCTGCCCGCGATCGCGGGTCCGATCGAGGTACCGAGCATCTGCATGCTCGGGATCGTGGCGTAGATCTTGCCGAAATTGCGCAAGCCACCATAGCGGCTGATCAGATAGGCGGTGACCTGAGACGCAGATCATCGGATTTCTCATTGCCAGCTACGGCGGCATGAAGAATTTTGGCGTGATCTATGGTGTGATGGCGGCGGTGATGGCGTTCGCCTGGGGCCGATGGTGGCCGGACTGATTTACGACCTTGCCGGCGGCTATGGACCTTTTCTTGCCGCAGGCGCTATCGATTGCACGCTGGGCGAAATTTTGATGATTACCCTGCCAACCTATCCGGTTTGGCAGGAAAGGAAGGCAGCCGCGGCATAGGTATCTCATCCCGCTGGAGACAGATGCTCCCGTGTATCAATGCCTGCCACGCCAGCGGGATCGAATGCAAATTCGTTCCCATCCGTTATAGGAGCCAACCTACCAACAGTGGCGAGGAATTCGCGTGACGAACCAGGAAGACGCAGAAAAGTCGACAGCGTGGGAACGCCAGCGGAATCTATCCAAAGTCGTGCTGACGCTTGGTCTGGCGTTGCTGGGCTTGTGGATTATTTCCGGCCTTTTGCCCGCCCTGATCTGGGCTGTCGTGATCGCGATAGCGATTGATCCGCTTTATCTGAAAGCGGAGCGTGGCGGGCTTGGTCAACAGCACCGCAATCTGTTGGCCGCGTTGATAACCCTGGCGATCGCCTTGCTCCTGGTCGTGCCCATAGCGATCGGGATTGCGCAGGCGGCTCGGGAAGTTTCCGCCGTCCTGACCTGGATTGCCGATGCGCAACGCAAAGGGATCGCGGTTCCCGCGTGGGTGCATCAATTGCCGGTCGCCAGTCAGGCCGTGGAGCGATGGTGGCAGGCCAACCTCGCCACCCCGGAAGCAGCGACGCTCCAGTTGCACCATATCAACATGACGAACTGGTTGGCGCATTCACGGCTGATCGGGGCCGGTTTGCTCCATCGCCTCGTCATTTTTGCTTTTACGCTGATCGCTCTCTTCTTCTTGCTGCGGGACCGTGATTCAGTCGTCGCCCAATGCGAGATCGCCGGCGACCGATTGCTGGGTTTTGCCGGTGAGAGAATTGTGCGGCAGGCTGTGCTGTCCGTTCGAGGCACGATCGATGGGCTGGTACTCGTCGGCATCGGCGAGGGCGCCGTGATGACGGCGGCCTATATCGGGCTGGGCGTGCCTCATCCCTTGCTCCTTGGTGCACTTACGGCCGTGGCGGCAATGATCCCCTTCGGAGCCGCGGTGCTGTTTGTCATTGCCGCCTTTCTGCTGCTTATTCAGAGCGCGCCCCTGGCCGCGATCGCGGTGATTATTCTGGGCCTGGTTGTCGTGGGGGTTGCCGACCATTTCATTCGACCGGCGCTGATTGGCAGCGCGACCAGACTGCCCTTTCTCTGGGTCCTCGTCGGGATATTGGGCGGCGTGGAGTCCTTCGGATTGCTTGGACTGTTCGTCGGGCCCGCCACCATGGCGGTTCTCTACATGCTATGGCGTGAATTTCTGGATGACGATCCAGTGGTGCCTCATCGCGATTCATCGGACGCTCAGAATGCATGACCTATCCGGGCGCTAGGAAGCACGAGAAGAGGACCGCGCGATGGAAGTGGAAGTCACCGCCGAGGCGAAGGATAAGCGCTTAAACCGCATGGTGGCGATTACCGTTGTTGCCTTCTCGGTCTTCACCGGGCTCTGCAACATCAAGGATGGCAATCTGGTCCAGGCAATGCAGCAGGCGCAGTCCAATTCCGTCGACAGCTGGAACGAATATCAGGCCACGAAAACCAAGCTCCACATCGTTCAGACCTCGCAGGAACAAATTGCCCTGCTATCCACCGATCCCGCAGCCCGGCAGGGTGCCGACAAGGTGCTTCGGCGACTGGATGCCGATATTGCCAGATATAAAGCGGAAATCCCCGATCTTTCGGCGCGGGCAGCGGGGTTTTCCAGGCAGTATGATGCCCTCAATGTCCATGACGATCAGTTCGACGCCAGCGAAGCGCTAATCTCCACCGGTATCTCGTTGGCGGCAGTGGCGGCGCTGTGCGAGAGCATGGGCCTGCTTACCGGAAGCTGGGCGTTTGGCGCATTCGGCATGTTTCTGGGCGTGTGCGGTTTCGCGGGATGGGGCTTTCACCCGGATATTCTCAGCAATTTTCTGGGCTGAGCCTTTCGTGCGATAACGGCTTCAGAATTTGCGCGCGATCCCCGCATAGACGCGAATGTCGGGGGTCGCGCTATTGAGCCCGATCTCGGTACCCCCGTCCAGTTGCAGATGGTCGCTGAGCATCATGCCCGCAGCCACGCCGGCGATCGACTGCGTACTCGTCCCCGCCGGATCCTCGTCATGCAGGACAGCCGCCTCGATCGCGAGATTGAGGCCTGCGACCGGCGCAATAGCAAGCCCTCCCGCGGTTCCATAGGCAAGGTGGCGGCCATGACGGTCCGCATCGACTGCAGCGTCGATCTCCGGCGTCAGTGCCAGCGATACCGTGGCGCTTAACGGCACGCTTGCGGGTACAAGCAATGTCGCGCCCCAGTCACCGGCGCCGATCGCTTGCCCGCCGGTCGGCAAGGTGATCGAGGGCAGCAGCGCGATCGAAAACCGCTTGCCTTCGGGGTCGATCAGATTGCGCTTGATCCCGAACGTCACGTCGCCAACGCCGCGCTTGGTTTCCACGGCGCCGCCGGCCCGGTCACGGGATCGCGCCTGGCCATATGCCGTCCAGCCGAACCGGACTTCTGCATGATCGGCAATGCCATAGCGCAGTGCAAGATCGCCAATCAGGATCGTGTCCGTCAGTGCGTCAGGAGCGCTGTCCCGCGTCCAATCCCCTAGGGACATCTCGGCGCTGATCCGGCCAGGCTCAACCGTGCAGGGTGGCGTATCGACGCCGGGACGATCGGGGCAAAAATCTCGCCCAAGAGCGGGCTGGTCCAGAAGTGCGGCAAAACCGAGAGCCAGCGAACAAAATCGCATAGCGATCAGCGCGCGATTCATGGATAGGTCAGTTCGCATAGCCCCGCATGAACAACTCTATCGCCCGGTCGATGTCTACCTCTATCAACTGGGGGGATACGCTCTCAATCCACCCCATCAGCAACTGCTGATGGCAACCGGACAGGCACAAACTTACCAACAGCCGCGCGGCGGAGAGCGCATCGTCGCGACGCAGCTGTCCCCTGTCCATGGCGCCTTCCAGAAATCCGGCGAGCAAGACATGCATTTGGCGTGGTGCGCGGTCATAGAATATCCTGCCCATTTCCGGAAAGCGTCCCGCTTCGGCCACACCGAGCCGGTGAAGTGCGATCGCCTCGGGCTGGGTGACCCGTTCCAGAAGACCAGTGCAGAAGCGCTTGAGGGTCAATTGGAGGTCGCCGCACGGGTCCAGTATCTGCGACAGCCGCGCGCGAAAAGCCGTGGTTGCGTAGTCGAGAACCGCCGCGAAAAGCTCCTCCTTGGAGGGGAAATAGCTCCAGAGCGTTCCTTTCGACCCGCCCAGCGTCGCCGCGATCGCCGACATGGTCGTGCCTGCATAACCATGTTCGAGGAAATATTGGTAGGCCACTGCCAATATTACCTCACGCCGGGTCTGGCGGCGCGCTTCCCGACGGCTGCAAATGCCATCATGCATCATCTTCTCCATAAGCGTACTCTACAGTATGGTTTTTTTGTTGACAAGCCTGTCCGCCGGGGAACAAAGGCGTATCCATACCATTTAGTACGGTTCGAATATGCTCACGAGTCGCTGTTCCCTCCTGGCCCGTCCGAGCGCCATGGTAGCCTCGCTGCTGCTCGCGTCGTGCGCCGCTCTTCCGGATCTTGGTCCCAAGCCTGGGCTGCGTGCGCCCGAAACGATTCAGGCCGGTATCAGCCTCCCGGGTACCGCTGCCGCCTGGCCGAGCGACAAATGGTGGATCGGCTACGGCGACCCTCAGCTTACGACGCTGATCGAGGAGGGACTTCGGAGTTCCCCCGACGTCGCCGCCGCCGCCGCGCGTTTTCGGAGGGCTGCTGGCCTTGCCCAGCAAGCCGGTGCTGCGCTGCTCCCCACGATCGACGTCCAGGGGCAGGCGAGCCTGGACAAGCAGAGCTACAATCAAGGCTTTCCGAAAGAATTTGTGCCCAAGGGCTGGCTGGACACCGGACACGCGGCAATCGACCTGAGCTTCGACCTGGACCTCTGGGGCCGTAACCGTGCAGCGCTTGCCGCCGCTACGTCGGATGCGCAGGCAGCCGCCGTCGATAGCCAGCAAGCGCGAATGATGCTCACCACGAGCATCGCCGATGCCTATGCGGATCTGGCGCGGCTCTATGCCGAGCGCGATATCCAGCAGCGGGCAATCGACATCCGCACGGCGACGCTGAGGCTGGTAACGGACCGGGTCAACAACGGTCTCGACACGCGCGGCGACCTGCGCGAGGCCGAATCCAGCGTTTCCACCGCACGCGCGGATCTCGCCGCCGCAGATGAAGCGGTCGCCTTGCGCAAGAACCAGATTGCGGCTCTGTTGGGCGCCGGTCCCGACCGGGGCCTGGCGATCGCCCGTCCAGCGATCTCGGCATTGGCGCCGCGCGGCTTGCCCGGCGATGTGACCACCGATCTGGTCGGTCGGCGCCCCGATATCGCCGCCGCGCGGGCACGGGCGGAGTCCGCTGCAAGCCGCATCAAAGTCGTGCACGCCGAATTTTTCCCCGCAATCCGCCTCGGCGCGCTGATCGGCGTGCAATCGCTGGGCCTGGGCAAGCTGGTTAGTCCCGATTCGACCTATGGCAGTATCGGACCGGCGATCAGCCTGCCCATTTTTCATGGCGGTGCACTTAGCGGCCAATATCGCGGCGCGCGCGCAACCTATGACGAAGCCGTCGCCAATTACGATAAGGCAGTCGTGCAGGCCTATCAGGAGGTTGCCGATGCGGTGACGAGCGCGCGGATGCTCGGACGGCGGCTGGAAGACTCGCGCTCCGCCCTGGCAGCCTCCGAAGAAGCCTATGTGATCGCCGGACTGCGCTACAGAGGCGGGCTTTCGACCTATCTCGATGTGCTGACCGTCGAAGAACGGCTGTTGCGGGCACAACAGTCCGTTGCCCAGCTTGAAGCCCGTGCCTTCACGCTGGATATCGCTCTGATCCGGGCCTTGGGCGGGGGATTTTCCGCCGCCAACAGCGCCTCTACCAAGGATGTTCCCAATGGCTGATGCCGACCCCCGCCCTTCGATGCTGGCGCCCAAGGATGTCGCCGATGTCGCCGGCCCGGCTCCAACCCAGGCCGAGCGCATGGCGATGCGCAAGAAATGGTTGCTCCGGCTTGCGATGGTGGTCGGCTCGATCGCCATCCTGTACCTTCTCTGGTATCTGCTGATCGGGCGAAACCATGTCAGCACCGACAACGCCTATGTGAACGCGGAGGTGGCTCAGGTCACGCCGCTGGTCTCCGCCCAGACCGTCGCGGTGAATGTGAGCGACACCCAGGCGGTGAAGCGCGGCGACATATTGGTGCGGCTCGATCCCGCCAATGCCCGCATCGCGATTGCACAGGCCGAAGCCGACCTTGCCGACGCGCGCCGGCATTTCCGTCAGGCGTCCGCGACGAGCACGGCACTTTCCGCGCAGGTCGGCGCGCGCGATGCGGACATTAGCCGGGCGCGGGCGCAACTTGTTTCGGCGCAGGCCGATTTCGCGAAGGCTCGTGTGGACCTTCAGCGCCGCGAAGCACTTGAGAAAAGCGGGGCGGTATCGGGCGAGGAGCTGACAAGCGCGCGAAAAGGCTATGCCGCGGCCCAGGCAGCGCTTGTCGAGGCGCGGGCTGGCATCGCGCAGGTTGAGGCGACGCGGCGCTCGGCAGCCGGGGAGCTGGCCGCCAATGACGCGTTGGTGCGTGGATCGACGGTGGAGACTGATCCCGGCGTTCTCGTGGCCAAGGCCAAGCTCGCTGCCGCCAAGCTCGATTTCGACCGCTCGATCATCCGCGCGCCCATCGACGGTGTGGTGACCAAGCGGCAGGTACAAGTGGGCCAGCGCGTGACACAGGGTACGCCAATAATGTCCATCGTTCCCCTGTCGGCGGTCTATGTCGACGCGAATTTCAAGGAGCGCCAGCTGCGCGGGGTCAAGGTGGGGATGCCCGCGACGGTCACTGCTGACCTCTATGGTGGCGACGTGGTTTTTCACGGGCACGTGGCGGGCCTGGCCGGCGGCACCGGATCGTCCATGGCGTTGATCCCTGCCCAGAATGCGACCGGCAACTGGATCAAGGTGGTTCAGCGCCTGCCTGTGCGCATTGCACTCGATCCCAAGGAATTGGCTGAGCATCCTTTGCGGGTCGGACTTTCCGCGGAAGTCGAGATCGACCTTTCCGGCAGCTGAGGGCATCTCATGGCAGCTCAAGCGATCAGTGAACCGATGATCCACCCTTCCCGGCGCTGGGTGGCCGGGATGGTGCTTGCGCTCAGCAACTTCATGGTCGTCCTCGACCTGACAATCGCCAATGTCTCCGTGCCTCACATAGCGGGCAATCTTGGCATTTCGTCGGATCAAGGGACCTGGATCATCACATCCTATGCGGTGTCGGAAGCCATCTGTGTGCCGCTCACCGGGTGGCTCGCCCAGCGCTTCGGCGCGGTGCGGGTGTTTACTGTCGGGATGCTTGGTTTCGGGCTGTTTTCCCTTTTGTGCGGTCTTTCTGTCTCCCTTCAGATGATCGTGGTCTGCAGGATCGGGCAGGGCCTCTGCGGCGGGCCGCTGATGCCGATGACCCAGACCTTGATGCTGCGGGTTTTTCCGCCCGAAAGTCGGGGCCGGGCCATGGGTATCTGGGCGATGACACTATTGCTGGGACCGGCTCTCGGACCCATTTTGGGCGGGTACATCAGTGACAAATGGAGCTGGCACTGGATCTTTTTCATCAATCTTCCCATCGCGGCGCTCTGCATAACCGCGTCGGTCATTCTGCTGCGCCCGATCGAGACCGCGACGGTCAAGGTTCCCATCGACAGGATCGGCCTGTGCCTGCTGATCTTCTGGATCGGCTGCCTTCAGTTCATGCTGGATATCGGCCGCGACCACGACTGGTTTGGCGATCCGCTGATCGTCATGCTCGCGCTGTTTGCAGCGATCGGATTTCTGGCGTTCGTCATCTGGGAACTGACCGAGGAACATCCGATCGTCGATATCCGGGTGTTCCGCCATCGCGGCTTTACCTCGGCCGTACTGACTTTGGCCCTGTGCTTCGGCGCCTATTTCGCGAGTGTTGTTATCATCCCGCAATGGCTGCAGACGTCGATGGGCTATCCCGCCACTTTGGCAGGCGTTGCCACCGCACTTTCGGCGCTGGCCGCGCTGACGACGTCCCTGTTCTCAGCACGCCTGACGGGCCGCTTCGACCCCCGGCTCATGATTTCCTGCTCGATTGCGTGGCTGGGCTGCATGGCGCTGGTTCGTACGCAGTGGACGAGCGACGCGGACTTCTGGACGATTTCCCTGCCGCAGTTCATCCAGGGCTTTGCCATGCCATTCTTCATGATTCCGTTGACGACCGTTGCACTCAGCTCCGTCGATCCTTCGGAAACGGCCTCCGCGGCAGGTCTTCAGAATTTCGTGCGAACCATGGCCATCGCCATCTCGACCTCCCTCGCACTGACCGTGTGGGGCGACGCACAGCGTGTCGCCCATAATGAGTTGGCGTCGAAACTCCAGCCCGGCGATATGCAACGACAATTGGACAATGCCGGCTTCTCTGTGGAGCAGGGCAGGCAGATCATCGCCAATCTCGTCGACCAGGAGGCCATCATGCTGGCGGTGAACCATACCTTCCTAGTCTCAGCGGGGGTTCTGTTCCTGGCCGCTGCGTTGGTTTGGCTATCGCCTCGACCCAAGCGAGTGGTCGACACTTCAGCGGCACATTAGGCAGCCTCAGCCAAGCACCTTGCGGGCGAATGCTTCGCCAAGGCGGAGGCCATTTGCATCGACCCCATGACCGAGGCCAGGTGCGATATGCGTCTGCACGTCGAACCCCAGGCGATGAAGCTCAAGCTGGGCCTCATTTAGCGCTGCAACGGGCACAACGGTATCCTCCGCACCGTGCACCAGCAGGACGGGTGGACGGCTTTGGATTTTGCCGGCGAGGCCAGTGGTGTCTGCAATCATCCCGGAATAGCCGATGATGCCCGCAACGGCCTTTTCACGGCAGGGACCGACATGCAGCGCCAGCATCGTGCCTTGGCTGAAGCCGATCAGCAGCAGCTTGTCCTCCGAGAGGCCGTGCTGGGCGAGCTGCTGGTCAATGAAACCGTCGAGCACAGGCGCTGCCCGCTTAACCCCCGCTGCGAGCGCCGGGCGACTGAAGGCAGTGAGCGCCCACCATTGGTACCCGCCGGGCGATCCGGGGCAGCGTTCGGGTCCGTTCGGCGCGAGAAAAAGCGCATCCGGAAAAGCATGGCGCCAATGTGGGGCAAGCGACATCATATCCGCTCCATTGGATCCATAGCCGTGCAGCAGGATGATGATCTGACGGGGCGGTTTACCCGACGCGGGCAACAGGCTGGGGCCGTGGAGAGTGATCGTCGATGTCATGGATGGATTCCCGCTTTCCCCGAAAATTGCTCATGGCTCACCAGTCGAACGAACGCAGCACATAGTGTTTCGATCCTGTAGCCTGAAGTCCATGGCAACTATCGGTGCAGCTTTGCTCGGGTCTTGGCGATTGCCGCCCGCAGCGGCTCCAGCTCAAAGCCGTTGAGGGCATTGGCATCGCCAATAACCCAAGCGGGAATGGCAGTGCCTTTGCGCTGGGAGATCAGGAGGTCATTATGGGAAACCTCATCGAAGATCGCGGAATTGTCGGAGTCCAGTTCCTTTAGCTGCGGCAGGCTGGCTGGATCTATGCGCCTTGCTGCGAGCACGGTCGCGATCGATTTGGCGATTGGCGTACCCGCGCCATCCAGCGCCCGATGGAAACCAGCCCAATCGGCGCTTGTCCTGGCTACCGCGAGACTGGTCAGCGCCGCGTCCCGGCCCTCATCCTCATTGATGAGTAGACGGTAGACGACCCGGAGCTTGCTATCCTGGGCCAGAAGCTGGTCGATCACCGGTTGCGCGTCGCGACATGCAGGGCAGGCATAATCAGCGAACACGACCAAAGTGACATCGGCGTCCGCCGTGCCGAGCCAGGCGTTGCCGAACGGCTCGTCGAACCTTAGCTCGGACGGCGGCGCTTGATCAGCCATTGCCGGGTCATCATCGACCGAGCGGGCGATTACCGGACCGACGTGGCACAAGAGCATAACCGCGAGAACTGCGAACAACCGCTTCAATGCTATCGTGCGCATGGACTACCCCTTGGTTGATTCAGGTCCGGATGGCGGCAGGAATGGCGAGATGCCTGCCGATCGATGTCAGGAGCAGTTCATGGCCGCGGTCGACAATCTCGTCGAGCGACGGCGTTCGCGCGAACATCGCCTTCGCCTGGGCGGCGAGTTCTCCGCGCGTGGGGATGTGAGGCAGATGCAGGCTCGCAAACGTCTCGCTGGCGCGTTGATGGGTCCGGGCGAGTGCTTCCCGCAGTCCCGACAGATCGGGTGCAGGCATTGCCGATGCGATCGCCTGGGCAATTCGTTCGGGGTCAAAGCGTTCCGCGAGTTGTTCGGCAGTCTTCTGTACGGCGCGGGCGCCCAGACGCTGCTCGTTGCGCAGCACGCGAGGGGAGGGGGCCTTCAGGTTGCGAACGACGCCGAAGGTCGCAAGCAGCTTGAGGACATACCAGGTGATGTCGATTTCCCACCAACGGAACCCCTGCCGGGCGCTGCTCGGACACGCGTGATGATTATTGTGCCAGCCTTCGCCCATGGTCAGCAGCGCCAGCACCCCGTTATTGCGGGACTCGTCACCGGTCACATAGCGTTTGCGTCCGCGTACATGAGCGAGGGAATTGATGCAGAAGGTGGCGTGATAGACAAGCACGGTGCTCCACAGGAAGCCGACCACCAGGCCCGGCCAGCCCTCCGCGAGAAAGCAGATGCCGGCAAGGATGCAGGCGGGCAGGATTTCATATTTGTGCAGCCACATAAGCTCGGGATAGCGCGTCAGGTCCGGGACTTTGGTGAGATCCGTGGCGTCATGACGCCGCGCGAAGATCCAGCCTGCGTGGCTGTAAAGGAAGCCCTTGTGCACAGGGGAGTGCACATCCTCGGGCGTGTCCGAATGAAGGTGGTGATGTCGGTGCTTCGCGGCCCACCATAACACGCTCTTCTGCGCCGTGCTCTGGGCGAGGAAGGCAAGGGCGAACTGGAATGTCCGGCTGGTGGAGTAAGCCCGGTGCGAGAAATAGCGGTGATATCCGGCCGTCACTGCGAACATCCGCAGCCCGTACAGGCCCGCACACAGGGCTATCGTGGACCAGGTTACGCCGGTCCAGAGCGCGGCGAGGCATCCCAGATGCACCACCAGGAAGGGGATGGCGGACGGATAGGCGATGTCGTCGCCTTTGATGGCGCTGGTGGTGTACACGGTCGGGTCGGGTCTCATGAATATCCGGATATGAATAACCCCGCGGCTGGTCAACCAGACGCGGGCCATCAGTCATCGCCTTGCCAGTACATCCGTGGTCAAAGCCGATGGTTGCTCAGACAGCGCGCAGTTCCTCTGCAGAGGCCTTGCCGGTGCGCTTGTCCGCGACGACTTCGAAGGACACCTTTTGCCCTTCGTCGAGGCCGCTCAGACCAGCGCGTTCAACCGCGCTGATATGGACGAAAACGTCCTTGCTGTTGTCGTCCGGCTGAATGAAGCCGAAGCCCTTCTGGCTGTTGAACCATTTTACAGTGCCCGTGGGCATCGGGATTTCCTTTAGATATAAGTGTTCCAGCTGCAGCAACGGCACGGCAGCTAAGTCGAGATCTGGGGTGAAGAAGTAGTCTGGCGCGCTGTTAAGCGGCGAGGCCAACCATTCGGCCGAAACTCGATGCAGCTCAAATGGTGATGGGCGGGGGGTTTCGCAAGGGCAAACCGGCCATTCTTCAACCATGGAACTTTCGAACGGCTCATGGGTTAATGTTATCCGCGCTATCGAAAGACGGAGCGGGAAGGCGTCGACCGAAAGGAAGAAGCCTTCATGGGAGCCCCGCCGCCAATGGTGACGGGGCTTACCCGTTCCTGCCTTCCGCAGTCGGATCAATACAGCCCCACGAGCGTTTAGAGTCACGGAGGCCGAAAGGATCTTCCCATGATTCTCGTGGTGATAGGAATATTGCTCGTGATCGCTGGTGTTGCGATGGCGGCATTTCGTACGGCCGAGAGCGGTCGGCTTAGTCAACCCCGTCCACGGGGCACGACCCCCAGGCCCGACACGCTGGAACCGAGCGGCAAAGGCAGGCGCCTCGGTCTCAAGGCCGATCTGCCCGCCTTGGGCATGGCGGCCCTGGGGGCAGTTCTCATTTTGGCCGGATCGGCTTTTTGAGCGATGGTCGCCCCATGATCGCACCGGGCTTGCCAAGTCGCGAAAATGTCATATTGTCGCAAGCGGAGAGGGTGGCTGACCTATTGGGGGAGCTGTCCGATGCATATCGCGAATTTCGAGCGACCATTGCCTTGCAATGAGGTTGGGACCCTCATCTTCAAGGATCACTGTTATGCGCTGCGCCGTGCCGACGGCGCCGAGATGTGGCTCGAGATGGACAGGGTGCCAACACATCTGATCGACCAGGCGGTACAAATCGAGGGCGCCACCTATTCGCAGAACCTCATCTGCGTGGATCGCATCGGTCCGGTCTGATCACGATGGCCTTCACACTTCGACGGTATGAACCTGGAAACTCGCAAGCACCGAGGGACCAAATGAGGTAATCAGAGCGGTGTCCGTCGCGTCACGGCCGCGCGCCATCAGGATGCGACCGATGCGGGGTTGATTATGGCGCGCGTCGAACGTGTGCCAGGCGCCGCCCAGATAGGCATCGAACCAGGCCGAAAAATCCATGGGTGCATCTGATGCCGGAACGCCGATGTCCCCGAGATATCCGGTGCAATAGCGTGCCGGGATATTCATGCAGCGACAAAATGTGACCGCAAGATGGGCGAAGTCGCGGCACACGCCCCGTTGTTCCTGATAGGCATCCCATGCGGTCCTGGTGGAGCGCGCGTGGTGATAGCCAAACTCCATATGGTTGTAGGCAAAATCGGCGATCGCCTGAACCCGCGGCCAGCCGGGCTGGGTTTGACCAAAGAGCGACCAGGCCGTCTCCGACAGGCGGTCGGTTTCGCAATAGCGGCTGCCGAGCAGATAGATCAGGATGTCGTCCGGCAAATCTTCCACGGCATGTTGAATGGCTCCAGGAGCCGCAGGATCAGGCTGGCCGTCATCCGCGATCGTGAAGTCGCACGACAATGCCAGACCGCCTTGCGGCACGGTTACGCGTGAACACACGTTCCCGAAAGCATCGAGATAATCATAAATCGGAACGGCGGGAGTTGTCAGGATATGATGTGTCGTAACCAGATCCTTGTTACGTGACGGGTGGATACTCAGCATGGCGAGCATGTGCGTGGGATTGTCGCATTCGAAGCGGATCTCATATCCGGCACGAATCAGCATTCGGCTTCTCCTTGAGCGAGTGACGCAATTGGAAATGTAGAGGGTCCGTGTTCATCGACGTGGATGTCGACAGAAACGGACATGTCGAGAAAGCTCCCCGGAAAGCCGCTCCATGTTCCTGAAATCGGGACGGCCTGATAGATGTCCCGGGCCACCGCCACCCGGATGAGACCCGTGGTTCCGATGATGCCATTGGTCGGATCGAACTCGACCCATCCCGACCCCGGCAAATATACCCGCACCCAGGCATGGGTATTGCCGCCGCCCGTCGCCCGGCGTCTTCCGGTCGGACTATAGACATAGCCCGATACGAAACGCGCCGCAAAGCCGAGGGCACGAACGGCCTCGATCATTAGGGTGGCGTAGTCGCGGCACGTGCCCTTGCCCGTGGCGAGGGTCTCGATCGGTGTCTGGGTGCCTTTCTGTTGACGGGGCACATAAGTGAATTCCTTGCGAATTGCCGCGGTCATATCCGTCAGCATCGCCAGGGTGCTGGTTTGGCCGCCAGCATTGATGAATCGCCGTGCCCAGTGGTCAATCTGACGCAGCGGGTCGAGATGCTGGCGCTCTATCGACCGCAGAAGGTCGGGCATGTCCTCCGATGAATAGGTAAAGGGATAGTCACGGGCATAGTCCTCGATGTGGACATCCTGTGGCTCTATGGGATGATGGAGCACGCGCGCCTGGCTCTCTATATGCAGCTGCGTGGCGCGCTTGTCGAAGGTCGCGATGGCGACGGAATTGCCGAATACGTCCTGAAGCCAGCGGATGTTGCACGGCTCCGGATCTATGGTCAGCGTGGCATCGATCAGGTGCTGGTCGTAACTTTCGCGCGGACGGACCATCAACCTGTGCTCGCCAAAGGTGGCGAGCTGGCTGTAGGTATAGGTCGTGGCGTGGGACAGGTTCAGAAACGGCATCGCATACTCAGGGTTTTATGAAAATCGAACAGAGGCAATCCCTGCTCGCAGCAACCGATCCCTCTCCCGTAAGGATCACAAACCCCGGGGGCCGTTCATCGTTCCTTTTTGTAGGGGATCATGCGGGCAATGCCATTCCGACTGGACTTGGAGCGCTTGGCCTCGGCGCAGATGACCTGAACCGCCATATCGCCCTGGATATCGGCATTTCGGAGTTGGGAGCGCTATTGGCCAGCACCCTTGACGCGACCTTCATCGAGCAACGCTATTCACGGTTGGTTGTTGACTGCAACCGGGCGAAAACGGCTGTGGATGTGATCGCGGCGGTCAGCGACGGCACCTGTATCCCCGGTAATACAGATTTGACGGAGGATGACCGCGACTGCCGGTTCGGGGAGATTCATGCTCCCTATCATGAGGCCATAGCGAAAGCGCTGGTGCGCCGCGATGCGGCCGGATTATCGACCGTCTTCGTGGCACTGCACAGTTTCACGCCCCGGTTGGACGGGATGGAACGGCCATGGGAAGTCGGCGTGCTGTATGACGGTGGTGATACAGGTTTCGCCACAGCCATGCTCGACCGGCTTCGGGCACGTGGAGGCAGTGATATTGGAGACAACCAACCCTATCGAATGGACGGGACCGATTACACTGTCCCCTTGCACTGCTATCCGCTGGGGCGCCCTTATGTCGAGTTGGAGATTCGGCAGGATATGCTCTCGACGGCCTCGCGCCGCGCACGGTCAGCATCGCGTTTAGCCGAGGCATTGCTGGCGGCACTGGGCGCGAGTGACTTGCAACTGTCAAAGTCCTGACATCGACGCGACATATAGACGGGCTAAGCGAGGATGATGCTGACACGGGGAGCACAGCATGAATGATCTCGCTAATCCAACGACCCGCCATCGCGCACTAGGCGCGCTGGTCGGCGAAGCAGGCAAGATACCCGACTGGCTCAACCGGCCGGAGCCCAAAAGCTATCGCCCGAAGCTGCGGTTTCGGACGATCTGGATTTCCGACATTCATCTCGGAACGTCGGGTTGCAACGCGGCGCTGCTGCTCGACTTCCTGCGCAGCGTGGAATGCGAGACGATTTACCTCGTCGGCGACATCATCGACGGATGGCGCCTGCGCAAGGGCTGGTACTGGCCCGACGCCCACAATGAAGTGGTTCGCCGCCTGCTGAAGATGGCGCATCGCGGAACGAGGGTCGTTTATGTCGTCGGCAATCATGACGAGATGCTGCGCGATTATGTCGGGATGGGCTTCGGCGGTATCGAGCTGACCGAAGAGGCTATTCATATCACGGCAGATGGGCGCAAGCTGCTCGTCACCCACGGGGATGCCTTCGACGTCGTCGTGCTCTACCACCGCTGGCTCGCCTTTCTCGGCGATCAGGCCTATTATGTGCTGCTCAAGGCCAACGTCGTTTTCAATCTTGCCCGCAAGCGACTGGGCATGCCCTATTGGTCGCTCTCCGCCTATCTCAAGAAACGTGTGAAGAACGCGGTTCAGTTCATCTGCAGCTTCGAGGAAGCGGTGGCCCATGCAGCTGTCGACCGCCACGTCGATGGTGTCGTGTGCGGGCATATCCATTGCGCCGAGATCCGCCAGATCGGCGATATCACCTATTATAACGATGGGGACTGGGTCGAAAGCTGCACCGCGTTGGTGGAAGCCCAGGACGGCGCGATGTCCATCCTCGATTGGCCGGCACATCTCCGCAACGAAGCGCTCGTCAAAAGCGAAGCTGCGTGAGGGTTGCGATTGCCACCGATGCCTGGCTGCCGCAGGTCAACGGTGTCGTCCGAACCTTGACCGTCACTGTCACGCAACTGCTCGATCGCGGCTATGACGTCGAACTGATCGCCCCCGATCGGTTCATGACGGTGCCGATGCCCGGTTATAGCGAAATCCGGCTGGCGGTGGCGCCGCGTAGCGGTGTGCGCCGCGCCCTTGCCGCCTTCGCGCCCGATGTCGTCCATATCGTGACGGAGGGGCCAATTGGCTGGAGCGTGCGCCGCTGGTGCCTCCAGCACGATATCCCATTCACGACGGCGTTTCATACCCGCTTTCCCGACTATGCTGCGGTGCGAACCGGGCTTTCGGCCGACTGGTTCTGGCCGATCATGCGGCGATTTCACACGCATAGCCGAGCGGTATTTGTCTCCACCGAGCGGCTGAAGGACGAGTTGTCCGAACGCGGGATCGGTGGCGGGCGGATATGGTCGCGCGGCATCGATTCCACATTGTTTCGTCCCGATGGGGCGCTGCATCCAGCATTGGCAAATTTGCCCAGGCCAATATTGCTATCCGTTGGCAGGGTTGCGGCAGAGAAGAATCTCGAATCGTTCCTCTCCGCCAATGTGGCGGGAACGAAGGTTGTCGTCGGCGATGGGCCGGCGATCAGCGATCTGAAGCGGCGGTTCCCGCAAGCTATCTTCCTCGGCGCGCTGCACGGCGCGGAATTGGCAGAAGCCTATCGTTCGGCCGATGTGTTTGTGTTCCCCAGCAAGACCGACACCTTTGGGCTGGTCATGATTGAGGCGCTGGCCTGCGGTGTGCCGGTGGCGGGCTATCCGGTTCTCGGGCCACTCGACATCGTCGGCGCGGATGGCTGCGGTGTCGATGGCGCGCTGACAGAGCCTGTTGGCGCGCTTGATGCGCAACTCGACCTGGCGATCGAGCGGGCGCTGACGCTGGACAGGCGCGCGGCGGCGGCATTTGGACAATCGTTCAACTGGGCGCGCTGCACCGACCAGTTTGTGGCCGGGCTAAGTCATGCCTGCAATCAGCTGTCGCCCTTGGCCACGAGGGTCACGCTCCACGCATAATCGCGATAGAGCGGCGATACCGTGCACGAGAGATTGCGTGTCCTTGCCGCAGCCTCACAATAGTCCAGCAGTTCGGTACGGGGGGTGACGTGAAAGCGCGCCAGCCAGCCGCGTAAAGCAACGCCGAACCATTTCGGCAGCTGTCGTTGCTGACCAAAATCGACAATGTGCAGTTCACCGCCCGGTGCCAGCACGGCGAGGCTGGCGTCGATCGCGCCTTTCCAGTCGGGGATCATCGACAGCGTATAGGACAGGAAGACGCGATCGAAGCCGCTGCGCCCGAAAAGGCTCACAGGATCGAAGGCGGTCGCGTCGCCCTGCGCCAGCACGGCCTTGTCGACGGCGCCGGCACGGGCCAGGTTGCTGCGAGCGGATTTGAGCATTTCCGAGGAGATATCGATGCCGAAAAGTTGGGCGGACCTATACCGTCTATCCGTAAGAACAAGGTTCCGGCCAGTCCCGCAACCTACCTCCAACACACTGCCGCCAGCCGGGACATTCAGCCGGTTGATCAGCCGGTCACGCCCTAGAAGATAATATTTCCGTGTAATATCATAGATATGACGCTGAACGCCATAGATGGCTTCCATGCGCTCGGCATGGGAAGGCTCCGCAAGCACCTGCACGCGCGATCACCCCTTCAGCATATAGAGGTGCACGCCGCCATAGATGGATGAGCGATCCCGCCGGGTGTAGTCCAGCGACGCTTCGGCGCGGTAGTCCCACCGGTCGAGCAACGCATCGGGCACACGGCCGGGCAACAGCGACGGCTCGGCGGCGGTGCGAAAGAGGACGCGCGCACCGGGCCGGGCCGTGCGCGTGATCTGTGTCCACAGCGCGGTCAGTTGCGCGTCCGTCATCCAGTCCTGCGCATCGAGCAGAATATATCGATCGAGGCTGGCGTCGGCCTGGTCTCCAAGCCATTCCGTCATGTTGACATGATTGACGTCGACACGGCTGGCACGCGCCACCACATCATCATAATTCCCGGCCTGGAGATAAGGGGGCAGCGGTGCCTGCGGTCCCTTGCCGTAGCTCCGGCCAAAGGCCTGCCAGGCAAAATAATTCTGATTCAACTCATAGTCGCAGGCGAGCCGTTCGAGCCGGCCACGCAGGACGCTGGCCATGTCCCTGTCACCGGCGAGCGCCACATATTGCGCCGGCGGAATGCCGAGGCCGAAGAGCGAGGCCGGCTGGTCGGTCAACCAGCGGATGAACGCGCGGTCGAACAGCGGCGCGAACTTGCGGTCGAAGACCTCGCGCTGTTCCTCCAGGGATTGCGCCTTCAGGATCTCGCGGGGATCGATGCCATAAAGCTTCGCGATGATGTGCGCCGTGCCGATGAAACCGCCCAGCAAACCCTTTTTGTAGGCACCTCGCCCGAACATGCCGATCCGGCGGCGGCCGACAAGATCGCGGCCCTCCCAATAGCGGCGCGATATGTCGTCGAGATGCGGCTGGATATATTGTTCATAGGCCGCCACATTCTCGCGGCAGTCGGCGTCGCCGAAGAAGCGACGGAAATGGGCATAGTCGGGCAAACGCTGCGCCGCGATCAGCTTCAGGCGGTTGAGCGCGACATGGGCGGTGTTGAGATCGACGGCGGTAATCTTGCGCGGATCGGCGGTCAGGTAGCTCAGGACATTGCAGCCGCCGCTGGCGATGGTCACCACATGGCAGTCAGGCGTGATCGCCAGCGCCTCCATGTCGACCACCGGGTCTTCCCAGATCTGCGCATAGACAAGGCCGCGAAAGGCGAAGGCGAAGGCGCGTTCGAGCAAACCCTGCCGCGAATGCCCCTCATGTTGGATAACGGCTTTGTCGATCGTGCGGGCGTTGCGTTCCATTGCTTGTTCTCCAACCATCTTTGCGCCGCCCCGTGCGGTAACGCTGCGCTGTGACTGGACCGTGACAATTGGAAGGCATTCCTGTTGCAGTGCCGTTACTCGCAGCCGAGGGCATATGCGCCGCACTCTTCCAGCGGCGGCGGCAATGGTTTAACGTCCACCGAGCGGTACTGCCGTTGCAGCGCCTGCCAGAGCATTGGCATCTGCATGAAGCCGGAGTTCGGTGATGTCCGCATCGCGCGAGATCGAGTTGAAGTTCGAGGTGCGGCCTGACGACCTGGCGGCACTCAGGGGACATGCGCTGCTTGAGAAGGTGCCGTGCGACGAGAAGCGGCAAACCTCGATCTATTTCGATACGGCCGATGGCAAGTTTCGCGATGCCGGTGTGACGCTGCGTGTGCGCGAGAGCGAAGGCCACTACATCCAGACGGTGAAGGCGACCGGCGTGACGACCGGCGGATTGTTCGACCGGGGCGAATGGGAGACGCAGCTGGAGGCGAACGAACCCGATCTCGACATCGTAAAGACGATCCCATTGGGATCGAAACTGCGCAAGAAGCTGTCCGACGCCGCCATCCTGCCTGTGTTCGAAACTGTCGTCGATCGGTCCGCATGGCAAGTCTCGGACGGGACGGATGAGATTGAACTGGTGCTCGATCGCGGGGAGGTCGTTGCCCCTACCGCGAGCGCGTTGATCATGGAAATCGAGCTCGAGCTCAAAGGCGGATCGACCGCAAGGCTCTTCGACCTTGCGCGCCAGCTCAATGCATCGGTGCCGCTCCGCATAGGCGTGCTCACCAAGAGCGAGCGAGGCTATCGTCTGCTCGGCGGGCACAGGCGCAGCATCGTGAAGGCGGAGCCCATTGCGCTGTCCTCGGATCAGGCGGCGGGCCCAGGGTTCCAGGCGATCGCTTTTGCCTGCATCCGTCATTTCCGCCTTAACGAGCCGCTGTTCGTCGGCGATCGCAAGGGGGAAGCCTTGCACCAGATGCGCGTCGCGCTGCGCCGGCTGCGCTCCGCCATGTCGCTGTTCGCGCCGCTGATTTCGGGGGACGAGACGGAAGCGATAAAGACAGAGCTGCGGTGGATATCCGGTCTGCTGGGCAGCGCCCGCGATCTGGATGTCTTCGTGCAAAAGCGCCTCGATCCCGCCAAAACCTCGCCGGAGCTATGGACGCAGGTGCTCGGCCAGCGCGAAGCGGCATTTGACGAGGCGATAGCCGCGCTGGAGATGGAGCGGTTCCGGGCCCTGATGATCTCTCTCATCCAGTGGATCGCAACGGGACAATGGCTCGATGCCGACGGCGAGGCTGGAGCGCGGCGCGCCCAGCTGCTCGGCGATTTCGCGCCGACGCGGCTGGATCGCTTGTGGCACAAGCTGAAGAAACGCGGCCGGCATCTCGTCGCGCTGGAGGACGAAGAGCGCCATCGCGTCCGGATCGCGGCCAAGAAGATCCGCTACGCCAGCGAATTTTTCGCGGCGCTGTACGCCGAAAAGAAGAGCCATAAGCAACGCCGGGCTTTCGTCGCGGCGCTGGCGGAATTTCAGGAGCAGCTTGGCAGTCTCAATGATCTGGTGAACGCGGGGCCGATTGCCGAGAAGATCGCCAGCCATATCAGTTCGCCAGAGGCGCGCGAGGAACTGTTGACGGGCGTCCGCGCGGATACGGAGTCCGAAAAATTGTACCTCCTTGCGGCAGGCGAGGTCGCCTATACTGCTTTGGTCGACGAGGGCCCCTACTGGCACTAGCGATGCATGAGCCCAGCTTGCACAGTGGATTCATTTCCCGCCCGCCCGTTGCCGGAGCGCGCGAGGTCCTGGCATTCATGTTGCCCGGCCAGATGGCGCCGGGAAAGGTCCGAGCCCTCCTCGTCGGTTCGCGGATCAACATGCGGGGCCTGCGGGACTTTGTGGAGCTGGATGGGCTTGATTCCCAGGGGACCGGAGCGGCATTCGTCTTTCGCTATGGGGTGGTTGTGCTGTTCGGCGTGGCCTCGGAGGGCGAGCGGCAATTCCTGGAGGGGGTCCGGGAGCATGTCATCGATCCGCTCCCGATGCCCGAAATCGAAACCGCGACGATCGAGTTGGCGCCGGGCGAGGAGCAGGTGGACGCCCATGGCAATATCCGGCTGCGCGAACTGACGACCGAGCGTCTGCTGCTCACCGCGACCGTGCTCGCGCGCAGCGTCGTCCTGGGGCGCGACGAGATGCGTATTGCGGACATCTTCGACCGGATTGAGCCGCTCGTCGGTGAACTTCAGCAATATGGGCGGGTGAGCCATCCGATCCGCCGGGTGATGCAGCAGATCGGCGAGGTTCTCGCCGCTCAGCATCGCATGGTCGGCCGCGCCCAGATCAGCGAGAAGCCCGAAGTGCTCTGGGACCATCCCGAACTCGACCGGCTCTATGGACGGCTTGAGGCCGAGTATGAGTTGGGCGACCGCGCCCGCGTGATAGAGCATAAGCTGGAGGTCATCGGCGACGCGGCGGACGCCCTTCTCAACGTTATCCAGGATCGCCGTTCGGTGCGGCTGGAATTGGCGATTATCGCGCTGATCGCCTTCGAGGTCGTCGTTGGTCTGGTCGAAAAACTGACATGAGCGAAACGACCCGCCGCTTGACCGCACCATGGTCATCCACCAAGTCGTATATATGGGAGAGGTCGAACTTCTGAGCCGCCTTGCGGTCGCGCTTGCGATCGGGCTGCTGGTCGGGCTCGAACGCGGATGGCATTCGCGCGCTGAAGAGGAAGGGCAGCGCGCCGCCGGCTTTCGGACCTTCGCGCTCTCGGGGCTGCTGGGCGGCGTTTCCGGTGCGATCGCCGCGGCCACCGATCCAGTGGTGCTCGGCTTCCTGTTCATCGGCTACACCGCCGCGTTCGCGGCCTTTCATTGGCTCGAAGCCGGGGTAAACAAGGATCTCGGCGCGACGTCCGTCGTGGCGGGCATGCTGACCTTTGCGCTTGGCGCCTATGCCCTGATCGGGGATCTTCGCGTGGCGGTGGCGTGCGCCGTGACGATGGCTCTGCTGCTGGCCCTGCGCGAGCCGCTGCACCGCTGGGTCGCGTCGCTGCGCTGGGAGGAAATCCGGGCGGTCCTGATCCTGCTCGCCATGTCCTTCCTGCTGCTGCCCGTGCTGCCGAACCGGACGGTGGATCCCTGGGACTCGATCAACCCGGCGCAGATATGGCTGCTGGCGATCATGATGGCCGCGATTTCCTTTGGCGGCTATGTCGCCGTGCGCCTCTTTGGGGATCGGCTGGGGGTGGTGATGGCGGCGGTGGCCGGGGGCCTCGCCTCTTCGACCGCGACGACGCTGACGCTGGCCCGGCTGGGCAGGGAGAGGCCGGGGTCGGATCGACTGCTGGCGGGCGGCATACTGGCCGCCGGCGTTGTCATGGTCGTGCGCGTCGGTGTCGTGGCAACCCTGCTTAACTGGGCGCTGCTTGTGCCGCTTCTGTTCCCGCTTGCCGCCGCGGCGGTCGTGCTGGGACTGGCGGCGGCGTTCTTTCTGATTGGAAGCGGCAAGGCGGAGCATCCCGACCTCAAGATCACCAACCCGCTGGAACTGGGCACCGCCCTCAAGCTTACCGCCCTCATCGCCATCGTGACGCTGGCTGCCGAAGCGGTTCAGGACCTGGTGGGCGAGGCAGGGGTCCTGGTGGTTGCAGCCATATCCGGCGTGGCCGACGTCGATGCGATGACGATCTCGATGGCGCGCCTTGGTGGCGGCCGCATCGCCATCGACGCTGCCGTGCAGGCGATCGCGCTGGCGGTGGGCGTCAACTCCATATCGAAGGCGGCGATGGCAGGCTGGGTCGGCGGACCGAGGATCGGGGGGTATGTCGGCACTGCCAGCCTGCTCGCGGTCCTGGCGGGCGCTGCGGTCCTGTTCCTGGTTTGAAGGCAAGCTATTCCAGATAGGTCGTCCGCAAGGCTGCGATGTCCACGGGGCTCACCCCGATTTCCTTGTCGAGATAGGCCTCGACCGAGCCCCATCTGCCGTCGATTTCCTCGAAAGCGTAAAGCAGGAATGCCTTCCCGGCGGAACTGCCTTGCGCATGCCTCTCCTCCTTCGGAACATTCTGGTTGTCGGGATGCGGTATCAAATTTTCGGAGCACCTGCCACGCCCTGACCTTGCCTCTGCCTCGCCATCGTTGCAGGAGCGCTCGCATGGGCGCTGTAATGCTTCAGGGGACGGGATCGGACGTCGGCAAATCGGTGCTTGTTGCCGGGGTCTGCCGCGCGCTGGCCAATCGCGGGCTCAGCATCCTGCCGTTCAAGCCGCAGAATATGTCGAACAATGCTGCCGTGACGATCGACGGTGGTGAGATCGGCCGCGCCCAGGCGCTGCAGGCGATCGCCGCCCGCGCCGATCCGCACAGCGACATGAACCCTGTGCTGCTGAAACCGCAGGCCGACCGCACGTCGCAGCTGATTGTCCATGGCAAGGTCCGGGGAACGCTCGGTGCCAGCAATTTCCGTGAGGCGCGAGGGGCTTTGCTGGGCGAGGTCATGGCGAGCTATGGGCGATTGCAACAGCGGTGCGACATCGTCGTCGTCGAAGGCGCGGGATCGCCCGCCGAGATCAACCTGCGCGCCGGGGACATCGCGAATATGGGCTTTGCGCGCGCCGCCGGGGTGCCCGTGCTGCTTATCGGCGATATCGATCGCGGCGGCGTGATCGCGGCGATCGTCGGAACGAAGGCGGTGCTCGATCCCGCCGACGCTGCGATGATCCAGGGCTTCATCATCAACAAGTTCCGGGGCGATCCGGCCCTGTTCGAGGATGGCTATCGCCAGATCGAGGATTATTCGGGCTGGCGCGGCTTTGGTGTGGTGCCGTGGCTGTCCGCGGCCGTCCGCTTGCCGAGCGAGGATGCGGTGATCCTCGAAAAGGGATCGCGGCGCGGGGAGGGGAAGAAGCTCATCGCATGCCCCATCCTGCCGCGCATCTCCAACTTCGACGATCTCGATCCGCTGAAGCTCGAGCCCCAGGTGGAACTACTGATGGTGCCGCCCGGCCAGCCGATCCCCGCCGAAACCGACCTCATCGTGCTGGCCGGGTCCAAGGCGACGATCCCCGACCTAGCGGCGCTGCGCGCGGAGGGCTGGGACATCGATATACGCGCCCATCATCGCCGGGGCGGGGCGATCCTGGGTCTGTGCGGTGGCTATCAGATGCTGGGCAGGCGGATCACCGATGCCGATGGCATCGAGGGGCCGGCCGGGAGCGTGGAGGGGCTCGGCCTGCTCGACGTTCACACCGTCCTCACGCCCGCAAAGGCGCTGCGAACCGTAAGCGGCACCGCCCTGGGCGCACATTTCGAAGGCTATGAAATGCATATGGGGGAGACCATAGGGCCGGATACCGCTCGCCCGCTCGCCCTGTTCGACGATGGCCGCAGTGAGGGTGCGATCAGCCCGGATGGTACGGTGCTCGGCACCTATATCCACGGTTTCCTCGCTGATGCCGGGCAGCGTCATGCCTTGCTCGCCCGGATTGGTGCTGAGGGCACGGGGCGCGACTATCGCGCCTCGGTCGACGCGGCGCTCGACGATATCGCCGCCGATCTCGAACGGCATCTTGATGTCGATGCGCTGATTGCGCTGACGCGGCGTGCAGGGAATTAAATCGGCGTTGAAACGATGCACCGGAACCTTGGCGAGACTGGGCGGTTGCACGGACAAAGCCAGGACTGGAGATCGCCATGGCAGTCGATCCGGACACCACAGATCGTAAACCCGACGATCCCGTCGATCGCACAAGCGCTGACTCATTTCCGGCGAGCGACCCGCCCTCCTGGACGGGAACAACAGCCGGCGCACCTGGCAGGCAAGCCCAACCGAGAAAATGGAGCGGTGACGTCATGACGACCAGAACAGTTGAGCGAGCGCAGTGGCAGAGCTATTTCGAGCGAATGGCGCGCGGGCTTGAGGGCAAGCGCGCCTCGGTCGAGGTCATTTCGCCCAACCTCGGCGATCAATGGGCAGCGAAGCAGCTGCAGCTGCTGGGTATTACCTATAGTCCCGGCGACGATCTCATCGAGGTCGCGATGGAGGGCGTCGACCATCTGGTGCCGCATCCGCGAGAACTGATGGTCGAGGAGCAGGCCGGTGGCCTCGCCAGTCTCAAGATCACCACTGCCGATGGCGATGATGAGATTGTGACCTTTGTTGATCCGGTGCTGCTGCCGGCGCATCCCTCTACCTAGACCTACCGGGTCAGATAGAATTCCCTGAGCGCCCTGGCATCATGCAGGGCGTTGTGCGGCACCTTGCTGTTTACAGCTGCGCTGAACCCCGGTGCCCTGATCAACTCGAAGCGCATGCCCTCGAGCCCGATCATTTCGCCGGGGCCTGTCACCATCAACGCACAAAAATAGGCCAGATCATCCGGCCAGTCGGCGATGATCTCCGCATCCCGGTCGCCCTGCAAATAGCCCTCGACATGATGGGCGGCATCGCGGCGGCTCAGCTGATGATCAAGGCCGGGCGGAACATGCCGGAGGTAAGGAACGACCTTCAGCTCCACCCACGGATGCAATTTGTCGGGGAGCGGCAGCGAGGCATAGAATTCCTGATCACCATCCTCTGGCACCAGCGCCAGACTGATCAGTTCACCGCCAAAACCGTTGAACTCGGTATCCAGGAAATAGCGCATGCCTTTATGGTACTCGCGAAAAATTGCAGGGCGGCGTTGTGAGGGTGCTATGGCGAAGCATTCCCCGCCCGTAAACCGTTGCCGCGCCGGGCTGCCATGTTTAGGCCGACAATCGACTATCTGGAAGGACCCGGAGTGACCCCACGTGAGTTGATCGGAACCGCGAAAGTGCCCGGCGGGCCGGAGCTCAGGCTGTTCCGGCGCGGGAGCGACTTCATGATCGTGCTCGACCGCAACGAGTTGATGAACAGCAGGATGAGCGGATCCGAAGAAGCGCTGGCGGTCATGACCTGCGAACGGCTCGGTCAGCGCAGTGCGCCGCAATTGCTGATCGGCGGCTATGGCATGGGTTTTACCCTGCGCGCCGCGCTCGCGGCGCTGGGCGCGGATGCCCAGGTGACGGTGGCGGAGCTGGTCCCCGAGATCATCAGCTGGGCGCGCGGGCCGATGGCAGACCTCGCAGCGGGTTGCCTGGACGATCCGCGCGTGCGGCTGGTCGAGGACGACGTGGCGGCCCTGATCGATGCGGCGCGAAACACGTATGACGCGATCCTGCTCGATGTGGATAACGGACCCGACGGGCTGACGCGCGACGGCAATGACCGGCTCTATTCCGCACGCGGCCTCACGGCGGCGATGGTGGCGCTGAAGCCGGGCGGGGTGCTGGCGATCTGGTCGGCAGCGCCGGACGATGCCTTTGCGCGCCGCCTGAGTAATGCGGGGTTTGTCGTCGACGAGGTGGCGGTGAGGGCTCGCGGGAACGGCAAGGGGCCGCGGCATGTAATCTGGTTTGCGGCCAAGCGTAGCTGAGCGAGATTGCATAGCTCATATCTGTCGGAACTCGCCCAATTCAGCGGCTGTTCAAGCGGCTCATGCTACGGAACCAGGTCAGAAGGGTAACATGTGTAACTCAGGAGAGTGACATGTCCACAAGACACATCTTGGCGTCCCTTGCCGTTGCGTCCGCGCTGGCGCTGGGCGCCTGTGCGTATGATGACGGCTATGGCTATGGCTACAGCCGCGTGAGCGTCGGTTATGGCTATGCTGCACCCTATGGCTGGTATGACGGCTATTACTATCCCGGCAGCGGCTATTGGCTGTATGATCGCGGCGGGTATCGACACCGCTGGAATGACGACCAGCGCCGCTATTGGGATGGCCGTCGCGGCCAGGCCGGCAATTGGCGCGGCTCCGTGACACGGCCGTGGCGCGGTGACGGGACCGTCAATCAGCAAAGCGGATGGTCCGGTCGTCAATGGCGTGGTCAATCGGATCAGGCGACAGGCAGCGGCCATATGAGGGGTGACGATCGTGGCTGGCGCGGCGGATCGGATCGCGGGGATCGGGGGCATCGGGGCCATCGCGACCAGTGAACAGTCGGACTTGGCGGTCCGATTTGAGGGCGCCTCCCGCTCAAGGCAATCAGCTTTGGCTGGAGGCCTTCCCTGATTTTTCCGCCAGGCGGCGGTGCAGGAAGGCGAGCACCAGCGCCTCTTCGGGTCGCAGATGGGGTATATCCTCGCGCAGCGTCTTTTCCACCGCCTCGCTTGCCTCAAGAACAAGGGCGTCATTGAGATAGCTGTCGAATATCTCGGGGTGGATATAGCATTTGCGGCAGATGGTCGGGGTGTTGCCGAGGCGCGAGGCGACCGCTTCGATGGCTGCGCGAACATTCTTCCTGGCAGCGGCTTTGCTGTCGACCTTCTCATATTCGGCAAGTGCCAGGGCTGCGAGCACCGTGCCGCCCCAGGTTCGGAAATCCTTGGCGGTGATGTCGGCGCCGGAGACCTCTCGCAGATAGAGGTTGACGTCGCCCGAACCGACCTCGCGCCGCTCGCCATTCTCGTCCACATATTGAAAGAGATGCTGGCCCGGCAGGTCCTGGCTCGCCTTCACCACTTTGGCGATTCTGCGATCCTTCAGGCTGAGCCGCCATTCCTTGCCGCTCTTGCCCTTGAAGCGGAATTTGAGTTCCGTGCCGTTCACATCCACATGGCGGTCGCGCAAGGTGGTCAGGCCGTAGCTCTTGTTCGCCCGGGCATAATCCTTGTTGCCGACGCGGATCATCGTCGTTTCCAGTAGGCGGACGACGGCGGCGAGGACCTTCTCGCGGGGCAGGCCGGGCAGCTTCAGATGCTCGTCGATCTTCGCGCGGATCGCCGGAAGCGCTGCGGCAAACTCAAGCATATGCTCATATTTTGTGCTGTCGCGCACCTCCCGGAACCGGTCATGATAGCGATATTGCTTGCGCCCCCTGGCATCGCGGCCAGTCGCCTGGATATGACCATTGGCCTGCGTACAGATCCAGACATCGGTATAAGCGGGAGGAATGGCGAGCTTGCGAATGCGTTCGAGCGTTCCGGGGTCGCGAACGGGCTTTCCGCTCGGGCCCCTATAGCGAAAGCCTTCACCCCATTTGACGCGCCTGATCCCTGGCTCGTCGTCCGAGACATAAACGAGATCTGCATTTTCAGTTGGCGCCATTGCGATCCGCCAACAGATAGGCGTCCGCGGTCAACCGCAATGGCTCTGTATCAATGTGGCTCTGCTGCGTGCGGATGACCTGCTCAAAACGGGCGTAGATCGCGGCATATTCGCCGCCCGGGTGCCGGATCGGAGCAGCGTCGCCGACTTGAAGCACTGCCCCGCCATCGGAGAGCAGCAGCCGGTTGCCGGCTCTCGTCAAAACCTCGATTGTCCAGCGCTCCTGGCCCTTGTGGCGCCAGTCGAACCGGGCCTCGATCGGGCCTGCGACACCGGGACTGACGATCTCCAAAGCGGCGGCGATCGGTTGCTGGCCAGCGGGATGCAGAACCATCCGGGCCTGCCGCAGGACAAGTACCGACGGGCTCAGCAGCGTGGCGATGGACAGGGCATTTATGCCCGCGTCGAATACGCCAAATCCTCCGGGTTCCCATATCCATCGCTGGCCGGGATGCCATTTTTCGACATCCTCGAGCCAGTCGATGCGCATAGATTGAAGGCCCTGTTCGCGGATAAGCCTGGCGGCCTCGCCGACCGACTCGTTGAGCTGGGCGTGCCAGGACGTGAAGAGGCTGAGCTGCCGCTGTTGGCTCAGAGCGGCAAGGTCGGCCACCTCACCTAGCGTCGTGCAGGGCGGTTTCTCCAGGAGCACATGCAGCCCGGCCTCAAGGCAATCGCGCGCTATGGCATGGCGAGCGGCCGGAGGTGTGCAGATCGCCGCCGCGTCGAGTGCGATCTCCTGCAACATCTGGTGCAGGTCCGCGAAAACCGGAACCCCTGCCTCCGGAGCGCCACGGGGCGCAACGGCCGCGACCAGGCGGAATGCCGGGTTCTGTGTGATCGCCGGTACATGTTCATCCCTCGCGATCTTGCCGAACCCGATGATCGCAATGCGGATATCAGCCACGGCGAGGCATCCCTTCGAGGCCCTGGATGTAGGCATGGGCTCGCACCGCGACATCGTCGGGCGACAGGCCGGGCGCGTACAGGCCGGACCCAAGGCCGAAGCCGGTGGCGCCCGCCTCAAGATAGCCCGCCATCGCGGCCGGTGTGATGCCGCCCACGACGAGCAGCGGCGTATCGGGCGGTAGCACCGCAAGCTGGGCCTTTACCACGGCCGGAGATGCGGCTTCGGCCGGAAAAAGCTTCAGCATATGCGCGCCGGCGTTCAGCGCGACGAATGCTTCGCTGGGCGTGAAATAGCCGGGGGAGGAGACAAGGCCAGCGGCGACCGTCGCCTCGATGACGGCCGCATCGGTGCAAGGGGAGACAATGATGCGGCCTCCGGCATCCTTCACTTGCGCGATCTGGTCCGTCGCCAGCACCGTGCCTGCGCCCACCAATGCCCCGTCCCCGAGGCGCGACGCCAACCTCTCAATGCTCTTGAGCGGATCCGGGGAGTTGAGGGGCACTTCGATGATGCGGATACCCGCCTCGCACAGCCTTTCTCCCACTGCTTCGGCTTCTTCAGGCTTGATGCCTCGCAAAATCGCGACAAGTGGGCATAACGAGAGATAGTGCTGCAGGGATTCCCGTGGGGTCATCTCAGTTCCTCCGCCAATTTCCTGATTCCGGCCAGGAACGCAGCCTGTCCGTCAATTTCCCTGGAGTCCCGTCCCGCTTGGCGCAGCGCGGCCGCGTAGAGCGTGGTCAGCCGGGGGCTGCCGATCAGGGCGACCGGCTGGTCCATGTCCAGGAAGGAGAGGCCGGCTCTTATGTCGGCCCCGATCAGCAGCCCGCTGGCATAGGGGGCGGCATCCTCATCTGACAGTCGGCCAGTCAGGCCGCGCGCACGGATCTGAAACAGATCGGCGGTCAGCTCGCATCGGTCGAGCGAGCGCTGGACTCCGGCCGCAAAGGCGTGGCCCGGCGTCACCTCGGCCTGAAGCTGGCTTGCCAGAAGGCTATGGTTCTTGAGGAGCGCGAACAGTTCGCCCGTCATGATGGTGCGGAAGGCCGTGATCTCGCCGGCTTTCACCTTCACCCATTTGGCGTGGGTGCCGGGATGGCAAGCGGCCGCATCCGGCGGCAGGAGATTGGCGGCGACTGCCCCGAGAATCTGGACCTCTTCGCCCCGCATCACATCGGCATGCCCGCCATCGGCATGAAGCAGGCCCGGCACGATCGCGGCGTCGAACTCGGGGACATGTTTCAGGCTTCTGGCCAACTTGCCCAGGCCGGCAGGGCAGTCGACATAGGGTACCTCGACCCAGCCGCGATTGGACCCGACCATGCCCGCCATCAGTATCGGCAGCTGGCCGAGCCGCACGCGCAGGTCGGCCACGGCCGCCGGAAATCCACCGGGCTTGATCGAGAGGATTCCCAAACCGTCGCGCAGCCGGTGTGTCACCTCACCGCCGCCTCCGATGGCATAGGCACGACGATTGGTCGTTCCCCAATCGACTGCGATAAGTCCCGTTCCTGTCGGCATTGGACCTCCAGCGATGCTGCTACAACGCGCAACTCGCGGAAATGTCGCCAGCCCCACGGCAACTTTGCGCGGCTGCATGCGTTGGCTTTCCGTCATGAATTCAAGTGAGGACATGTCCGCGCCGGAGATTGTGGCGCAGGGCGGCGCCGCGCTCGGCGAGGGGCCGGTGTGGGTGGCCCGTGAACAAGCACTCTATTGGGTCGACATAAAGGTGCCCTTGATTTGGCGCTGGCTATGGTCGAGCGGCAAGACCGACCAATGGCGCCCGCCGTGGCGCATCGGTGCCATTGCGCCGCGAGCCGGTGGCGGGTTCGTCGCGGCAACGGAGGCCGGATTTGCGTGGGTCGACCTGGAGCAAGGTCGATTCGAACTCATCGGGAATCCGGAGGCAGACTTACCCGGCAACCGGTTCAACGACGGCAAGGTCGATCGATCCGGCTGCTTCTGGGCCGGGACGATGGACGATGCCGAGGAAGCCGCAACGGGCGCGCTATACCGCCTTGACCCGACACTGACGTGGCAATGCATCGATCGCGGTTATCGCGTCACCAATGGCCCCACCTTCAGCCCCGATGGCACCATCCTCTATCATACCGATTCCGCGCTTCGCACGGTCTACCGCTTCCCGGTCATGGCTGGTGACGCCTTGGGAGCGCGCGAGGCATTCCTGCGCTTTGATGAAGGCGAGGGTTTCCCCGATGGCATGACGACCGATGCGCAGGGCTGTCTCTGGATAGCGTTCTGGGACGGCGGCTGCGTTCGCCGCTTCTCTCCTGATGGAGCGCCGCTCCAGTGCCTGGAGTTGCCGGTGCAGCGTCCGACCAGCTGCACCTTTGGCGGGCCCGATCTCGACCATCTGTTCGTCACATCGGCTCGCGTCGGTCTCGATGAAGCGCTGCTCGCCAAGCAGCCGTTGGCGGGATCGCTTTTCGTCGTTCAGCCCGGGGTGAGGGGCCTCGAACAGCCGCTCTTTGCTGCGTGAATGGGAGTGATCCATGACGAATTTCATGTTCTGCACCGGCATCGAATGCAGTGCGCCCACGATCGATAACGGCCGCACCCGCATCGATGAAATGGAGCTATGCGGCCATTATGAACGGTGGCGCGACGATTTCGATCTCGTGGAAGACCTTGGAACCAGGTTCCTGCGTTTTGGGCCGCCGCTTCATCGAACGTGGCTCGGACCCGGTCGCCAGGACTGGGAGTTCGCCGACCGGACATTGGGCGACTTGAGGAAACGCGACATCACCCCGATCGTCGACCTTTGTCACTTCGGCGTGCCGGATTGGGTCGGTAATTTCCAGAACCCGGATTTTCCCAAGCTTTTCGCCAGCTACGCAGCAGCCTTTGCCGAGCGCTATCACTGGGTCCAGCTCTACACCCCGGTCAACGAGATGTTCATCTGCGCTGTCTTCTCCGCCCAATTTGGCTGGTGGAACGAACAGCTGGCGAGCGACACCGCCTTTGTCACGGCGCTCAAGCATATCGTCAAGGCGAACGTATGCGCGATGCAGGAGATATTGAAACGCCGCCCCGACGCGATCTTCATCCAGAGCGAATCCTCCGAATATTTCCACGCCGACAGTCCGGCCGCGATCGGCCCCGCCGAGATCATGAATGCCAAGCGCTTCCTGAGCCTCGACTTGAACTATGGCCGCCGCGTCAACAGCGAAATGTACGAGTTCCTGATGGATAGCGGCATGACCAAGGAAGAATATCATTTCTTCCTGGGTAACCGACTCAAGCAGCACTGCATATTGGGCAACGACTATTATTGCACCAACGAGCATCGCGTGCATCAGGACGGCCGCACCTGGCCGGCTGGCGATGTGTTCGGCTATAGCGAGATCACCCGACAATATTACGGGCGATATGGCTTGCCGGTCATGCACACCGAGACGAACCTGGTCGAGGGACCGGCCGGGGACGAGGCGGTGAACTGGCTGTGGAAGGAATGGGCCAATGTCTTGCGGCTGCGTAACATCGGCATCCCCACCGTCGGGTTCACCTGGTATTCGCTGATCGACCAGGTCGACTGGGACACGGCCCTGCGCGAGCGCAACGGCCATGTGAACCCGCTCGGCCTGTACGACCTCAATCGCAATATCCGCGCCGTGGGCAAGGCCTATAAGCAGCTGATCGTCGACTGGCGCGACGTGCTCCCGGCGCAGAGCGTCTGCCTGGTCGTGCCTGTGGTGTCGCCCTCGCATGCGGGCGGCGCGGATGCACGCGAGCAGGAGCTCAGCGCCAAGCAGAGGATGCGCCGTCCCATGGCTCAGCCAGCAACCGGCGAGGAGATCAATCGATGAATATCGAGCGGATCGAGACCTTCTATGTGCCGCCCCGCTGGCTGTTCGTCCGTATCGAGACGAAGGGCGGCCATGTCGGCTGGGGCGAGGCCAGCCTCGAAGGTCATGCCGAGGCGGTGGACGGTGCCTTCGAAGCGCTGCGCGACCGCTTCATCGGCCATGACGCGCGGCGGATCGAGGATATATGGCAACTTGCCTATCGGGGCGGTTTCTACCGCGGCGGGCCGGTGATGATGAGCGCGCTCTCGGGCCTCGACCAGGCACTGTGGGACCTCAAGGGGAGATCGCTCAAGCTACCCGTCTGGCAGATGCTCGGCGGCAAGGTGCGCGGCAAGATACGCGCCTACGCCTGGATTGGCGGCGACCGGCCGCATGAGGCAGCCGAAGCCGCCGCCGTGCGGCGCGGGCAGGGGTTTTCGGCGGTCAAGATGAATGCCACCGCCGAGCTTGATTTTCTCGGTACGCCGAAGATGCTGGACGAAGTCGTTGAACGGGTCCGGGCGGTCCAGGCCGAGGGGCTGGACGTCGGCCTGGACTTCCACGGCCGTGTCCACAAGCCGATGGCAAAGCAGCTGGCAAGATTGCTCGAGCCGCTCGGGCTGCTCTTCATCGAGGAGCCGCTGCTCTCCGAGAATCCCGAGGGGATCGTCCAGCTCAGCCAGCTTGTCAGCACCCCGATCGCGCTGGGCGAGCGCCTCTACTCCCGGTGGGACTTCAAACCGTTCCTTGCGTCTGGCGCGGTCGATATCATCCAGCCCGACCTGAGCCACGCCGGCGGGATAAGCGAGTGTCGGCGGATCGCGGCCATGGCCGAAGTCTTCGATGTGGCAGTCGCGCCCCATTGCCCGCTCGGGCCGCTGGCGCTCGCGTCCTGCCTCCAGCTGGCGGCCTGTACGCCCAATGTTGTGCTCCAGGAAATATCGCTCGGCATCCATTATAACGTCGGCCATGATCTGCTGAGCTTCGTGAAAAACCCGGGCGTGCTCAGCCCTGTCGACGGCTTTCTCACCATGCCCGAGGGACCTGGCCTGGGCGTTGAGATCGACGAGGCCGGCGTACGCCGAGCCCATGAGGAGCGGCATCGCTGGCGCAACCCGATCTGGCGCCACGAGGATGGTAGCTTTGCCGAGTGGTAATTACAGGCGCGGAGCGCTCGCGGGGGATTCAGAATTAAACGAAGATGACGCCTGGTTGTTCCGTCATCAACAGTAATCCCTTCCAAAATAACATAAGTTAATCAAATACTTGGTTAGCCCAATGGGAACCACGGCGGCTGATCTGTCGTTATTGCGTTCATCTAGCAGCAAGGTTTCCAGAGATGCAGCACGCTTTTTTTCCTCCTGTTACCACCTCGTCGAAAACTGGAGGCGACAGTAGGGAACGGTTGTTGATCTGCTTTAGCCATCTTCGTTGGGATTTCGTGTTCCAGCGCCCCCAGCATCTTATGAGTCGGTTCGCCGCCGAAGGAAATGTGCTCTTCTGGGAAGAGCCCCAAATGCTCGTCGAAGCCACAGAAGCCCGGCTCGATAGCCGCAGATGTGCTCGGACGGGCGTGACCGTGGCGACCCCGATCCTGCCTGCCGGCCTCGACCAGATCGAAGAACGCCGGACCTTGAAAAGGCTGCTTGATGCCGCGCTGGTCGGCCATGACGGGCCTGTTCTTCGTTGGTACTACACGCCCATGATGCTGTCCTTCTCGGAGCATATCCCTGCGGAATGCGTCATCTACGACTGCATGGACGAGTTGGCGAACTTCAAGAACGCGCCTCCGGAGCTTATACCGCTGGAGACGCGGCTGTTGGAAGAAGCCGATGTCGTTTTCACCGGTGGGTATAGTCTTTATGAGGCCAAGCGGGAGCGACACCCCAATATCCACCCCCTTCCATCGAGCGTGGACGTGGCGCACTTCCGTGCTGCACGCGCACCGGGCATTGATCCGGAGGACCAGGCGGCATTGCCGCATCCCCGCCTGGGCTTTTACGGGGTGGTCGATGAACGCATGGATCTCGACCTCCTGGCCCGTGTCGCTGACGCCCGTCCCCATTGGTCAATCATGATCATCGGCCCGGTGGTGAAGATCAGTGAAGCCGATCTGCCCCGTCGACCCAATCTCCATTATCTGGGGCGCAAGGACTATGCCGTGCTGCCGGATTATCTGCGCGGGTGGGACGTCGCCCTGATGCCCTTTGCGATCAACGAGGCGACCCGTTTCATCAGCCCGACCAAGACACCCGAATATCTGGCCGCTGGATGCCCGGTCGTTTCCACAGCGATCTGTGACGTGGTGAGGCACTATGGCGATGTCGAAGCCGTGAAGATCGCCGACACGCCTGATGCCTTCATATCTGGATGCGAGCAGGCTCTCGCCCTGGCCCGCGAACCCGGAAGCTGGCGGGCGGCGGTGGAGGCGAGGCTCTCGCATATCTCCTGGGATCGCACATACCAGCGGATGCGCGACCTCATCGAGGAGGTGGTGACCCGCCCGCGGCATGCCGTGGTCGCACTGGATGACGGCGGCACTGCAACGGCCGCAGCGGCTTGAGAAAACAAGATGAGCCGAAGCCATTGAAGGTTGTTTGACAGTTAACATAGATTAAATTGCTTGTTAGCTGCCAGCTGCCTCCTTATTTAGGCAGCCGGAGCCGGGGCTCCGTTTCTCACAACGTTGAGTGGTTTGGGGCTTATGACTGAGCAATGGACGCCGGAGGTGGCGCGCGAGTGGTTCGCGGCGCTACCTTGGCTGGTAGGATGTAACTTTACCCCTTCGGATGCGATCAACCAGCTCGAGATGTGGCAGGCTGACTCGTTCAACTTGGCGACGATCGACCGTGAGCTTGGCTTCGCGGCATCAATTGGCATGAATGCCGTCCGCGTCTATCTTCACGACCTCCTGTGGATCGAAGACGCCAAGGGATTTCTCGATCGCATCGATGCTTTTCTGGGGGTCGCGGACCGCCACGGCATCCGTGTGATGCTTGTTCTGTTCGATTCCTGCTGGCACCCCGAGCCCGCACTGGGCCTCCAGCCAGAGCCGCGCGAGGGCGTCCATAATTCGGGCTGGGTCCAGTCGCCTGGAATTCCAGCTCTGCAGAATGTGGATGAGCATCACCGTCTCGAGGCTTATGTGAAGGGTGTGGTCGCACATTATGCGAACGACCCGCGCATCCTTGCCTGGGACATCTGGAACGAGCCCGACAACGGCCCTGAAGTCGCGCTGTGCGATCCTGCGGCGCTCAAAGCCAAGGCCGACCTCGTGGTGCCGCTGCTCGTCGCCGCCTTTGGCTGGGCGCGAGAGATGAACCCTATACAGCCCTTGACCAGCGGCATCTGGCTGGGCGATTGGTCGGCACCTGATCTCCTGAGTCCGATCCAGCGCGCCCAGACCGGAAATTCGGATGTGATTTCCTTTCACAACTACGGCGTGGCCGAGGATTTTATCCAGAGGGTCAAGTGGCTCAAGACCATGGGCCGGCCGCTATTGTGTACCGAGTTCATGGCTCGCCCGGCGGGGAGCACATTCCAGGCGATCCTGCCGGCGGCCAAGGAATTCGACGTGGGCGCTTTTTGCTGGGGGCTGGTACGGGGCAAGACGCAGACGCATCTTCCGTGGGATTCCTGGGTAAACCCGAACATCGAGGGCCTCAAGGACGCATGGTTCCACGATATCTTCCACGATACCGGCGAGCCCCATGATCCCCGTGAGGTGGAATTTCTGCGCCTCCTGAACCGGGCCGAGATCGCTACGGCAGAGTAGAGTGGCCGGGGCCGGATATGAGTGCATTCTTTGCAACTGACATGTAATATTTCGCACTTGCAACATGCATTGGTGCGGTGCACAACGCGAGTGCCTTTCAGGCATCCTCTCCTAAACTCACAGGGGCTGGCCTTCGGGTCGGCCCCTTTTTTTTGCCTGCTGGCACTTTGGCTGGCGGGCGGGGATGGACACCACCATTGCCGGTTTCGCCGCTGCTCTGGCGCGGTGCAGCGAGAATAGATCTCGCTCTTTCCTTCGAAGCAGAAGTGCCAATCACAATGATCCACGCCTCCGTCCACCATGTCCTTATGGACGTGATAGAAAAACATGGGAGGTAGGGCATGGCCGTCGGGACTAAGCTTCCGTAGCCGCTTTTCCGCCGGGGTAGGCATTCGAAGGCCAAGGGGAAATAGGTAAGCTGCAATTTGATCATCCCCGCTTTGCGAATTGCGAGTTCAACCCATGGCGAGCTATTACAATGTCCTCGGCAGTCAGACCTTGACTGGCACTTCGGGCCCCGACAGCTGGTATCTTTTCACGAAGGATACAGCCAATCTGCGGCCCGATATCGTGTTCGCCACGTTCGCCTGGACCACCTCGTTGCATAATACCGACGGATCGGTGTTCCAGATAACCGGCAGTAATATCAATGGGTCGACCGACCTCATAATCGGCGATGTGTATGATGCGATTTACGGCTCGGGCGGCAATGACGTCGTCGTTTACAACAATGGTGGCTTCGGCGGGGGCCTGGGTGGCTTTCAGGGCATCCAGCTCATGTATCTTGGCGCCGGCGACGATCTTGTCGACCTGACCGCGCACGGGGCTGGCGGCGTCGCCTACGCCAAGGATATGAAGATCTATGCCGGCGACGGCAATGATACGATCGTCGGCGGCGCGGGTGGTGACATATTATATGGCGAAGCGGGCGATGACCTGATTGTCGGCTTCGCGGGCGCGGATGTAATCTACGGCGGCGATGGCAACGACCGGATTTACGGAGATGATTTCGGTCAGGACGGCAGCCGCAGCTACGACACGCTCTATGGCCAGAAGGGCAATGACATTCTCTACGGCGGAGGTCGTGCCGATACGCTCGACGGCGGGGATGACAACGACATCCTCTATGGTGGCGATGCGGATGATTCGCTGATCGGCGGATCGGGCAATGACATCCTTTATGGCGACGATGCGAATAACACCGGCAATGACAAGCTTCAGGGTGGCGCCGGTGACGATCAGCTTTTCGGCATGTCCGGCAATGATGAGATGTATGGCGGCGCCGGCAATGATGTTCTCGATGGTGGCAGCGGCAAGGATTTTATGAGCGGTGACGCCGGCAACGACACCATCATAGCCAGCGCAGGGGATGACACCATCGATGGCGGTGCGGACGTCGATACCGTCATCTTCAGTGGCATGCGGTCTGATTATCTGCTGCAGAGCAATCCCAATGGAAGCGTGAAGCTGACTGACCTGCGCTCTGGTTCTCCGCAGGGTATCGACACCATTTCGAACGTCGAGTTCTTCCAGTTCTCGGATATACTGGTCGACGCCACCCACCTCAGCACCCCGCCCACCATTATCTCCAATGGTGGGGGTGCATCTGCAGCGATTTCATCCAACGAAAACAATCTGGCCGCGATCACGCTGGTCCAGGCGACCGACCCGGACGCCGGGCAAACCATCACCTATCGTATCCTGGGCGGCGATGATGCCTCCTTTTTCGCGATCGATGGTGCCACGGGCGCTTTGACTTTCCGGTCAGCGCCTGACTTCGAGAACCCGGTCGATCGCAATGGGGACGGTGTCTACGATGTCGTCGTCGCGGCAGATGACGGCGCGGGCGGCATCGGCCAGCAGAGCATCGCTGTCACCATATTGGATCTTGCCGATGGCAATGCTCCAATCATAGCCGGTGGGCGCAATTTCAGCGTCGCTTCGGACGAGAATGGCTTGGCGGTAACGACGGTGAGCGCGTCCGATCCGGATAATGATCCGATCACCTATTCCATAGTCGGCGGCGTGGACGCGGGCCGGTTCGTCATTGATGGCACGACCGGCGCCCTCAGATTCATCGCAGCGCCGGATTATGAGGCACCGGCGGACGCCAATCACGACAATATCTATCAAGTCACCCTTTCCGCGAGCGACGGCACAAACGCGTTCTGGCAAAACCTGTCCGTCAGCGTGAACAACCTCAATGACAATGCGCCGGTGGTGACCTCGAACGGCGGCGGCGCCTCGGCGGCGGTCGTGGTGAACGAGAATCTCTCCGCCGTTACGACGGTCGCCGCATCGGATGCCGACGGGAGTCCCCTCACCTACGTAATCACGGGTGGCGACGATGCCGCGTTCTTCTCGATCAATGCGACGACGGGCGCGCTGAGCTTCGTCGCACCTCCGGATTATGAAACGGCCGCGGACGCCAACCATGACAATGTCTATCTCGTGTCGGTCGGGGCGAGTGACGGGCAGGCAACGACAGCCCAGCTTCTGAGCGTAACGATCGGCAATCTCAATGATAACGCGCCCGTCATTTCCTCCAATGGCGGCGGCAGCGCGGCGTCGGTCCTGATGCTGGAGAACAGCACGGCAGTCGCCACTGTCACGGCGAGCGATGCCGATGGATCGGCCCTTGCCTACAGCATCACGGGCGGCGCGGATGCCGCCTTGTTTGTCATCAATGCCTCGACCGGAGCACTGAGTTTCGCGGCTGCGCCCGATTTCGAGCATCCGCTCGATGCAGGCGCGAACAACATCTATGATGTCGTGATCGGCGTGAGCGATGGCATCTTCCAGGATTCCCAGGCGATTGCCGTCACGGTCGGCGACGTCAACGAGATCGGTCGAACCTTGACCGGCAACGGCGCGAACAACGTCTTTTCGCCGACGGCGGCGGTTGGATCGCAAACCACGGCGCTTAACGACACGGTTTATGGACTTGGCGGCAACGACACGATCGACGGCGGCGCCGGCGCCGACCGCATGGAAGGCGGCATCGGCAACGACATTTATTACGTCGATACCTGGTCCGACAATGCATGGGCGGCGGACGATGACCAGGTCATAGAGGCCGCGGGCGCCGGCACCGACCAGGTCTTTGCCAGCACGAGCTATCGCCTGGCCGACAATGTCGAGAACCTGAATTTCACGGGCACAGCCAATCTTTCGGGTTGGGGCAACGACCTGAGTAACATCATCGTGGGCAATAGCGGCGCCAATATGCTCGACGGCGACATCGGCAATGACCAGATATCAGGCGGCGCCGGCGCTGATACGCTGATTGGTGGCACGGGCACGGATATATTGCTCGGTGAAGCTGGGGATGACCTGCTCCAGGGCGGCGCGGGCTCCGACTCTCTCGACGGGGGAACGGGCGCCGACCGCATGGAGGGTGGCACCGAGAACGACACCTACTTCGTGGACCAATGGTCCAATGACGGGAATAACGCCAACGACGACATCATCATTGAACTCGCCGGCGGCGGGACGGACCTCGTCAACGCTTCCGTTTCCTATACGCTCGCCGCCGAGGTCGAAAAGCTGGTCCTGACCGGCAGCGCGGCGATCGACGGAACGGGCAACGCGTTGGACAACACCCTGACCGGCAACGCCGCTGATAATTTCCTGTTCGGCCTGGGCGGAAACGACACGATAAACGGCGGTGACGGCAATGACACAATTGACGGCGGCGATGGCAATGACACGCTGACCGGAGGCCTTGGCAACGACACGCTCCTGGGCGGGTTGATGGTCGATGTGCTCGATGGCGGCGCAGGCAATGACTGGCTGGACGGAGGCGACTCGAATGATACGCTCAAGGGCAGTGCGGGCGTCGACACCCTGACTGGCGGGAAGGGCCGCGACGTCATGACGGGCGGTACCGAGGCGGACACATTCATATTCAAATTTGGTGACACATCGGCCAGTGCCGGTTTCAATGACAGCATCACCGACTTCGCCACCGGGGTCGACCATCTCGACCTCGATATTTTCGCGGGCACACCGGCGCCAACCCAATATGCAGAGGCCACCATCGCGACCTCGACCTATGCCGATGCATTGTCTGCGGCTCAGGCGCTGGCGGTGAATGGCGTCAAGGCGGTGTTTATCGCCGGGGCGACGGATGGATGGGTATTTTGGGATGGCAATGCCGATGGCACACTTGATCAAGCCGTCATTCTGACCGGGCTAAACACACTGGCCGCATTTGATTACGGGGATATTTTGTAGCTTCGAGGGCCTAGCGCCTAGGCCTGTGCCCCGCGATAGAAGCCCACGATGTCATGCGGGCGCATGATCTGCTCAGACCGGCGACCGAGGAAGTAAAAGCCGCTGGCAGCGTCCGAGGCATAAGTCGGCGGAATAAGGCCGTCGAAAAGGCTGAGCCATGCGAACATGAGCTTGATGGCCTTGCCCGCCCGTCTCGACCGGAACAGACCGCGAGCAAAATTGTCGATCGACCAGAGCAGCTCGGTGCCCGGCCCGCCGGATACGCCCGAGTCGATCAGCTCGAAGTGCTTGAACAGATAGCGGTGGCCGCTCTCGGTGAATCTGGTGAAGTCATAGGCGCCTTCGTGCACATGTTGAAGGAACGGCGTTTCCGCAAAAACCAGCGCGTCGGGTTTTAATACCCGGTGAATTTCCCTGACCACGCGATGCGGTTCGAGCACATGTTCGAGCACTGCCTGCACGATTACCGCGTCGAACGAACCATCGGCGAACGGTATCTGGTGCGCATCGGCAATCACATGGACGAGCGGCGAGGCATATACATCGAAGGCCGCGACCTGGATGACCGGATGATCATATAGATCCTCCATGCCCTGCCCGACGGTCCCCCCGCCGACGACGAGCACCAAGGGTCGGGTCTGGTCGGTGCCCAGCATGCCGATCATGCGCGCGACCGTGCGGCGGGTGACACCCTTTGGCGGGGAAACCATGCGCTTGAGCCGCCGCGCCCAACTCGACCAGATCGGCCGGGACACTCTGCTGGCAGCGGCAGCCGGTAGCATGTCCTCTTCACGGAAAACGGAACGGTCATAGTCGATCAATACCGGCTTGCTGTCGATACATTGGAAGGCGGTCACGGGGCTCGCGCCTTCGTCGACATATTTCCCAGCCATGGCGCGAAGAATGCCGCCCGTAATGGGCGATCTCAGCAGCGGTACTATGACCTCCATGGCTGCCAGCACAATGCGACCCCTTCCTGATGCACTGCAATATTGCTCGATCCAGTGGGTGCCGCAATAGCCATAAAGGGATGGAATGCGTTCCTTTTTTGGGCGTTGACTCTCGCAATTCCCAGGCAGTTCTACAGAAGCGCAACTCAACCTTTCGAACGATCTTGCGTTCGCGGGCACACAGGTTGATCCTCGCGACTCCAGCGGACCGGTTCGACAGGAGAGCGAGATGGATGCAATGGGCAGAGGCACAAGGGTTGTCGCACTCGTCGGACCGGCGGGCTCGGGCAAGACCAGTCTGGCAGAAGCGTTGTTGTTCGCGGCAGGCGCGGTTCCCCGTCTGGGCGCCGTCAATGCAGGCAGCAGCGTGGGCGATGCGAGCCCCGAAGCGCGATCGCGGGGCGGTTCGACCGAGCTCAACCTGATGCGGTTCAACTGGGCCAATGATACCTATGTCCTCGTTGATGCGCCTGGCTCCGCCGGTTTCGCCGTGGATGCCGAGATGGCGCTCGGTGTGGCCGATCTCGCGCTGGTTGTGGTCGACCCCGATCCGGCGCGTGCGCCATTGGTCGAGCCGGTGCTGCGGCATCTGGAAGCGCTGGGCTTGCCGCATGCCTTGTTCGTCAACAAGATCGACCAGGCGCGGGGCAGCATCGAGGATCTGCTCGCGGCGCTCCAGCCCTTGAGCGCCGCAGCCCTCGTCGCGCGGCAGATCCCGATCCGCGCCGGCGAGCGCGTGGCGGGCTTCGTCGATCTCGCGCTGGAGCGGGCCTATCATTATCAGCCGGGTCAGCGCTCGGAGCAGGTTCCGCTTGCCGCGCACCTTCGGCAAGACGAAGCCGCCGCTCGTTTCCACATGCTGGAACAACTCGCCGACCATGACGACACCCTGCTTGAGCAGCTCCTCACCGACGAGGTGCCGAGCCTCGATACGATCTTTGGCGATCTGGCACGGGAGACGGCCGCAGGGCTGGTGGTGCCGGTGCTGTTCGGGTCCGCGCTCAACGGTTTTGGCGTCCGCAGGCTGCTCAAGATGTTGCGCCACGACACGCCGGGGTCGGAGCAGACCGCCGCGCGCCTCGGCATCGACGCGGCTGCGGCGCAAATCTTCAAGATCTCGCACGGCAACGCGGTTGGCCGGCTGGCGTTCGCACGCGTGTTCGGCCAGCCACTCGCGGAAGGAACGGAATTGGTCGATAAGGACCGGCAGTTGATGCGGGCAGGGGCCTTGTTCGCGCTGCAAGGCGCCGCCGCCACCAAGATACGCAGCGCTGAACCCGGCGATATCGTGGGTATCGCCAAGTGCGACACCCTGCAGGCGGGTGATCGGGTCGGGACTGCCGGAACGGCGCCGACCGCTGCCCAGTCCGCAGAACGCGCCCCCGCCAACTGCGCCCTATCGATAGCGGTCAAGGACCAGAAGGATGAGGTCCGGCTGTCGGCCGCGCTCAACCGGCTGGTCGAGGAGGATGCTGGCCTGCGCTGGGGCCCCGACGAAGAGTCGCGCGAGACGTTGCTCCGGGGTTTCAATGATGAGCATCTCGCCGTCGCGCTCGAGCGCCTGCGGCGACGCTATGGCGTGGCTGTGTCGGTGCGCCCACCGTCGGTGCCTTACCGCGAGACGATCCGCAAGGCGGTGACCCAGCATGCCCGCCACAAGAAGCAATCCGGCGGCCACGGTCAGTTCGGGGATGTCATCATCGAAGTCCGTCCGCTGGAGCGTGGCGAGGGATTCAAGTTCGAGGACCGGATCAGCGGCGGCGCGGTGCCCAAGCAGTGGATTCCGGCCGTCGAGCAGGGCGTACGCGATGCCATGGCGAACGGACCGTTCGGCTTTCAGGTCGTCGATGTCGCCGTGGCCCTGGTCGACGGGTCCTTTCACAGTGTCGATAGTTCCGACCTTGCGTTTCGCATCGCGGGCAGGACGGCGATGTCAGGGGCGCTGGCGGCAGGCGCACCCTATCTGCTCGAGCCGATCGCGCATGTGACCATATATGCCCCCGGTAGCGCCACCTCACGGATTACGTCGTCATTGGCAAGCCGGCGGGGCCAGATGCTCGGCATGACGCCCAAGGATGGCTGGTCCCGCTGGGACACGATCGAGACGTTGCTGCCGGAGGCGGAGCTTCACGGGCTGGAAGCGGACCTTCGATCGTTGAGCCAGGGCATGGCGCATTATGAGGCGCATTTCGACCATCTGGCTGAAGTTAATGCCAAGCAGGCGGGCGTTATCACTCAGCGGACACAGGTCCCTGCCTAGTTCGTGCCGATCAGATTGAAACACTAGCGGCACGCCCAGCTGCCCTGGAATCCTGCCTCCGCAGGAGAACGATTCCCTCTCAACGAGACAGGCTCTAGGTCCCGCAGAAGGTTTGGAGCACGCGCTCTTCGGGCAGGGGAGGATCGGCATAAGCTTCCTGCCCGGGCTGATCGTCAAAGGGTTGCGCCAGGATCGCCATCAATGAGTCGAATGGGCCGAGGTCACCTTGCTCGGCTGCCCGGATAGCGGCTTCGACGCGGTGATTGCGCGGGATGAAGGCAGGGTTGACCGCATTCATGGCCACGCGGCGCTCCTCGCTCGACGGCTGTTCGCGCGCAAGCCGCGCCCGCCAGCGGGCCAACCATGCATCGCATTGTGTCGGATCGACGAACAGGCCGCGCAGTGGTTCGTCGCCTTGCCCAGCGGTTTGGGCGGCGCTCAATCGCCGGAAGAACAGCGTGAAATCGACCAGGTTCTCGTGCATCGAGGCCAAGACGTCGCCGATGAGATCCCTGTCGTCCTCCTCGACTGCGAACAGCCCGAGCTTGCGGCGCAGGCCCTCCGAATAGGCCGTCTCAAAGCGAGGTCCGAAGGCACCAAGCGCTGCCTGTGCCTCAATTATGGCTGCCTCCTCGTCCGGGTCGATCAGCGGCAGCAATGTTTCCGCGAGCCGGGTGAGGTTCCACAATCCGATATTGGGCTGGTTGCCATAGCTATAGCGGCCGCCCCGATCGATGGAACTGAACACGGTCGCGGGATCATAGCTGTCCATGAAGGCGCATGGCCCATAATCTATCGTCTCGCCCGCGATCGACATATTGTCGGTATTCATCACCCCATGGATGAAACCGACAAGCAGCCACTGCGCGATAAGATCGGCCTGCGCCGCGATCACCCTGTCGAGCAATGCGCGATAGGGCTGGGGGGCCCCAGCGGCGTCCGGATAATGCCGCGCTATCACATGGTCGGCCAGCAGACGGACGCCTTCGACGTCGCCCCGCGCCGCGAAATACTGGAAGGTGCCGATGCGGACGTGGCTCGCGGCGACGCGCGTCAGGATCGCGCCGGGAAGTGCTCGCTCCCGAAAGACTTCATCGCCGGTTGTCACGGCGGCGAGCGACCGCGTGGTCGGGATGCCGAGCGCCGCCATGGCTTCGCTGACGATATATTCGCGAATGACCGGCCCGATGGCAGCGCGCCCATCGCCGCCGCGTGAGTAAGGCGTGCGTCCCGATCCCTTGAGCTGGATGTCACGGCGCCGGCCGTTCCGGTCGACCACCTCGCCGAGCAGGATCGCACGGCCATCGCCAAGCTGGGGCACGAAATTACCGAACTGGTGGCCGGCATAGGCCTGCGCGATCGGATCGGAACCCTGCACGACCACACGGCCCGAAAGCCATTCGAGGCCTTCGCTGCTGGAGAGCCAGGCGATGTCCAGGCCGAGTTCCTCCGCCAGCGCGGCATTCACGCGGATAAGGCGCGGCTGCGGCGACTGCATCGGTTGAACGCGCGCGAAGAAGCGCTCCGGAAGCCGGGCATAGCTGTTGTCGAAGGCCGGATGGTGCGCCACGCCGCTCATATGGTGCCGGATGCGCCACGGGTCCAGTGCCTCAATTTCCTGTCCGTCTTCAAAGTAGGTTGGACTGGGCGTTTCGGGTGAACAGGCGTATCATCGCAATCCGGGAGAATGCTTGAAAACAGGAGTTTGGCGATGACTGAGTTCAACAGGCCAGAGGTCGTGAACCTTCTCAATCGGATTCTGGAGCAAGAGCTGGCGGGTGTCGTCCGTTACACTCACTATTCGCTCCTGATATTCGGCTATAATCGCATACCGATCGTCTCATGGCTGCGGGACCAGGCGAATGAATCCCTGCTCCACGCCCAGCAGGCGGGCGAGATGATTACGCTGCTGGGTGCCTACCCATCGCTTGCCATCGGGCCTTTACTCGACAATCACAAGCATGACGTGGGAGACATCATGCGCGAGGCGATGGAAGCCGAGGATATCGCGCTCACGCTCTATAAGGAGCTGCTGGGCCACGTCGAAGGCCGTTCCGTCATGCTCGAGGAATATGCCCGGCGGATGATCTACGTTGAAGAGCTGCACGCCGGAGATGTCGACAAGATGCTTCGCCGACCGATGGTGGAGGGTACGGCTTCGTCAAACTCGGGCGGCTACAGAACCTGAATCAATAATCGCCTTGATCCGGATCGATCGCCGGTGCCTGCGAAACCTTCTGATATCTGGTCACTGCGTCAGCATATTGGTGCGTCACCGGGACTGGCGGAGCCGGGGGCCACGAATTGCTGGCCGCGGCGGCTGGCGTGGGTTCACAATGGTGAGGGAACCACGGCCTGAATGCCCGGTCCCGACGCACAGCCAATGAGCACGCGCTGCCAAGGGACGCCAAGGCGATCGGTGTCCATTCCTGAGTCAGCTGGAATATATGACAAACTCTTCCCGGAGCCATGTTGCCATCCCTTTCCTGAAGAGAGGATCCTCGTCCATGAATGCACATTACGATGATCAGGGAAAGCTAGCCTTAATCGGAACATCGTAACACTACTGCAGGACAGCGGTGTGCCGTCAACGATGATGAGCCACCTGGCCATTGGACGCAAATGGAGAGTTGATTTCAGCATCCATCGCAATCTGAATGGCTTCGGACAGCTTCTTCACGCCAATCTTCTTCATCATATTGGCACGGTGCATCTCGACAGTCCGGGGACTGAGATTGAGTTCACGCGCGAGAGCCTTGTTGGTCAATCCGGCGAGGAGGCCACGCATCACATCCAGTTCCCGCGCGGAAAGATGATTGACCCGCGAGGCGGCATCATCGCGGCGTGACTGTACCTCAGTTTGCTTGTCCAGTTGGCCAATGGCGCTGTCCAACATCTCCATCAGCAGCGCAAAGGTGAACGGCTTTTCGATGAAATCGGTCGCGCCCTTCTTGATTGCCTGCACTGCCGTCTGGAGTTCGGCATCCCTCGCCATGATTATGACGGGCATATCCACTCTTCGTTCGAGCAGACGCTCCTGAATCTCGATGCCATCCATCACGGGCATGCGCAGTTCCAGCAGCACAATCCCGGACTGAAGAAAGTCCAGCGAATCCAGGAAATCTGGGCCCGAGGAAAAAGGTACGGGCTGGAAGCCCTTTTTGCGCAAGACCAGAACAAGGTCGCGACGAAAGCCTGCGTCGGCATCTATGACATACACAATGAACTTCGCGTTCATGACAGCGTCTCCCGGCCCCCCTGGAGATATATATTAACTCATCCGTTCTAATTTTGTTCCGTTACAAACAAGAAATGTTGAAGTTACAATCCCAAATTAGACAGTTCAGCTCACCGGTTCAAAGAAGACGCCTGCCATTGGCCCACTTGCCCATTGAACACGGCCAATAACAGCGGAGTCTTGTCCTTTAACTCTTACAAGCAGTCGTTCCCCTTCCGCGACGCGACCACCGATCTCGATCATCATGCCTTCGTCGGACATGTTGCGAATCGTGCCCGCAAGCATTGGTCCTGAAGTGACGAGGGTCGCAAGCAAATCGACGGCGATGCGCGTCGCGCGAGGTTCAAGGTCGAGATCGGGAGGAGGACTAATCGGCCCGGCACAATTCGGCAGGAGGAGTGGATCCTCCAACATCAGCCCGCACTGCTTGCCATTCACCCAGCGAACTTCCGCTGCGAGGAAGCATCGATGATCGAAGCTGATATGCACCGGCTGCCGAATACTCAGGTTCAGGGCGCAAATGCCGCTGAGCCCGTTCTGAGATATGTTTTCCAGTGACAACCCGACCTCCTTGAGGATCGGAAAGACAAGAGCTGTCTTGAACACGGAGCGGCGCGGATGTCGGCGACGCTCATGATTGTCGTCAGCTTCAACAGGCTGGTCGAATTGTTGCCCGAGCATGATTGTCTCCTATATTTCGGCTCGGATAAAATATCATCTTTACAACGACGTTATTGGGATTCCCGTAGTTCTACGGTGCGATCCTAGGCACGACTGTTGAAACAATTGGCAGCGAGTTCCTATAGGTAATTTTACGGTGGGGATGCAGCCGGAAGTTTTAAGGCCAGAGGCGCGATATTGGATTGGGTCGACGAGGTCTCCCCCTCGGACAAGGCGAGGCGCACATATGGTCCCCACCGTGCGCCTCGCCTTTAAATTTTTCATGGAAGTGTCCATAATCGAGCAATGTTGGTCCGGTGGATTTATATAAGCGAAAGTCGGATTCCGGCAGCCAACGCCGACAAGGAGGTCGGCGATATCGTGAATTTCTCCATGCGCCGGAACCGGTCGATCGAGGTCACGGGGGCCTTGCTGTTCACCGGACTGCACTTTGCCCAATATATAGAGGGCCCAGCCGCTTCCGTGGATGCGCTCAAGATCAGCATCCTGCGCGATCCGCGTCACGGCGAAATCAAGACCATTGCGGATGGATCGCTGTCCCACCGGCATTTCCTGAATTGGTCACTTGCCTATGCCGGACCATCCCGGTTTGTCGCGAACACAATCGAGGCCGCCCTGGACAAGGCTATGCACGGTGGGCGCAACAACATCGACCGTCTCGTCAAATTGATGACGGAGTTCACAATCCAGGGACGGAGTTAACCAGTTGGGCGATGTTTCTTAAGCTTATGTTAGCCCTAAATGCGTACCAATAGCGACCTGCATCGGTCGCGCCGCTTCCCTGCAACTCAGGATCTCGTGCGACCGCGAGTCGGCAATATGATAGCTACATTTTTGCACAGGATCGTGAGATGAAGACAATGAGCGTCCGCCACAGGATTTTGGGAAGCCTCGGCACAAACCTGCTGGTCATGCTGGTAATTGGGGTCTTCTCCTATTTCCCCCTCGCCACTATCGAAAAGCGCGCTCTGGCGGTGGAAACCCATGCCGTGCCGGGGCTGTACCGAAGCAGCCTGATCAAGGAGGCGCTCGCGGCCGACTATATGATGGTCGTCAACCGGTTCGTGGCGATCGATCCGAAGGTAAAGCAACATACCACTCAGTTGGCTGCCGATCAGCAGGCTAAGCTTGATCGCCTGTTCTCCGATTATGAGCAGACGATCTCCACGGACGACGATCGCCAGGCGTTCGCCCAATTCAAATCCACCTATCACGACTATCGGAAGGCTGGTGCCGCACTGTCCCTCGACGGCGGCGATGTGTTCAATGTGGAGACGGTGTCCAAGCGGATAATGACGGATCTTGATCCCACTCACGACCTCATGTCCAAGGCGATCGACCACGTATCGAGCCTCAATCAGGAACACGCCACCACCGCGCTTCGAAAGGTTGATGGCGATATTCGCTCGCTCCTTACGACCATGGTTATCGGTTTCTCGCTCGCGCTGATCCTGGCTTTGGCCTCGGCTCAACAGCTCCTCCGCCTGATCGTCGGTCCAATGGAGCGGTTGACTGGGCTGATGGATACGATGCGCCAAGGCGATTTTACCCAACGCATGGAAACCGGCGGGCTGAAGGAAATTAGCGCTGTTTCGGATGGTTTCAACAGCATGGCCGATGAGGTCATGGAGCTGGTCGGTCAGGTCCAGCGTTCGGGTATCCGCGTCAGCACCTCCATGACGGAAATCGCCGCCACGTCGAAGCAACAGCAGGCAACCGCGACCGAAGTCGCCGCGACCACCACCCAGATCGGTGCCACGTCGCGGGAGATCGCCGCGACCTCGAAGGAACTGGTGCGCACGATCAGCGCGGTGGCGAGCGTGGCGGAACATGCTGCCGGTCTCGCGACCAGTGGCCAGGCCGGGCTCGCCCATATGGAAGAGACCATGGGCCAGGTGATGGAGGCCGCCAGTTCGATCAACGCCAAGTTGGCGGTGTTGAACGAGAAGGCCGGAGACATCAACCAGGTCGTGACCACCATCACCAAGGTCGCCGACCAGACCAACCTCCTTTCGCTGAACGCGGCGATCGAGGCGGAAAAGGCCGGGGAATATGGCCGCGGTTTTGCGGTTGTCTCGACCGAGATCCGCCGGCTCGCCGACCAGACGGCGGTCGCCACCTTCGACATCGAGCAGATGGTGAAGGAAATCCAGGCGGCGGTGTCGGCCGGCGTGATGGGGATGGACAAGTTCTCGGAGGAAGTCCGGCGCGGGCAGAACGATGTGCACGAGATCGGCGGCAACCTGTCCGAGATCATCTCGCAGGTGCTGGCTTTGGTGCCGCAGTTCGAAACCGTGAGCGAGGGCATGGAGGCGCAGGCGACTGGTGCCGAGCAGATCAGCGAAGCGCTAGTGCAGCTTACCGAGGCGACCCAGCAGACGGTGGAGTCGCTGCGCCAGTCCAGCTCGGCGATCGACGAGCTCAGCCAGGTTTCGGGCGGCCTGCACGGCAGCATCGCCCGCTTCAAGCTCGTCGCAGCCGCCTGAGCGAAGCAGGGCGCGGAAACCGGGAGTCTCGACATGCTGTTTCTTCAGTTCCAGATCGGAGATGGGGGCTATGCCCTCTCTATCGATCAGATCCTGGAGGTCCTGCCGCTGTTGGAGCTTCGGAAGGAGCGCCTGGCGCCCGAGGCCATCGCCGGCTCCTTCGATTATCGTGGGCTGTTCGTGCCCGTGGTCGATCTCTGTGCGCTCGAACTGGGGCGCCCGGCGCGGCAGCGGTTGAGCACGCGGCTCATAGTCTGTCGCCTGGGGCAGGCTTACAAGGCGCTGGTCGGGCTGATCGTCGAGAACGCGACCGAGACGCTGCGGTGCGATCCCACTGATTTTACACCGTTTACCATGGGACCACGTGGTCTCGTCCAGCGTGTTGAACTAGAGACCCTGCTGCCAGCAGAGGTGCAAGCGTTCGTGCGCGGCGATCTGGTGGCCAGCCAATGAGCTTCGCTCGCTTTGCACATCTTCTGGAGCAGACAATGGGCTTGAGCGCTCCCTCGATCGGCGCATCTGCGATCGAGCGCGCGGTGCATACGCGCATGCGCCACTGCCATGTAGACAACGCCGACGGCTATTGGGAACGGATCCAGCGTTCTTCCGAAGAATTGCATGAGTTGGTGGAAGCGGTTGTCGTGCCGGAGACCTGGTTCTTCCGCGATCCCCAGGCATTCAAGGCGATGGCTCGCGTCGTCATGGAGGAGTGGCTTCCAGCCCATCCTGCCGGAACGCTGCGGTTACTGAGCCTGCCCTGCTCGACGGGCGAAGAACCGTACACAATGGCCATGGCCCTGATCGATGCGGGCCTGCCGATCGACCGTTTCAGGATCGACGGGATCGACATCAGCCATCATGCGCTCGCCAAGGGCGCGCGCGCCACTTATGGCGGCAACTCCTTTCGCGGCCATGACCTCGCTTTTCGTGAGCGCCATTTCGAGCGGACGGAGCGCGGCTATGAGCTTGGCCAAAGCGTGCGCGCTCCAGTCCAGCTACTACAGGGGAACCTGCTCGACGCCAATTTCCTGCGGGGCGGCGAGATTTATGACATCGTCTTCTGCCGCAACCTGTTGATCTATTTCGATGCGGAGACACAGAACCGCGCCATCACCGTGCTCAAACGCCTGCTTTCGCCCCGGGGAATGCTGTTCGTCGGTCATTCCGAAGCC